>Ga0070754_10000981_pt1 | contig 23870 bp, 38 predicted proteins | sample VirMetDEL_Sep_01_FD_75181 | JGI IMG/M metagenome (GOLD analysis project Ga0070754, IMG submission 75181) | Aqueous microbial communities from the Delaware River and Bay under freshwater to marine salinity gradient to study organic matter... | ecosystem: Environmental > Aquatic > Marine >...
ATGTAATAATCATTAAGTACAATATCATCTTCTATAAATATGGCAGACTCGGCTCTATCGAATATAAAATCTCTTGCTCTTTTTTGATTGAAAGCAACGCCGAGATTTTTATCGCTATAAAAAAGATTTCCGTTAGCAAAGGCATTTTTGAAAATGTTTACAGATTCGTCTGTAAGTTTTTTATCATTACTATTTTTTGGACCATCTTGAAAAAGAAATATTTCACTGTCACCCACTTGTGACTTTAATGATTCTATTACTTGTTTAAAATAATTAGGTCTATTGTAACTATATAATACTATCGGTCTACTCATCCTTAATTTTTTCTATCCTTATTTTGTAGTAAGTTTATTGTATAGTACTAAACTGATACAAGATCCTAAAACGCCCATAAATAATCCTGCCGGTGAAACTGCATCATATTGTCCAAGTAAATACATTATTGCTCCACCTATATAGGAACCAGCTACTCCTAATGTTACTGTTTTAACAAAACCAAAGTTTTCTTCTCCAGGAACAATACTCTTAGCAATACTTCCTACAAAAATTCCATAGACACACCATATTAATATATTAAACATTGTCGTACTCCAGAAGGTTTTTCATTTCTTCGTCCTTGATCTCTTTGCCCACTTTTAATAACGATTTTAAGAGTGCTTCTCCATAAAATTTATACTGGTCTTTATTCAAGTTTTTCTTTATAATAGATCTGACTCTCCACCTTGTCAAAAAACTATGATTTAATGATCTAAATCTAACATCTGTGCTTAATAATTTAGCTTTGTCTTGACTAGTTAATGTGCTAGTTTTTTCTTTATTACATTCTTGTATTACTCTAATAATATTTACAACAACACCAATTACAATAATAATTGTTAATGGATCTATTCCTGCTGCTATTCTGTTTTTATCATATACTTGCTGTTCAGTATCGTTTAGAATTTTTTTTGATAATTCTGTAATTATATTTGTTGGCATTTTTTACCTCAGTATAAATTCTTTTGGCGGAGTGATTACAGGTACTAGTTCTGGTTCATCTACTTGATGTTCTGTTGGTTCTTCCTTTGTCTCTTCGCAATATCCACAATCAACTTTTTCAATACCGTCTCCGCTTATATACCATCCTTTACCTTCGCAAACAGGGCAGTCTTTGCGAGGGTATTTAGAATCTTGATCCGCAACCCTTCTAGCTTTAATTACCCCTCCTATAAGGCTTACAGAGCTTGTAGAAGAAGGTTGTAGTTCACCAACGACTACACCAGTCATTACAGTCAAAATCAGAATACTAATCAGGTTTTTCATTTTTTTTCCTTCTCCACGGTAAAATAGGTTTTCTGTCTGGTTTAACTTCCGGATCTTTATCTTTGTTTGGGTTAAACATTTCTAATATTTTTAGCAGAAAGTCCAGCAATGTTTTAATTAGTCTGTTTAATGCTATTTTATCTAAAAATTTCATGTTATGATTTCCTTTTATAGATAATCTACAAACCCATAATCTGGTAGCTTTTGAGGAGGAAATCCGTTTACATTACTAAAAGCATAAGAACCTCTACCGCTTAACATCCCTGCTGCATCTTTTTCTCTAATCCAAAAACTTCCGTCTGGTTGGTCGTGAACTTTCGGCCCACTATTCCATTTACCCCAACTATTTTGGACTAGAAATAATGTTTCTTTGAATCTCTTATGAGTATCATCACAAGCTATCCATGCCATCGCATGTGACCATGAACCACTTCTACGAGAAATACCCTTACTGTCTCTAGTACGACTGAACCCATAACCAGAACATACACTTAAACCATACCCATTGGCTATAGCATCCCTCGCTTCTTCTACGCTGGTAACAAGTGAAACAGTTTTTACTTGATGGTCATTGGCTTCGTCAACTACATTATAAGGGACACCACGACTTCCCCAATTTGTGCCAATACTACTCTTATACTTACTTAAATCAACTAAACCTGGATAATTTTTTCTTAATAGAATTCCCCCAGTTTTACTAACAAATGTTGCTGCTCTAGAACAACTCATTCCTTGGCCGCTATGACCACGACAACCATATATTGCTTCAGTAGCACCACGGGCATGCCAACCTTCTCTGTCTCCTTTTATGTCAATCTCTACAGCACGACTTAAATCTACAGCGTTACGAGTTGAGTGACTTACACAATCTCCTGTAGTTTGTCGTTCGGAATATGCTTGTTTGTCAAAGTTCAAGACACTTTTAAATGGTAAGGATAATTTTCCTTTGCCACTATCTTGTATTTTACTAGAAGCGTCTGCAAAATACGGGTATTTAGAAACATCAATTAATTCTTGGAAAACATGTTCTTCCCATAATGTTCCCATTAATCCTTTTCTATAATCTTCATACAATTGTTCTGATGTTAATCTTGCCATAATATTTTACTACCTTTTTTGTAATTGTCTTCAGCCCAAAGAGGTTGAAAATTTGTATAATGATTCAACTTATATATTTCTTCTTCTGTGTTCGCAGATGCTAGTGGTATTATATGATCAAGATGCCAACTACCTTGATTATCCCAAGTCATTCCTTCTGTAAATTGTTTTTCTATATGCTCTTGGAATTCTAACCATGTGCATCCAATAATTTGTTCTGTTTTTTTATTTTTACCATTTTTTAAATATCTTGTTACATTGTTTCTTACAATACATTGAAGCCTATACAATGGGTCTTCTTTATATTTCTTGTTATGGTAATTTAAACGAACATGAGGTCTTCGTTTATACCAGTCTTTGTCTCTTTGTCGTTTACATTCTCTACAAATATATTCTATACCAAGAACTTTACTTTTATCTTTGTTAAACTCATTGAATTCTTTTTGTTTTTTACATTTATAACAAATGCGAGTACTACTTAGACCCTTCATAACAACCCCATGCCAAGGCATTGAAAGCATCAACTGCCTTCTTTCTATTTTCTTGATTAAGAGATGAAATATCTTTACCTAATACATTAGAAACTAATGTTTCCGCTGCCTCTGTTAAGCCTGGATATTTACCTTTTAATTTTAGGTTCATAAGACTACCGGCTACACTATTAACTTCTCTTATTTCACTAGTTGTTTTTACTACCGTGTTGTCTTCGTCTAAACTAATTAACAGAGCAATGTCGGTATATAGTTCTGATAAAGCAACTCCATCAACCTTCTTATCTGTTCCAGAAGATATGATTTCTGCAACTTTTAAAGCATCTTCTTTAAGAGTTGGGTCGTTTGGTTCTAAAATTTCTACCGAAGGTGTTGGTGAAACTGGAGAAGGTTTTGGTAAGAGACTACCCAAATTTGGTTTAAACAAACCCACCAAAATTAATACAGCACCTAGTGCTAGGACAATTTTCTTGTTATTACTCATTGAACGTCTCCTTCTTTTCCATCACAAACATTTGGTGATAAATATTGAAATGTTTCATCTAATAATTCAGTAGCTTTATTACAGTTAGATTTAACAGAAAGGTCTCTTGTCTGTTTCCATGAAGCTACTAATTCAAAAAAAACATCTTGTTTTTTAGAAGATACTTTTGGTAAATCTGGCATTGGAACTTTTACTGTTACTACATTATCAGAACGGTTTACTGATTTCTTTAAATCGTTAAATGTATCAACTATCATCTTCTGTACAGGACTTAGTTTATCTTTAAATAAAACATATAATATGATTCCTGCTCCTGCATATAAAGCTAAATCTGTTGGTCCTAAAGATGCAGAAAATTCCTCGAAACTTTGTGTATAATTCATTTTGTAACCTCTATTGTTTTTTTAAGAAAAACCCCTGTGCTTCTAAATATAGTAACCATACTATCTATACTAGAACTCACTAATATCATAAGAAATCTTTTGACATATTTATGAACATAAGACTCCAAAATATTTGGAACATATGGTACGTCGATAATATCAAAAGTAGTATCATAAAAATTGCTGATTAAACTTAAGGCTAGTTTCTTTTTTTCTGGTCCACTTAAGTCATTTCCGATGTTTTCTATTATTTGTATAATAGACGCAAGAGTAATCTGAAGCAACTTCCATGCTTCATCAATGGCTATTTTTTTGATTTCCGGCAACAGTTTTTGAGTATTTAACTTTAGTGTTTCAAATTCTTTTGTTATTAATTCTTCACTATTTTTAGTGTCCATTATATAAATCTCATAAAGTTATGTACTGTTCAATATCCTTATACGTTGATTGACCTACTCCATTAATTCTAATCAGTTCTTTTGTATGTAGAAATTTACCGTTTTTATTCCTGTAATCAATAATTTTTTTTGCTGTTGCTGGTCCTATATGTGGGAGTTTAATGAGTTGTCCAACATTTGCTGTGTTAATATTAATTATTTGATTTTCGATGTCTACATATTCTTCTAGTTCTTGTTCTAAATGATCTATTTGTTTTCTCTTAGTTTTTTCATTTTCTATTCTCTGTTCTTTTCTGCTATTAATATATCTGAACAAAATAATAGCTTGTCCACTTAATAATATGCAACTCTCAACAGCGTGTGTTATCGTATCAATTAATTCATCTTTATAATCATTATCTGTAATAACACCTAATAAAAACATACCACTAATAATAAAGCTTACAAGAGTAAACCAAAATTCACTCGTTTTATAGTTAGGTTTCATTTAAGTCTCTACTGTATGCTTCCACCGTCTGCCCCGCCACCATAATAATAACCTGGGTTATCAAATCTATCATCATATTTTTCTTGTATCTCAGCAATAGTAGGAGTATTAACAACATTAGTTTTTAATGTAGAATACTCACCAACTGGAGTACAACTAACTACACAACTTCCGTGTACAATAGGTTGACCACTTCTCATAAGTCTAATCTCTACAGCCATAATATCTCTCTCTGGGTTTAGTTTTATGTTTTCTGTCTAAAATCTAATACACCAACTATGTACTAAGCTTACATTGCGTAATATTTACAGTTGCAGAATAATATGTAGCAAAGCCACCTGGGTCTGTAGCTTCTATTTTTAAAGATTTGTTAGTATTATCAGCACTAATAGTAATATCATTTTGTGTAAAATTTGTACCATTAATACCATATCCTAACTGTGTGACAGTACCTATTTGAGTCACAGTTCCTCCAGTATTAACAATACCTCCAGTAAATTTCCACCAACCAGCATCAGAAGTGCCGTATCCTTTTGCTGTAATATTGATATCAAAATGCCAAGAGGTATCTAATGGAATAGTGATTCTCTCACTGTTAGATGATCCGTCTAAATATAATTCTTCTTTTGATCCAGAGCTTTGTCTAGAAGAAGCAAGTACCACGCTATGTTGAATGCCTCCACGATTTTGAGCGGCTTGTGGTTGCGTAGCATGTGCTATTTCACCATACATTGTTGCTAAACCATAACGACCACCTACAATAGTCGAATAATTCGCATCTACTTTATGATAATCTCCATTGATTATACAACTATCCAAAGACCCACTAGCCAAAACATTGTTTTGACCACCAACTATGACTCCTCCTGTCGATCCGCTTTGTATGATGTTTACTGTTCCTCCACAAATAACAGAATTATCTGAGTTTATTTGTATTGTATTATTCAAGCCTGCTAGAATACCACCATGATCTGAAAAAACAGTATTGCCAGCACCCATACAATAAGAATGATCTCCACTGGCAGTGTTATTTGATCCTCCTGGTATGCAACTATAATTTCCTGCTGCTATTTGATGAACTTCCGTTCTAAATTGTTGTAAATCTATTGCATACGATCCTCTTGTACCAGAAGGAACGGTAAAAGGATTTGTAAAAGCATTATTTGTTGTAACTAAAGAACCACCTGTGTATGGTTTTAATACTAAATCTTTTTCTGACGTTACAGTATTATTGTTTCTTACAACATTATCTTCAATAGTTATGCTATCAATAACAACAGGACTACTGATTGACCCACCAGAATTATCAGTACCATTTATCCAATCATTACCGTCATATTTTAAAACCTGACCAACCTGAGGAAGATTAATACTGACGTCTGTTAATTGATCTAGTTCTGTCGGACCTCCAGTTACTCCTGTATAAACAACAACTAATTCATCATTTACTGAATCGTATGTTATTCCAATACCAGATTTTCCTACAAGACTAGTAGTTAAGGAACCATCAAAATCTACAATATCATTGAGAACATGATTGTGTCCGCTTGGTCCAATTCCAGTACTACTAATAGTCAATATACCACCATCGTCATCATATTCTAGACCAATAAAAGGACCAGCTGCTAATAACTCACTAACTCTATCGTCTACATTCTCTATTGTAACAGGGGCTCCTTCTACATCTGTTAAATAGACTAAGCTATTCCATGCAGTAGTTCCGTCACCAATTTTTAATTTACCAGTATCAGTTTCAAATCCTGGCTCACCTACTTTTAATACGAGATTTAAAGAAGTCCAATCTGCTGCTGTACCTCTTTTGAATTTTATAACGTCATTTCTACCCATTATTTAACTCCATGTTACGGTAATAAAAATTGCATATTTAATATGTCTAGATTTCCATTTTCGTCAATACCATGCACTATATTTGAATTGCCAGCTAGGTCTCTATATTTTCTGTCTGATGCTATATTGATAGATGTTTTTGATCCATTATTTTCATTAACAATATACCAATTACCAGTTTTGAAATTATGACCATACAATACTTGATCTCTGTCGTTCCAAGATAATTGTAGTCCTACGCTTTTATCATTTCCTTCTGAAGATTTTATTTCAGCAAAGCTACCTATGCTTCTTCCTACTACAAATCTTGGAAGGATATTAATATTATACATTCTTCCTCTACTAGTACAAGCAATAAGTTTTCCATCACTTGTTATGGTTATATCTCCAAAAGTGTTTGTATTATTACCAACAGTTCCTGTTGTTGGTAAATTCATATTTAAAACATACCATTTTCTAATATCAGATATAGATGGTACATTATTAGTATAAGACAATGTTAGTCTAACTAAAATATTAGAATTATACTCAAAATACCATATTCCATTATTCCAATATGCGGCATTTCCTGGTTGTGCTGTTGGTGATTGAAAACCACTCAACAATTGTGGACTTGGTATATTTTCTATATCAGACACATCATAATAATACATTCTAAGATCTGTATCTATATAAAACAACATATCATTATCATAATCATATGCTAAAGCATTTGATTTATCATTAGATAATTCTGTAGTAGCATACGGGTAATATAAATATCTGTTAGGAGATCCTTCTAGACACTGCCATTTTGTATCGGCATCCATACCTTCTGTTATAGGACTTGGATCATTTATAGTGGGTAAAGAACCAGTATTATTTAGCCAGTTTTCTGCCGCTGTTTGATCAAAATCTGCTGGATTGGATACTACTCCAGAATTTGCTGCAACTAGAGACAATACTCCACACACTTGAGGACAAGCCATGCTAGTTCCATTTAATTTTGCTAATCCATATTCTTGAGATAGGTCATTGTATTCTTGGTATCTTGGGTATCCAACAGTATCAAAATTAAAAGTATCTCTATTTAAATTAACGGCACCAGTAATATTTGATCCTGGAGCATAAATATCTATACCTGGACCAAAATGACTAAATATACTTTTCCTATCTCCTGGCGCTATTGATCCAACACAAATAGAAGAATTTGCAGGAGAAGATCCTCTATGTATAAATAATGTATTATCATTGATTCTAATACTCAACGGTAAATTGGGGGTATCCCCATCAAATATAATACGATTATTCCAATCTTGATCTTGGGGTGAAGCAACATAGGAGAATGTGTTTCCAGCAGCAGCTACACATATAATTCCATCGTCTATCATTTCTTGGATTTCTGTATCAACAGCATTGTTTAAAAATGGCAGAAACCATAAAGTATCTCTTCCTTGTGCGTCTATATTCACAATCATTTTTAGTGTCCACCAAAAAAATCTCCAATCCCATCCATTAAGAGGTCTAGTAAAAGTATTACCGCGATAAATTACTGTGTGAATAGCATTAATCGGTATATTTCTTAGGTCATACCAATGCCCCCAACTATGATTAGTGATGGTAGGTTTTGTTCTATTATATGTACCATTTACAGGAAGTAAATCTGGATATCTTGATAAGTCATTAGTGCTAAGAGTACCATTAATTAATCCATTATTATGAAACGCTCGAATGTAATCTGATACAGAATCTCCCTCATTATAGTCATAAAATGACTTAAAGAAAATATTAGAATTTTTAGCCCAACCATTTATATTTCCAGCTATTGTACTAGCAACATGTGTACCATGATAAGCATCTTGTCTACCAGCATGAACACCATAATTATATGGAGACCGATGAAATCCACCAATTATAGAATCATAAGCGTGCCAGTTAATAGGAACTCCTCTACTAGAAAATCGTGAACCTGTTCTGTTTCTATTTAGGGGAGGAGGATAAACTATTTTATCAAATTCTGGATGGTCAAAATCTACATTGCTATCAACCACAATTATATTAGCATCATCTATAGCATTAAAATTTATAGAAGAAGATGTATTAAGAACATCGCTAGGAGTAGAATCTTGTGGAGGTAATGGACCGACTATATTGGGTACTGGTATACTATCCATTGTCCCTATAATAGCTTGCGGCTCGTCTAGCAATGAAACTTCAACAGACTTTATTCTATCATCTTTTTTTAAAGCTATCGCTTCTTCATCACTTAAATAAAAAGTACTAATTTTACTAGTTGGTCTTTTCTTGAAACACTCACAATCTCTATGTGGAATATTAGATTTATGAGACACATTTTGCATGTCGTCTAGGAATTCTTGTTTATCTTTAATGTTATTCAAAATAACGTCGTATCTTTTCATCTTAGTCCTCAAAAGGATTGTTAGGAAGGCATACTCTTAAGATACCCCAATTGACATCTGTATCTAGTATTTGATCATTTTGAGAAAAAGAACTTGGTTGAGAATTATAGTCTTTTGCTTCCGCATATGAGGCAGATGCAAATCTGTTTGCGGTTTGATTAAAAAAGATTTTGTTTTGATCGTATAAGCCAATTTTGATATTTTCCATATTATTTCTCCATTCGAGATTCAAGAGAACCTAAGGTATTTGCTAAAATTGCTATCTGAACCTTAAGGTCGTTCATAACTTCTGAATTATGTTTAAGAGCATTAGATAGTTCTTCTTGCATTTCTTTATTAATAGCTAGTCTTTCCATAATATATTGCCTATCTCTGGTATATGGACTACTATTTTTAATTAAGTCACAAACCTCTTGTCTTGTTGCCATATGCCTAACAACCGTAGCCCAAAATCCAATTAATGTAACAACAATTCCTAAAACTGTTGTAGCCAGACTTTGCCAAAAGTTTATAACTACATTAGTTGTGTCAGCATCTGCAAAAATCATGATTAGTTCTCCATATAATTAAAAAGCCATTATACCAATTGGCAAATGGCTCTTTTATTTTTTGCTGTTAATAATAATACTCAGCTATTTTTTTTACTATAATTTGATGTTGTTGCTGTAGGAGATCCGGTTCTATATGTCAATTGACCTGGATCATCTCTTGTAGGATTAGCAGCGTCATCTACCCCAAAAGCGGTTCCTGTAGATGCAGGATAACCTGCATCAAATTCACCACTGTAAATATCAAATTTGCCTTCTCTAATGGCTGTGGTGCGTAACACGGTATCAAAGTTTACAACCTTATGAATACTTTTAATACCTTCTGGATTTCCACCTGTGGTTTGTAAAGCATCACTAGACAAACCTGCTAATTCTGTGGTTACTCTTTTAGTAATTGGTGCATTATGATTATGAGCAAATTCTCCTGCACTTAAAATTTTATTTACTTCGTTTCCTTGAACAACAGTAGATCCAAAAACACCTACAGATCGAGGAGTGTTAGATACTGTATCTAATACGCTTGATGTTCCTTTACCAGCCATTGATCCACCATTATTAACAGTTGATCGTGGTGTTGCAGGTGATCCGTCTCTTTGTTTAATTGCCATGTAAATACTCCATATTATTTTTTGAAAAAGGATCTCTTGTTTTATACACCAAATTTAATAACCTTGTTTCTGTTTTGCTAAAAATTGTTTAAAATTGCAAATAATTTTAGGGCAGAAACATCTGAGTCCATAAATTCCAGATTTGTTTACGATATTGAAATGTTTTTCTAACCAAAAATTACCACTGCAAATTATATTGATTTCCTTAGAGTTTTGATGTAGAAAAGATCCTGCTATCAAGTTATCTGCTAGGTTATCAATAAAAAATCCGGTAGAGGGGAAAGCGTATTGTATATCTAATACGTCAAAAATTTCACAAATCTTTTTTAAACACCTATGATCAAATAATCTATATTCTAAAACATACCTGATTTTAATATTCTTTTCAGAACATATGTCTTTAATATTTTTTATGTCATCTCTTATTTTGTCGTATTTTCTATTTGCTGCCAAATTTTGTGGCATACTAATGTCTATTACATTAGCTCCATAAATAATAGCTTGTCTTACCGCATAACTTCTTGTTTTAATATCAGAGATACCTAGAGGGAAATCTATAAAGCATGACAGTTCTGTCTGTGTTTTTTCTATCAGATATTTACATGTTTTTAAAAGATAGAAAGGAACTGTAATACTATTAACTCCACATTCAATAGCCTGTATACAATTTTCTTTTGCTTGTTTTTCATTAATATCAGTATCTATAATAGCAAAATCTATATGCATTATTTCTCTTATCATGATGTAATGATCGTTGATATGTTTTCTTTTATATCTCCTAATACACCATCAGCAAAGCCATAATATACCGCTTCTTCTGGAGACATATACCAATCTCCATCCTTAAATTTTTTATATAGATACTTTTTTATTTGATCTACAGTGTACTTTTTTTCTTTAAAAAATTGACCTTTCACACATCTTTCAGCATAAATAGTCATCATTATATCACAAATATAATTTTCGTATTTATTCCAATTTTGTACATTTTGATATTCACCAGAGTATCCGCTATTTCCATAATGAACCATAAAATAAGAATTTGGCATTAGGATTCTTCTTGATGCGGCCTGTAATAGGATTGTACTGGACGATTCTGTTTGTCCGTATGAGAGCATTGTTATTGGAGACTCAGAAAATTGAATCGCATCGTACATAGCCATACAATCATTCCATTCTCCTCCTATACTATAGAGATGTACTAATATTTGTTTATTAGAAGATAAATTCAACGCTCTGAGATTTTTAATAAATACATTAGCCATTTTGTATTCAACACCTTGATTACCTTCATTATCAGGATAATAGTTGTGTAAAAATATTTCTCGGCTTTTTATATTTGTCGAATAATCATGAAAATCATGTAATATATCATTATTTCTATTGTTGCTCATGTTCTTTTAAGCCTAGAAAGGAGTAAACATTATCATTGATAGATTTCATTGTCTCGCTGGCATTGAAACATTTGCCTATACTAACTCTAAATCTATATCTAGTAAAAATATCTAATATTTCTACTCCTTCTGTTTCTTCAATTATTTTTGATACCGGTGGTGAGATATTAAAATTAGTATGAGCAACCCAAAAATTAAAGATTTTACCAGGTGCAGTCAATTCGTTGTATGGAATTAAACCCATTGGTGTTGCGATTACTTTAATTTCTTTATCTGATCCAAACACTTGATGTTCTTCATCTACATCTTCGTAGTCATCTTCATATTCTATTTCATTTAATGAGTTATCTATTTTATTCTCATAGTCTGTCCATTTGGCGTCGTCTAGTTCCTGACCAAAAGGATCTATCCATTTTTCCCAAACTATTATTGGTATGTCTTTCATTTGTGATCCATTGGTTTTTGTAAAGATTTAGAAAATGAACAAGGAGATACACATGGACTATTATTAGATACGCTAACTAAGTCGTAATAATCTTTCCAGTTATCAAATACTTTCTCAACTGTTCTATAGACACTAGGGTCTTTCACAGCTATTTCTTTTAACATTTCTATAAGTTGAACTTGATAACCCCCATTGTTAATCATATAGAGAACTTCTGCCATTTTTTTACAATTATCGTCGTTCATATTTTGAAAATTAATTCTAATGATTATTTTATTGTTCTCGTCTAATACAAAAGAAATAAAAGCTTCTTTAGAAATATCTATCAAATATGAATTTTCTTCTTCTGTTTTTTTATTTGAAAAGAGTTTCTTTAAGTAAGATATCATCAAGTCACTCCTCTCATTATTGGTTTTCTGATAAGCCTCTTATTATAGATAGTGCTTTGTTAATAGATTGTCTAATAGCTTCTCTCGTTAAATCATATTTTTTCCCAATTTGTTCATATGTATTATTCTCAAAATAGTATAATTTGATATATTCAGACTGTCTTTGTGTAATACAGTCACTTTCAAGAATAGTATTAATTAATGAAGACACATGTTGTTTGGATTCCTGCTCAATTAAAATATTTTCTGGTGTTTTTATTCTTTTGTCTACAATATGAGTACCTGTTTCTTCACAATCTTCATCAGAATTATAATTCAAGGAATAAGTTTTATTCTTTTGATTCTTTTTGTAATTTTTTGTTACATACGTTTGAATAGCCCATAAAGCACACTGATTTCTATAAGAATATTTGGTCTTAGTTTTTCCATCTTGACCTTGGTGGTTTTCATTGTACCTCCAATCAGCCATTATAATCGCATTAGTAATGCTTGCTATTGCTTCTTCATCCTTCAGCATTTTTGCGGATAGTCCTGTGTAGAATTTATTGGCAAATTTTGAAATAGATTTTTTAGCCAAAGTCATATATTCTGACAAGTTATCAAATTCTACATTCATTGGATCTTGATACTTAATTTTTTGTTTGCCAATTCCTTCAAGCTGTAAAAGCATATTTTCTCCTAAGTTTTTAATATTTAAAAGTTTCCTATTTACTCTTTCCTATTTTTGAGCTTTTTTCCAAGCTTCTGGATCAGGTCTGTCTTTATCCCCTGGTTTTGCTGGTCGGTATTTTTTACCTTCTCGTTCTTTTTTCTTTCGGATATTTTCCCATAATCCTGGCTTGTCCGCTGCTTCAATACTATCGGCAGCCTCAGAGACATACATGATAAAATCATGGATCGTTCTCATGTAGTCTTCTGTTATAGCAATTTTACCCTGAAGCCAGCTTTCTGTCAAGTTCTCTTTTACCTGTGGATTCTCTAGATTTTCTAGTATTTCTTTTGAATGCATCATAATAGCTTTAAGAGAACCAACACTCATATTAAAAAAGTCTTCTTTGTATTCCGTCATTTCCATTTCTTGATTTGCTTTTTCTTTCGATAAATTAGTTTCTACATCTCTTAAAATATCATGATATCTCATTATATCTCCTTATTTTACGAAGGCGTAGGTGTTGATCCACCTGTTGCTGTTGGTGTTGGTCCGCTACCAGTTGGGGTGGCTGTTGGGGTTGCTGCTGGGGTGGCTGTTGGGGTTACTGCTGGAGTGGCTGTTGGAGGAACCCCTCCACAACTTCCATCGTTAATAGTCCAACCTAAATTATTTATTAAGTTTGATCTTGCTGTTGCTCCTGTAGAATTACTAGTGGTATTACCACATGCTCCTAATGTAATATTTTGTAGGTTAATAGAATTGGCTTGAGTATATAACCAATCTAAAAACGCATCATAATTAGTGATTTCTGTATAGTCCAAAAAGTTGGCCATTGTTGTAATTCCTGTGTGAACATTTAGCAGTGGTATCGGGACTGCTGTTATGTCATCACAGTCTCTAAAGGTTGCGACATACGATGTTACGCCTGTCATGCTAGTTAATAGCCCAGATGGAATAACTGTAAGTCCAGTATTTTCAAAAGCGTTATCTAAATTTGTTATAGTCGATACCACATTATTAAAAAGACCACTAGGAACAGTTGTTAAGTTTACATTGTTTGTAAACTTTACAGAGCTTACATTAGTTAAACCAGAAATATTATCAGCAGTTCTCGTCATTTCAGATGTTTGGTAGTCAGAACCCCAAGCAGTAGTATAAACAGGTATTGGTTTTCCTCCTATTACTAGTTCTCCTCCACCTAAATCTCCTTGTATTTGAACGTCTGCTGCTATTAAATCTTCGTAAACATGCTCATAATAACCTTCGGTTTCAAAACTAGACAAAGTTTTATCACCCCAATTTATTTTTACATATGGGGTTGATGTTGTATTAAGTATTCCTATTCTATACCTTTGGTCTGGATTAATACTTTGTACTCCTATTGTAAAATTGTTAGCTCCTAGTGTTAATGTTCCAGAAGGTAAAAAGAATTGATCTAATGTTGTCGGATTGCTTTGTGTTATGTTGACCGTAAAAATATTTCCGTCTACATCATTTCCATACATGGCACTGCTACTGTTTCCTGCTAAATCTCTAAATAATCCTGTGTTAAGAGAAAGGTCTGTTTTTGCTCCAGTAGATGTATTAATTGTGTACCAATTGCCTGTTTTATGATTATGTCCATACAAAGTATTTGTAGAATCATTATATACAAGTTGAAGACCTACTGTTCTATCATTTCCTGGAGACGAAACTATTTCAGTAAATCCTGCTGTAGGATTTGACAGATCAACAGAATAAAAACGACCTCTACTTGTATATGCATACAAAGTACCAGTATTACTATCTATAGTTATATCACCAAAAGTGTTGGTGTTTGCACCAACAGTTCCTGTTGTTGGTAAACTCATACTTCCAACAGAGTAAGTAGTTTTACTTGCGACAGAAGGAACACCTAGACTATAAGATAATGTTAATTTAACTAAAACATTAGAATTAAATTCAAAATACCATATTGCTCCATTATAGTATGCGGCATTTGCTGGCTGATATGTTGGAGAGGTAAATCCAGAGACTTCAGTAGCCACAGTATCTCCAGATTGTATGTAATATAATTTTAAGTCTGATTTAATAAAGAATAAAGTTGAATTACTATGGTCATAAGCCAAAGAATTTGTTGTTCCATTAGCAACATTCTGATAGGTTAATTCTTGTTTTACAGAAAGATTGTTCTGCATAACTCTAAAGTTAGTATTGCTTATCTTGTAAACGAAATGTTGTTTAGCGCACATAGTTATTTTATTCCTTAACTGTATTGTTTTAGTCTATTTTTTAATTTATCGTATACATAATTACTAAATACAAAAGAAGCACCATTATCACTAGGATAATGAACTCCTTGTTGCACTCTAGCTTTTCCTGTTCTTTCAGCGATGCTAAGAATTTGACTACTTAATTCTGGATACATATCAGTAAGTATATTTCCAACTAATTTACTATACACCGTATGTCCAGAAGGATATGATGCAGTGTGGATAGTGTCTGTGATGATCATATTTATGTCAATATTGTAAAATTTACACAATTGATTTGGTCTAGGTCTATTCCAATAGTTTTTGGTATTCATTAGTATAGGCTCTACTATTTCATAGAACAAATTAATATACCTTTGTGGATATATTTTTTTGTTTTTATTGAGTAGCTCTATGTAAAAACTGTCTATATCTTGATCCATCTTATGAACAAATTCTATGTCTTGTTTTGTTCTTTTTTTTGTTGCTTCAGAGATAATAGAAAGTTCTTTCTGTACTAATTTACTATTATTTTCTGGGGGTGGTGGTAGTATATCTTTGTAGTCAAAGTCTACAAGATTACTCATTGGAACTTCAGTTACTTCGGTATAGTACTTTAGTTCTGTAATTTTTTTGTAATTTAATAATGTATTTAATTCTACCAAGCTTTACAACTCCAGTATCTTGCTTTCCATTTTGGTCCTGGATTATCGCAATTATGTCTTGCTCTAAAACTTTTACGACGTTCTGGAATATTCTTTTTTATTTTCATGTTAGGATCACCAAAATTTACCTTAACCACATTACCTTTATCGTTTTTAACATAAACGCTAAACTTTTTAGGTCCATCTGGTGTTCTAAAAGGTTTGCTAAGAGTAACTTTTTTACCCTGATATTCAGCTGCTTTAGAAACAAAAACTAAATTTCTTCCATTCTTTGTATAAACACCTTGTCTTTGATAGTAATACAATTCATTAGTAATAGGATCTTTATAAATGAAAGCTGCGATTGTATTAAAGTCTAGTTCTTCGGTTTCTTCTTCAAAATCAACATATTGATCTTCTTCAGGAACAATAAAATTGAAGGGGGTTAATTCATCTTCTTCAAAACCTAAACTATTCTCTTCTATAATCTCACATACCTGCTCAAGTAGGCTTGATTTGGTTTGATTCATACACACAGCATACCTTTGGGTTTCATTTGGATATTCTTCATTCATTTTTGTATTACTCATACATCTAGCTAGAAACTTTTTTTGGCTTTCGTCCGCGTTTTTTTGTGGTATTGGCATTATCACTTTTCTTATTAGAGGTTAAAATATTAGAAATAATAGAAGCAGTATTTTTCCAAGATAATTGTTGAGCAGTTTCCAAACCATGAGAATTAGTTTTGATATTATTCTTATACACATATCTCATGTATTCAATAGTTTGTTCTATTTGTTCTTCACCAATTTTTGCCCAATTTCCATGTCCAAAAAACCATTTATTATCTATGGCTGGTTCAGTTTCAGAAATATCAATTAAGAAACTATTTTCTTTATTACAATACTCTGTGTGTGCAGAATAGTTTGTTGCAATAACTGGCTTATTCATAGCCATTACTTCTGGTATTTCATTATTCCATCCTTCAGCTCTACTCATAAAAACACCACAATCTGCTTCAAATATAAATTGAGCTAAATGATAATGAGTAGGCAATCTATTATATGCATTAATTTTATCTGACAATTTAGAATTTTTAATAAGAGAATGCCATGCTTCTTCTTCTTCTTTTGTTAAGAATGGATTTTGAGGTAATAGTCTTAATTCAACATTATCTGTTTTTTCAAAAGCCCTATTAAAAGCTTCTATTAATACATCTTGACCTTTTCTTTTTTCCCATTTTCCTATATGGAAAAATACATATTTACCATTGTCTATTCTAATTTTCTGTGGTTGTTGAAATATATCTAGATTAACACCCAATGGTGTTACAGAGATTGGCTTTGTTATGTTGTTTTTTTCTAATGTTTCTTTGCCCCATTTACTGGCTGTAAATACATGATCAGCACAGTTTATTTGATGTATTTCTCTGTCTTGTAATTTGTCTGCTTCAAAAAATGGTAGGACATAGTAATTACCAGTACCAATTCTAGAGGCTAATTCATGTTGATGCCATATTTTTATGCAGGGGGCTGTTGGATCATATGTATTCGAATTTGATAAACATTTTGAAAGAATTGTTTTTTCTTGTTCGGTGTCAATATTGACATGTGAACCTATAGGAAATAATGAAACATTAAACAGTTTATTTAATTCTATTGTTATATTTTTTGATGTGATGCCATAGCCTGTCGTATTGATTGGGCAAAACATGTTTAAGTTCTTCATTCGTATATCCTATTATGAGTATTTTTAACCTTGATAAAAATTGTTTTTTGAGACATATCTTCTATTTTATTTGCCCCAATGTATGTGCAACAGCTTCTAACTCCACCTAAAATATCTTTTATAATATCTTCAGCGAGTCCTTTATATGGAATTTGAATACAACGACCTTCGCTAGTTCTATAGTCTGCTACTCCATTATGATGTTTATCTTGTGCTTCTTTACTACTCATTCCATAAAACTGCAATGTAACTTTACGTCTTTCTGTTGCATATCCTGGGTCTATAGGTTGCCAAAACTTTAAGTCCCCACTGTCTGCTAAAAATTCATAAGTCCACTCTCCATCACATTCATTTGTTCCGGCAAGCATACTGCCAAGCATTACAAAATCAGCACCAGCACATAACGCCTTACAGACATCAGCAGGAGTTCTACATCCTCCGTCACTGCAAATGTATCCTCCAGAATGTTTTGCTGCATCGGCACATTCTATAACAGCGCTTAATTGTGGGTATCCAACACCAGTTTTTAAACGAGTAGTGCAAACACTACCAGAACCGATTCCTATTTTAACAATATCTACTCCAGCTTTCATTATAAGTTGTTCTGTCATTTCTGGCGTGACAACGTTGCCTGCCATAATAATGCTGTTTGGATATTTTTCTCTTATTTTTATAAGAGTTTTGATAAACTTTTCAGAATAACCATTTGCAACATCTACACAAATGTTTGGTGATTGCCATCTAAAGGCTTTGAGTTTTTCAAAAACTTTATCCATCCTAGATAAATCACTAGAAGAGGTGCCGATAGAATAAAACACAAAATTAGAACTACTAGATATATCATTCTTATAATAGTTAACATACTCTTCTATCTTATAATGTTTATGCAAACAAACCATAGTATTGAGTTTAGACATGGTATTAGCCATATAAAAACTACCAGTTGTGTCCATATTTGCTGCTACTAAAGGACAACATTTTTTGAGTTGTGAGTCAGCATTAGGAAAATAAAAATCTCGCGTGGTTACGACTTCTTTCCGTGAAAATAGTTTAGACCTTCTTGGTTGAATGAGAACATCGTCAAAATCCAACTTGTTGTCTTCTATGATTCTCATTAGTTAAAAAAGTACCATCGGTTAAGGTGTTCAATAGTATCAGAAGTATTAATACTATTTAAGTAAATTTTAATTTCATCCCAACTACTAAAAAATAACTGGTGAGGTAGACATCCGAATAACCAATCTGGTGTTTGTTGTTTGCCTTGCTCTACATGAATTATTATAGGTTTCTTCTGCCGGTTGGCAAGAAAAATTTCTTCATATGTTCCGCAAGGATGCACTGTTAGATCTAAATTAACAATAATAAAATCGCTAATATCTACAAGTCTCAAATCTACATTACGAACAGTTCTCATCATTTCTGATAATTTATCATAATTCTTTCCTATTTTAAGATGAGTCTTTTTAATAAAAGCATCCTCATTTTCTTTACCAAGTTCTGTAGGCTTTTTGAGTGGATTATAAACAGTAATTCCTAGACTCTCAAGGTACGGAGTTATATTCTCTCTCCATCCTTGTCCTCTATCAGAAACTCTGTCCATAGCACCAACAAGGTAAACTCTTTGGTTTTTTAATCTATTCATGCTAGAATATCTAGTATTGTTAATTGTGCTGGGTTTGCGTATAACTGAAAGTTTTTAACTGTATTTTTTAGGTTTTTGTTGAAACATACATGCTCACAATCATAGCCTTCATACTTTCCTTTAAGATAGTCTTTAGTTTTATATAGGCAAGATCCTCCAAAACCACTATTAATAGGGATGGGTTTAGAACCTATAGGTGGAACCCATAATCCAAACCAAAGCATTGGATTGTAATGAGGTTGTATTTTATCTAAATCTTCCCACCAATTGCTCCTATAGGCCCAACAATCATAATTCCAGGGTTGTTTTTCAGCGTGTGGTGTGCATTGTTTAATTTGATACGAAAAACCACACGTTGCATTAATGTTTTTATTCTTTTGCATATTTCCAAGACTATGTAGTATTCCGTCTACACTAGAAACAACAAAATCTGTGTCTATGACTAATATATAATCTGTGTTTAAAAAGTTTTTTCTAGCATATTCTAAACACTGATTTCTATATTCAGATAACTGATTAGTTCTTTCTTTTTGTTTAGTTTGTCCGTATTGTTTAGAGAAATGTTGTTCAGAGGTATAATTAAAAGTATTTGATTTTAATATCTTTAGAATATGTGGTGTATTGTCATGAGAATCATTTTCGTAAATAAAAGTTTGTGTTTTTACTACTGCACTTAAATTTTGGATAAATTCAGAGACATAGTTAATCTTTGGTTCTATATTTCTAGCTAAACCTAATATACCTATGGTTTTATCTTGAATATGATTAATTCCTAACTGAATTGTTTCTTTATAATCATCTACAAATTCTTCTAGAATAGGAAATAATTCACCTATAGTTTTAGGCATTTAAAATCCTTTGTTGAGATCCATACACTACGACCTTATGTTTCCCCCAAATATCTTCTATCAAACACTCTATAAATTTCCAATTTCCACCTGCTAATCCACTACCAAATTTAGGACAGTGGATTTCAACAGTATCTTCTGTGTTAATATTTCGATTTATGTATTGATTTATTTCAAACATACTTTTAACTAAGTATGCATAATTTAATGGACGTTTATTATTCCTATTACGAATACCGTTTTGAGCAATCATATTCGCTATGATTAGTGACCTATCATAAGTAGGTTCTGTATACACTTTAACAAATTGAACATACCCAGGATTCTTATTTAGAAATGTCTGTCCCAAAATGTGGTAATTTGTTTCTACTATAGGATAATGTTTAGCAACATCTCCGCTAAAACCTGCCCCAAAAGAATCTTTGTTATTACACACATGTGGTATAATTACACTGCTTCCATTCTGTTTAGAATCTACAATTAATTTTGATATTTCAAATATGTTTTTATTTGATGATTGATTAATAATATTGTTCATTTTACCATTTACTCATAGGACAAGATGTATCTTTCCACGCAAGCTTATTCATAAATATTCTTTTTTTATTGATATTACATCCACATATTTTACATTCTTCATTATCTTTATCGAAAGAACTACATTCTTCACATATTGCAAATCTTTGATTAATTTCTTCTTGTGTGCTTTTAGGCATACCATTACCTATATGAAAACTCAAGCTTTTTCCAAAGTTAATAAGTTTTTTAAACATTTTCTTTATTTGTAACTTTCATTGGTATAATATTGTTGTCTTTATCTAAAGTATAAATAGGATTAATTTCTACAATAGAATTTTCATTAATCCATCTAACACAACCAGTTTTTAAATTAGCACAACATCTAGTTCCATTTTGTTTGAAGTCAACCATTTTAATATAAAAATTTTTTTCAAATTCAAAACAATCACCAACATTCAATTCTTCAACATATTTCATTTTTTTAGATAGTCTCCCCATTCATCGTAGAGTTCTTCTTCCTCTAATGCTTCCAATCTATATTTTCTAGCCTTACTCGCTTTATGAGCAAACTTAGTTTCTTCGTCTATCGAAGTAGATCTATTTCTATTCTTATTCTTTAAATGCTTTTTACGGATTTCTTTTCTATCTTTTTCTTCAAAATCGTCCATTATTAACTCCGAAAACTTATATCTTTAACCTACCCTATATGATAGCATATCCCCAACAAAAGTCAAGTGCCATAACTATTTTTTGTATGGTCTATCTTGAACTTTATCATAGTATGCTAATGAATCATTAATAACATTTCTATTCCAACTTCTATAATCAGACAAGTGACCAAAAACAAGATGGCATCTAGTACATAGTGTCACTAGATTGCTTGGTTCTAATTCTAGAGTTTTATTTATATGCACTGGTACTATATGATGTACTTCTAAATCTTTTATACTATCCTTACCACATGCTATACATTCTGATTCTCTTTTTAAATGTAGTTTACGAACTTCTTTCCATTCAGAAGATCGTGGGGCATATCTTACTTCTTTTTTAAAAAAATTAAACATCATAATATATTACTAGCTATTAAACAACCTTTGCTAACTGCTAACAATGGTTCTTTAGCATGGACCACTTCTTTTATTGGTAAAGGAAAATCGTTTTCTTTCAATAAATTATGGAAATTTTCAATATAACCATTTGCTTTGGAAGTTCCTCCAGCAACAACTATCTTAATTGGTTGCTGAAATTTTGGCAATGCCTTACTTTGTTTGATTGCAGATGTAATATATTTTGTGGTATAATCAATTAGTCTTAAATAATAACTAGAAACTGCTTCTAGTATAGGATTATCATTTGATCTACCTATAACAAAGTCACCATTTTCTTTTTCTGCTTGCACTAATGTTTCGTTTTCTCCTGTGGCAATAGCGCTCATTTTATCAACCCAATCTCCAGATTTTGTTGTTGAAAAATTAACAACTGGTTCACCATTTAACATAATACAAATGTTGGTCATACCAGCACCACAACTTACTCCAATTCCAGTATAGTCATCATTCTCAAGTTCTGCATAACAAAGTGCTTCTGCTTCTTTGATTCCTTTAGCATCATAACCTGCTTCTTTTAAAACATTTGTAACTAAATCTTCATGATAACCGACATCAAATTCCTCATCCTCTTGATCTACAGGAGCAGCAGGATAACAAAAAACCATTTTTTCATTTGGTTCTGATGGTTGACCAACAACTTCTTTCAAAATAAAAGCTAAAACTTTTTTAGAATCTTTTTCTTTTGCAGAAACAACTCCCCTATACATAGGTCTTTTTGCTAGGTCATTTCTCTCTATTGCTTTTTCAATAGCGTCTTTACCTAAAAGAATAAAAGAGTTGTCCGTATCCTTTATGAATACTTTTCCTTGCAGTCCTTTCTCTATCATTTTAATAGCAACTGGGGTGGTAGGCTTAATAACATAATATGCGTCACGAAACTCTTTATAATCTATTCCATTATCTTTATTTTGTGACATTATTATATAGCTAGTTCCTACATCTAAACCTTTCATTTCTCACCTCTTAGATTTTTAAGTTTGTGTATTGAAGAATTAATATTTTCATCTGTTGATTTTTTATCTCCAATTTCTTCGTATTTTTTTTCTAAATGATCTGTTTTGATTTTGACAACATGTGTTGTTTCATCTATATTTATAGTAGGTAATTTTTCTACTTTGTCTTGTTTTATTCTGTTTTGTCTAATAGATCTTTTTTGTTTTTCAAAATTATCATTTAATGGATGTTGATCTTGATAATTTTTTAAATTTTTTCCTAATATGTATCCTAATAACAAAAATATAATCGAAAATAAAATAAAATGATGCTCCAATTGTTCGATCATAATCCTATCCGTTGCATATAGCTATCATAATTCATATATCCTGTTATTTTTTGTATTAGTCTTTTTTCTTTATCTATTAAAATTGTAGAAGGTAGAGAAGAAACAGAATATTTTTGAGCTAATTTTTTATTATTGTCAAAATTCACATAACATATCGTATATTCTTCAGTTATGTTATCTTTATTTTGTTTTATATGGTCTTTCAAAGGTTTGCAATATCGACACCAATCAGCAACAAAAACTAACATGAGTTTTGTATCTGTTTGTTCTGCCGTTTGTTCTGCTACCGCTATGTCTGTAATAATTGTTGGTTCATTACCAAATGCAGTCAAACTAACGAACGATAAAAGTATAATTAAAATGTATTTCATGATAGATATCCTCCATCAATTTAATACACCTTTAGATTTCTTTCTTGTTAAAGATGATTCTTTTTATTTTTCTCGCTAAATTTGCAGCTCCTACAATCCTACCTTCAGTATAATCATCAAGACCATACCCTAAAAGTTTTTGTCTATTATTCTGTTCGTTTATAGCCCGATTACATTCAATAATAATATTATCAAGTTTTTGTTGTTGTTCTCTGGTTAAGTAATTTGTTCCTTTATTTATCATATCATTATATCTTTAATAGGGTTTCCTCCGTCGATAATTTTTACTGGCCTACTACCTGGGGCCATTAATATCTTTTTGTGGTCTATTCCCACAAGATTATAAATAGTTGCAGCCCAATTTTCTACACTCACTGGATCGGTCATTGGTTCGCTGCCTGTTGCGTCACTCTCTCCGTACACCAAACCACGCTTAATGCCTCCTCCAGCCAATACTGTGCTATAAACTTTAGGCCAATGATCCCTCCCGCTAGTAGGATTAATCTTAGGAGTTCTACCGAATTCTGTACCAACGATAACAAGAGTAGAATCCAACATTCCTCTGTCGTC
>Ga0070754_10000987_pt1 | contig 23774 bp, 17 predicted proteins | sample VirMetDEL_Sep_01_FD_75181 | JGI IMG/M metagenome (GOLD analysis project Ga0070754, IMG submission 75181) | Aqueous microbial communities from the Delaware River and Bay under freshwater to marine salinity gradient to study organic matter... | ecosystem: Environmental > Aquatic > Marine >...
CGATCAGTATGCATAGCATGTAGAGTGTCATGACGAGTATTTGGGTGTTCTGCTACACGGCGTCTGACATACACAGAACCATCAGTATGCATAGCATGTAACTCTTCTTGACTAATAAAAGGACTTTTAATTTTTTCTTTATTACTTAGCCCCTTTAAAGTTTTAGACATACCTTCTTGATATTTTGAAAATACTTTGGGATTCCGAACTTTTTCTTCATTATCTAAAGCATACAAATGTTGGTTACTTTCACGATGACTTAAAAACCTCTCACCAGTTTCTTTGTCATGTACGTGGTAGTATGTAGATCCGGGGTGTCTTTTTTTGTAATTATCGAAATAACTTGAGTCTGCTCCAACTTGATCCATAGGAGTACCTCTATGCTTATTGGATACAACACACCATTCACTCCCTTTACCAAGTATATCCATAGCTCTTTGATCGTGGACTTCTCTAACGGTGTACTTGGGGTCATCATGAATGACTGTAGCTCCAGCACCATTGATATGGTCTAAGTCATCTTGACTAAAATCACCCCATTCCATGTTAGTCTTTTTAGGTCTAAAGTCGTCTAAGGAAGAATTAAGGTGATGAAAGGAATCGTACTTATTGATGTCGGAGTGAGGTAGTTTCTTCTTATGAGTCTCAAAATCTTTTAAGACTTGTCTAATTCTACCGACATCTTCTTGCCTAAACTGTTTGCCCTTGTACCAGTTCAGTATTTTTTGAGTGTATTTCTTGTTCTTGGAAGGGTCGGCTTTATTAGCAAGGAAGTCGATAATGTGGTGAGGCTCTCGGTGCTTGGCTAGAGTGTCATGGGAACTATCGATGCCGTCTTCATGCTGTTTCTTTAGGAAATCAATACGACCTTCAAAGATGAAGATGGACTCTAGGATGGAACATAAATTTCCACGTAGAGCACTAAGTATTAGTGACTCAGCTACCATTTTACTTTATCTGCCCAATAAGCCGCCGAAAGTTTTCCTTTTTTGATATTTTTAGCGTGCCTAGCTTTAAAGGACTCTCTACGCTTACGGTAAGATTTAGACTCTCCGTCTTTCTTTGGTGAACCTGAGACTCCTTGTTGACCAAATCGTATTGTCTTAACTTTAGAGCCTTCCTTGGCGACCACTATATGACTTTTAGTTGGGTGGCTAGGAGTTCTCTTAGGTTTGTTGTACCCAGTCACACCGGCTTTTACTAATCTTGGGTCTTTTTGTTTTTTTTTTCTAGTAAAAGACTTTTTATTAGAAAGTCAGCGTTTTCCCCAACTAACGGGACGCCGACCCCAGCTGGACAAGCATGGCATTTACAAGCTTCAGCAGTATCTTCATTATCCACCCAAGAGTGCCCGCAACTTTTGCATCGGTATGGTCTAAATACACTCATCTCAAACCCCTAATTCTTTTGCAAAAAAGAATTGCTTTTTTTTGTTTGGCTTACGCAGTACTACTTCTGACCAGTAAGTAGTACCGCTAGGTCTACGAGTTACGCTTTTTATATCTTCCCGCCTAAAAGAAAGAGTCTTATCGACACAACGAATGTAGAGGTACTTAAAGCCTGAGACGTACTCCTCGACCTCTTCCATGGTAAGATCTTTACCGTCGATTAACTCTATCTTCATTTCAAATGGACGGCGGGCAACGCCCATGATTTACTCCATTAGCAAAAATGACTTGCAATCAATTACAGACTCATGCACGGTCATAGACTTGTCATAAGCCTCTCTTGCAGAATCTACTAACTTTTTCATGTGGCCAGATTGTCTAAGGTATTTAAAGACGTGATTATCTACTGCCCCTTCACCCTGAGAAGCTAGCGCACGTTGGCGCATCTTTTTAATTCGATTGCGTATAGCTTGTAGTTTTTTATGTACCGTTTCAGGGTCGCTTTTTTTTATTTGTGCACTTAATTTGTCGATACTTTTAGCAATAACCAAAGCTTTCTTTTTTACTTCGTCCTTTGGCGGCATTTTGATGTGCTTAGGGAACTTTACCCATTCACCTTTAAGTAATGAGTAAGTGCCCCCAGCGTAAACTTTTTCTCCAATATTTTGAATATAAACCTCTACTTCATGACCACGTACAGTTATACGGTGATGCTCATTCCAAATGCTAGCTTCATCATGAAGGTACTCAGTAGCAATTTTTTGATTACAGTCTATTTTTTTAAAATCTATAACGATATGGACATCTAAATCAGAACTTTTATGCCAGTTATAATTAGCCATAGAGCCTGTTAAATGTACGTCATTAGGCTTTATATTTTTGGCTAGATTTAAGGTATCCACAAAGTCAGTAGCTATCTTAAGCAGCCGCTTGCGTACAAATGGGTCAAGCTTGGTGCCGTTCCATATACTTTGATTCAGTCCGCGCCTTGCTTCAGTTAACACTTTATTTCCCCTAATTATGCTGTTGCAGTCCACATATCTACTACAAGCCCAAGCTTGTTATCGAAGCATTCATACGGAACCCAGACGTAACCATTTTCCCCGTAACTCCGGCCCCAAGAGTTTCTAAGTAAGACACAGCCTTTTCTGTCGTCCCACCCACAAGCCATCATAGCATGACCCCCAAGGTAATCTTCGTTCTCAAAATCAGGAAATGGCGCTATACCGCTTTTAACGGTCTCTCTGGATTCAAATGAAGAGAACAAGTGCATCCCAAGGACGACGGGGTTCTGGCATGCGATAGAAACTTTTAGATCTTTAAGGTCTTTCACGCGGTAATAACGGTTAATCTTAAATTCTTGGGCGGCTTTATAAGCCTCACGAGTAGGTTTTTTCTTGAATAAAGATATATCGTAAGGCCATGACGACTCAGGACAAATGCCGTACTTAGCAACCGTCTTCATGGTGTCTCGAAGAGTCGCCCCAGTGTCTTTATCCGTGTCTCTGTTTATCGACCTAGTGCAGTAGTATAGGAAGAGCGGTGATACTTGGACTAAAGGGTCTCGGAGGTGCTCGATCATCAATGACTCGACTAGGCCAGTCCCTACAGTAAAACCAGTACAACTCCCCAAGGATCCTTGATTCCTTATAGGTGACATAATCCGGCGAAGATCAACCGACTTGGGAAGCTCCATTACACCTTTGGTACTGAGCATCCGGTTTTTAATTTTACTGAACTTAAGGTCTCTTTTATCCGGCAAGTCAGCCTGAAGTCCTGTTCCATGCTTGGCTTTGGAAGTAGAGTTCTTTACTTTGAATTTTTTTATTTTTTTAGTAGCCATCTCAATTAACCTCAAACATTTTCAAGTGGGGTGACTGCTACGTCCCCAGAAGCAACTACGCCTTCATCAAACCAACATCGCCAATAGACTGTCCAATAGTTACCTGAATGTATCGTTGGGTCATCCCACGACACTGTAGTGTCAGCAAGAACGTCATCCCACGTCCATAAAATTTTCTTGGACTCATCTTTAAAAATTGTATTGTTCAACCGCCAAATCGGTCCAACAGAAAAAAAACTATTAATAACGAGTAAATAATCGCCGTGAACAGCATTTTTAACTGTCTGGATAGATTCATTATCTACTACAGAAATTGTGCTGTACCCGACGTGTCGCTCTAAGTTACTAACACCACCGGTATCTCGAACCTGCATACCAGCGTCTATCCCTTTAGACGGAGGGATTACGGTTAAAGACGCTCCACCTGTGTAAGTATAAGTAGTACCTTCCCAATTGTTTTTTAGGCAAAAGTCAATTTTATCAATACCACCAGTCACGTATGGGTGCTTTATAGGACAAACAGCCACATACCGGGAACCGGCTGGAGCGACATAGACTGATTTGTTTTTAGAGACAGAACGAACCCAATCACTTTTAACGACTGTTTTACCGTCGCTATTCTTTAAAGTGCTAGGTGGGTCTCCCGGCGGTATGTATAAACCGCCAAAAGGCAACGGTGTACCATAACCGTAAGCTTGTCCTGACTTGCCGGGGGGTGTTGGGTAGTCAGCCTGACCGGAGGCGTAAGAGTGTAACTGCTTATTTATGACATGTACAGGCTCAGTGGTAACCACGGGGGACTGAAATTCATTACCCACACTCAAGTTTAAAGATTCTCGTTCTACTTTAGTCAGCCCAACATTACTTTCGACCCAACGCGGGAATCCGTAGATTTCGTCCAACTTAGGCCAAGTAACTTGACTTGTTTTAACTCTGAAAAAACTATCTTTTTCTATGGATTCTTCTATTAAAGAAATGAACTCAAGGTGTTCAGGGTTTTTTGAAGATTCTAACTTTTCTAAAGTTTTTTTTATTGGTGCGTCATTTACTAAGATTAATTCTCTAGAAGAATTAAGAACTACATTAGTAGACCTTTTATAAGTAGATTGGTTTGCGGGCTCATTAAAATTATTAGGGTTAGCAACTACAGGGACACCTTTAATTTCGGATTCTTCTGGCCCATACAGGTAAATATTTCCTGAATGCTTTGGAGTAATCCACCAGTACACAGTGAAATTGCTGTACTGTGACGAACTAGATGCAGGCCATTTATCTTTTGGATGGGTTGTTCTTTCTATTACAACTTTATAATGCCCAAAAGGTAGACCACTAATTCGTCTTACAGGTTGGCCTCCAAAACCTTCCGGTCTCATCCCATTAATATTGCCGTAGTTTGGCGACGCTGGTCCATAATAAGTGACCGTGGGAATTTTGTACCATCCTCTAGGGGTGTCAAAATTACTCTCCCAAACAGCAGTCGGACCATCGACATTTTCGTCCCAAGAGTAGCCAACTGGAGCACCTGAAGGTGGGTAGACAGTAATCCTGTAATAACCATCGCCATTGATCTGGTTATATGGCGACCTAGCCGTAATCTCTAAAGAAGAAGGATTCTCTTTAGAGTCGTAGAACATAGGCCTTATTAAAGGTATACAAAAAGTTTTTGACCCTCCGGGGGCAATCGGGCTTCCATTTTCCCATTCTATGGAATAAGCGCCTGTCCAATACGGTCTCCCATAATGAGGAGGTTCGTTATCCTTAGGCTTTGTATATAGCTTTTTATTTAAACAAGTAACGCTAGTATCTTTACATGAGCATGGGTCAATAGAAGTAGACGCCGCTCTAGAAGTAGACGCCACTTCTTCACTACCGACTGGTGTTGTCCCTATAATTACCCCAACTGAAGCTGGCGGCTTCCAACCTATAGAAAAATTACTATCAGTTTCTGCCTTGACGTATATTGTCCAATAATTAAAAGGCGCTGGGCTAAACTGTAAGACGTTACTTTTGCTAGTACCGAATGGACCATACACGTTGCCCGAAGGATCAGTTACTTTGTACGTGTACTTTGAATCTTCATCCAACGGTTTAATTCTAAACTTTATCTGATTAGTTTCTTCTCTTAAGAAGAATGTAAAGTTTTGCTCATCTTGAGCCTCTATGGTGTAAGTATCTAAGCCAAAAAAACCATCGCCAAACGCAGTCATCGGTGCGTTTAGTGCTACCGAGTTTACGACAGGTTCAGTAACTGTTGGGGGCGGGCAATCGTCTGTAGTCTCTACTAAAGAAGATATCGTGCTAATAGGTGTGACACTGGTAACGGATGCTCTGGATGACAGGGTATCCTTCGCGTTTAGAAAACCACGCTTTACCTCATCGCTAATCCCGACCGTATCTTTTTTTACCCTTGTCGCCACTAATCTTCCTTGTCAATTATTTTATCGCGAGCCTTAACTTGAGCACCTTCAATTAAGAGTCTGACAATATCACTAAGGTCAACACCAGCTATTTTAGCACTAAGAGTCGTCCAAGGGATAACCGAAGCGATGTCTGGTATAGACTCTACCTCAATTATTTCTGGGGTGTTGTCCGTCTTCAGCTTAAGGTCTACTTTACCCCAACCACGCAGGCCTAACCCCACAAAAGCAGCATGGGCCAAGTGTAAGAGGTTATGCTTGAGCGCCTTTATATTGAATAGAGCCTTATTTATTTTAGGCCCATTGGACGTGCTGCGTAATTCAGAGCCGTAGAGCAAGTGACCTTCTAAGTCTACTTCCATGATTGGTAAGTCTAGAACCTCTTCACCTATTGAAGACGCTAGTACTGGGATTACCAACTCTCTCCCCTCTACGAACTCCTCTAGAATAAGTGGCCCTAACTCTTTTTCAAAGAGGACTTCGGCAACGGCAATTAGCTCTTCTTTATTCTCAACAAAGGAACTTTCCGTAATACCGACTGCGGCCCTTCTACTATTCGGCTTTATTATCGCCGGATAGCCGAAACCGTCTTCAGCCACTACTGCGTCCATGGAGTCCAAGTAGACAGCTACTGGGGTGGGAAGTCGCAGACCACGGAGCGCAGAGTTGCAGGAGAACTTGTCCTGACACATCGCCGTGCTCAACGTGTCGGAGCCCGTGTACGGGATGTTTAAAGAGTCAAGTATTGCTGGCACGAGCGACTCTGAGTTCGGCCCCCTCAAGCCACAGGACAGGTTTAACGCTAGGTCGATTTCGCTCAACTTCGGGGAGCTTGAAAGCAACTCTGAAGTCTCGATGTGGGAAACAACGTGACCCTGTGCTTCAACTGCCTTTTCGACTTCATGTAAAAAATCAAAGTCGGTAGCACTCATTATCTCGATCACGTCCACCTGCGTCCTTGACGACGCTGTAGACGTGTAGACTATGCCGACATGCACTATACACCCACTAATTTGGCCCAGAATCGCTCTCTAAGAGCCTTCCTACGGCCCTTTAGGGGATCACCCTCAGTGGATGCCCCCAAGGTTCCTGACACGGATCAGGACAGCGTGGTGACCAGAAGAGTTCCCGCTGTTGTAGGTGAAATCAAACCGGGCGATGTGGTCCTCAAAGTTTCGCCTCTGGTTAATGATCTTATTGCTCGTGGCAGCAATGGTGACACTCAGTGTCCCGACATCAAAGGACGAAAGAACTGAAGTCTTAGAAAGGATCTCGATGTTACTGGACAGGTCAAAGATGGTTAAGTCTAAACTGTTTAACGACGTAAGACTTGCACCACCCTCGTTAACCAACTTCGCGGTATATGTAGCCGTCGTGAGTTCGTTTATTGGGCCGAATATAGTCAGACCTGTTTTTGGATCAACTGCCACTTGCTTCCACCTTTTCCATCACTGCCTTGATTCTACCATCTAGAAGCCACCGTTGTCCGAACTTCAGGAGGTTATTCTGAACAGAGTCTGAGGGCAGTCTGTGCACTAAGGTTGAGGCACCTACGTGCTCGACGTGAAGGTCTTGCTGAACAAAAACTGAGCCCCCTGCTTCCCACGCCCTTAAGCAAAGGTCCACGTCCTCCATACACCATCGATAGTTCTCATCGAACCCTTCTAAAGAGTTGAAGAAATCTCTGTGGATGAAAGAGCAAGTCATAGGAACAGCAGTAGCCCCCCTCTTCCCAAAGAACTTATGATCTTTTAAGGGAAGCCCGAACCCAACGGGCCGGTAAGTAGGGTCATTATAACCCGCCTTGAGCCCTGCTTGTTCAACGAACCCGTCTGGGGTGTAGGTCACGCCGCCAAGGATCTCTTTCTCGGATAGAGTGGAGGCTTGAGCGAATACGTCTTGAGGCACGCGACAGTCATCGTGAAGTGGAGAATAATCTCCCCCTTCGTTAATTTAACACCCTCGTTAATTATTTTTGAGTATGCCCACCAAGGCTCGACTGCTGCGATACTAGAGTTCTCGATCTTAGCATCTTCAAGTACATCGGCTGAACTTTCCCGACCGCCGTCGAGGACCAACACCTCTGCCTTAATGGGCGTTCTTTCTAGAGCCTCCTTAAGAGACTTAAGACATCGAGCCAAGGTCACATAGTGATCTCTGGTCGGGATAATAACAGAGACTTCCATCAGCTACTCGCCCTCACCTTTAAAGACCTCACTCATGAACTGGACGAACTTCAAAGATTCCGATGTGAAGTTAATCTTAGCATCTTGGTTGAGGGTCTCTTCCATGAACTTAGCAGTAGTGAGTGCTTCTTTAATAAACAGCGCAAGCTTGAAAGTTGTAGGTACGTCGATGACTTCAGCGTCAAGTAATCCCGCTATATCGGTTTGAATTAAACCTATGTGGCGTTGAACTAGATCATCGGAAGCGCCTAACGCATCAGCAATAGCAACGACAAGACCTTTTTGAGCTTCTACGCTATCTAAACCACCGGCAGTATCAATAAAACTTAGCGCGGTTTCTAGTAGCGAGGCATCAGATGCTCCAAGACTCGCGACGGCAGAAACTCCAACCTGACGAGCTACACTATCTAGAAAACCCGCAGTGTCGATAATTGTGCGAGCAATTCCAAGTGTGCGATTATCTAATGTTCCTAATGAGTCGATCCTCTCTACAGCTAAACCACTAAAGATAGCGTCTTTGAGGCCTAAAGAGTCACTAGTGACTATGTCATGCTCGGCCAACTTACTATCAATATCTGAAGCACCTATTACGTCAATAATAGTCTGTGTCACAGCTACAGATATAGCGTCAGTAATAGCAGCGATGTCTTCTTTAGTTATTTCTTCAAAGACACCACTAGAAACAGTTACAGCATCGGCACTACCTAGAATATCGGTAATTGCGTTCGTAACAGTTAAGAGAAGTGCGTCTAGGGCACCGACTTCGTCAACGATTGATGTTTGATGCCCGGTAACTTTTGAGATTGCGTCATTTAGGCCAGAGGCGTCAAGAAGAGAAAGCCCAAGGTTTGTAGAGCGTTCATCCAAAGAACCGGAATTGTCGGCAACGTTAAGCTGGACTAAGCCTTGAAGAAGATCGCTAGACCCTAAATTATTGACGATATTAAGGGCTGCTTGAGCACTTATAATATCGTTCGCGCCGCTGGAGTCAGCTAGCTCTAATGCGATTGCTTTACTTATTTCATCTAAGCTTCCAGCATTATCAGCAGTAGTAACACCTGCCACAATGCTTCGAGTGTCAAGAGCACCAGCAATTGCTTTAGCAATGATATCAAGAGCCATCTTAGGAGCAACGTCTAAAGCTCCTGAATTATCCGAAAGGCTCACACCTAAGCCTTGAGCGGGAACATCTTCAGCGGCTCCTGAGTTATCTGACTTAGATAAACCTAAATTAAGTGTGCCTAGTGCATCAGCAGAGCCTGAAGAGTCAGCTTGCGTAAACCCAAACTCAGCTAGTAAAGCTTCTACATCAACCGACCCAGCGCTATCTTCTTTTTGGATAGCAGCAGCGCCTAACAACGCTGTCGATTCAGCGGTTCCAGATGAATCTTCTTTACTTATAGCCGCAGCGCCTAGTAACGACGTGCTCTCAGCGGCCCCAGCAAAATCAGCTTTACTTATAGTGGCAGCACCTAATTGCTCTACACTTTCAGCAGCCCCTAAATTATCGACATCAATTCTACTTAACTCTGGAGGCCCCACTAAGTCGTTAGTACCAGAACTTTCAGAATGAGCTACATTATGAGCTTCAGTTCTGTAACTTACCGTCATTGAATACAAACGGTCTTCAAGCGTAGGGCTTATAGTATTAGGCCAAGTAGAGTCGCTATAAGTAGACGCATATTGGAAACCTTCGTCGCCGGGGTCAGTGTCAGTGTCATAGTAAAGTTTTACTAAACTGTAGTCAACATTATTACCCCATGCCGCTATCTTATAGGCAGTGGAAGATTGTAAGTCTGAAGAACTTTCATCATGGTAGTAAACCGTAACATCGGCCTCAAAAACCCGATGGGCACGATTAGATCCTCCACTACCGGCCTTAGTAGCACGCATTGCTACGGCGAAGCCGGAAGAATTTACATTTGCGGGAGTTAAATTATTTGGGACTGAGGGGACTGTATAGTCACCCCAGTTATCGAATTTACCCCCATAACTTATCCAATCCCGATTAGAACCACTAGCATCACCGCTTGGCCAATACCCAGTGTCTGTTGTTTTTTCTAAGTTATTACCATCTAAGGTAATACGCACTGCGGCGGCTTTGGTGTTATCGGCAGCACCGGAGTTAACATTGAAACGAACTTTAACCCCAGAGACTTCAGCTGTAGTAGGGATAGAAAACCCAAAATCATTAAGTTGCAACCAATCAGTATTAGGATTGGTGTTGGTTAAACTAGTATTGGGCCGACAAAAATCATTATCGCCCGTAGCTGTCTTTAAGTTTGCTAGTTCACCAGGAGTCCACTCTCTAACTGAATCACCTCCACCAGAAGTATAGGTTTGATTAGTGACGGTAGGGTTAGAACTACCAGCAGTATTCTCAGAAGCTTTTACTACATTAGCGTCGTTGAAATAAAGGCGTCTCCACGCAGCAGCTTCCGCTGCCGCAGCCGTGTGGTTCGGTGTATTTGCAAGAAGCGTATTATTACTACTAGTGTAAACGCCGTAAGCATACTTGTTGTTTGCGGCGTCGGCTTTAAGGTAGACATCCATATGTTGCAGAGGACCACTACCTGTCCCTGTAGTTACAATAATCCCCGAAACAATATTATGAGTGTTATGTTCGGTACCGCCAATACTGGTGTACCCTAATGTCGGGTCTAAGATGATTGGATAAAGATCAACGTTTTCTAACTGCTCAGGTAAAACGGCACTTACCGTGGCAAAAAAGTCTTCACCAACTTGACTAGTCGAGTCTATTCGGATGTCACAAAAATACTTGTCGCCATTTTTATCAATAGCTATAGGACGGTAGATGTGGCAGAGCTTACTTAAACTTTTTTCAAACTTGTCGTCGTTCCTATAAATAGCATAACTTCCTTCAACATGAGGAAAACGTTCGGCCCCCATGAGCCTCTCTGTTCTACTCAATCTACCCTGATACAGAAATTTGCAGTTTTTAGCTTGAACACTAAAAGGCACACTTAAGCTTACAGGTGGTTCAGTCAGTTCAACTTCAAACTCAAAACCATTTTCTTCATTAGAGTAGTGCCAGCCAGCATCATCCCTTTTGCAGTCGTCTACCCAATCAAAGTTATCGTGCTTTAACTTTAACTTATCCCACTTATTTAACTCAGCGTCACTATAAGGCCGCTCATCTAAAGTAACACCAAGCTTTGAAGCAAACCTTGAAACAATTAAAGGGACGATAGAAAAGTCAATAAATGGGTATGCCCTCTTTATACCGTAAGCATAGTTGTCCCGAACATCGCTTTGGCGGTCAACGTCAGGCCGATAAAAATCATAGTTTTTATTGTAGTCGCAATCTATATTTATGTAGCAAGCTAAAATACCACGAGCGTTCTCAGCACTATGAAACTTAACTTGACGGCCATTGTGTTCAAAATAAATTTTATTCGGTCTAGTAGAGACCCTAATCGTAGGAACTCCTAAATCTTCAAGTACTTCGATTATTGATGAAGTCCACTTTTCATCTAAACCATTAATTTGGTACTGACCGTAATGAATGTCTACGTTGATGAGGTTTTCGTCCATGTAATAAGGGTTGGCGTTGGGAGACCAAATCCTAACAGCTGGGACATCCTCAAAGGTTGGAAAAGACATATCGTCAGCTAGGTAAGCTGACTTATCTTCGTGATCAAAGTCAATTACCCTAACATTTTTTAGATGCCTCCAAGAAGAACGCTCAACGTAGTACTGAGAACCATTTAAACTAGCCGTTAATCTTTCTTCTTCAGTGACTTCCACCGTAATATTAGAGTTACTCGGCAAGCTAAAGGTAGAACCACTTTCAACTTCAGTCGCTTGAACGTCTTGACTAGTAGTGGCTCGCAGCTTCACATAACGTTCGGCTGGGATAGAGCCAAAAAGCATTATTGATGGAGTATCAACTCGATATGTGGCTATAGCAAAAGAGTCATGCCCATGACCCGTTCTAAATAACTCATACTCAGCTGCTGCCGAGATTGGGTCCATAGTCTCAAAGTTAAGCCATCTTATGGACGTGGGAGATGGTAAATCGGTCTTACGTAGAGGGTAAAAGTTGGCAGTCTGGTCGCCACCCCAAATTAACTTGTCACCATCTAAGGAAAGCCCTTCTTTACCAGTACTACCTTCAACACCAATAGAAATGTTAGCCTCATTGGACCACTTCTTAAGTTTTGTTCGAGGGTAAAAGTCGGCTTGTTTCTCATCACCGACAACTACTTCAACACCAGAAGTAGCATCTACATCTTTGTAAGTAGTATCGTTGACTTTTTCCACGGTATCACCAGACAGTAGTTTACTCTAAATGCCCCATCCTCGTGAGGCGTTAAGAGTTTACCAACGCTTACTTTTACGTCTCTCAATACGCTCGCGGGTGGCTTTATGGTTGACCATGTGTGCGTCACCCATACAGTTCGGGTACACCTTTCCACTATCAAAGGCTATGTGACCCCCTAGAAAAGAAGTATCAACTAAAATAGGGTACTCGGACTCAGGTACCTCCCACCCAGCCTTCTGTAGAACCTCCTCCTCTACAATTCTACTGTAGAAGTAAGAATCCTCAGTCCCTGAGAAACGACTACTTGGTGTCGCCTCCCAAGAAGAGCTAGACTCTTTTTCTTTGAACTTTTCTTGACCGTCTATAGTGAGCATGTCGATATGGCTGCTCGGAGTAACGAACCAAGGCGGCTGCATGTTCTTAAATACACTAATATGGATCAATGCCATCCCCATACCAGCATAAGCAGCCCAAACGCTCTCACCCGGCTCCCAGTCGTAGTAAGGCCCGTCGTCATTTCTATATAACAATGGCTCTGGAGTGGAAGATTTAGTGTAATACAGCCCTGAGAAAATAGGGTACTTTCCAGCAGCCATGTTTCTACGGAGCACATGCGGGGTGTTTTCTGGGAGAAGAACGTCGTGGTCAATAAAAAACAACCATTCTTTACTCTTATTAGTAAGGGCTCTCTCGACAATCAAATTTCTAGCTGTAGCGACATCGAAGCCAATGGGGCAATCCCAAGACATCTTCCACATGCTTGGGTAAGCCAGCGATTGGATAGCAGTATGCCACTCAAATCTTATCTTACCCGTAGAAGGCACACCCATGACTATACTATGAGTGCCTTCAGGAGATTCATTTTTAATTGAATGTGTTTTAGGAGGCGTCATCTTTTTCAACACAACCCTCTTCTTTTAACTTTGACACATTGACTACTTCAATTTTAACCTCATCAGAAATTTCTGAGCTTAGATTGAAAGTTTTAGGATAACCTATTGAAAATTGAACGTGATCACTACTACCGCCGCTAGATTTGACCATCTAAAACACCTCATCCAAACTTTTTTATTGGAATCATTCTACAGTAAACAAAATTATCTACTTCATGTTTAAGTTCCTTGACTTCAAAAGGGCTACTCTCGTACTCAGCGTACTCAGGGCACCTTGGGTCTAAGTAGGTAAAGGTGTCCTCTGTTAGGCCAGTACGTGTCTTTAAAGGGTCGTTGAACCCAGACGAACTTGAGGCGTAGCTTGACCTGACGTAAACTGAACCCGCAGGCATGGTTATACGCCATACCTCATCAAACACTTCTAGCGTAAGTGCAGGGTTTATATACTCAAGCACATTAAACAACCTGACCTCTTGACAACTATTGTCATCAAGAGGCCAAGGTGTTTTTTCTATGTCGTGGACGATTGAGACTACGTCTTTAATATCTCTTTTGTCGAGACCAACCCAACCACCGGCTGGTAAAGACTTACCGCACCCAATGTCTAACTTGATATTAATAAAATTATTTTTATCCATGCACTTATTTTTGTTGTGCATTTAAAAGTTACTGCTTAACTAGCAGTTTTGAACTTCAAGTCATACGTGTAAGACAGGGTAACGTCAGTAGTTTTTGCTATCCCGCCGTGAGTAGCACGGGAAAATAGCACATTGTCTCCAGTAGTTGAGGGTTCACTGCCGTTGTTAAAGGTCGTAGAATTGTTACGAGCTAACGCTACTTCGGTATAAGTTTGGCCGTTTGCGTCACCAGTACCATAGGACCAAGTTGCTCTAACTAAAGAACTGTCGGTTGCGTAGCTTGTGTACTGAAGTCCGTTAGACCCATCATTTGCGGCGTTTACTGCTAATGCACCACTGAATTCGGGGTTTGTGATTGAATAATCGGTTCCGCTAGCAGCAGTAGAATTAGTACCTATGACCCCACGAGTTATTGCCCAAGGATCGATTGTGACTCCACTCACTACAGCTTCTGTCACACCCGCAACGAACTTTGCGAGGTTGTCTAGGCCCCAGTTCAGTACAATATTTTTACTCTCAACACGCTGCACAAGTTCATTACTCTTCCAATGGCGTGTCTCGGCAGCTACATAGCCCTCAATGGCGAAGCTAACCACGGGGATGCTGTTTTCTTTATTGTTCTTCATTTTGTTTCTCCTTGGCCACTTTGGCCTTAGTTGTTCTTTTTTTCATAAGGGGTTTAGGCTCATCTCGATGGATTAGAACACTTGGCCCCATCCCCTTAATGGCTCTTAGATCTTGGATCAGATCAAATAAACGTTGACCTTCACCCGGAAATTCGCCGCTAGCAGCTGCTAACTGAGCTACAAGTTCAGAGGTTTGAAGTATTACCTCGTTAGTAAGACGTTTTTCCTCAAACTCACGCTCTTCAGCCCTACTGTAGTTTATTTGTAGGGCCCCACCTTTGATGCGTATTTTTTCCATTCTCTATACCTTTGAATTACTCAGCACTGGCAATCATGCGGAGGGCTCTAATCTGAGGGCCGTTTGCCGTTAGACCCGGAGTCTCGTTCTGGATTGGCGGGGTTAGTATAGGCGATGTCGTAGGGTAAGCGTTAATATAGAATACAGAGTCTGAATAATTGCGCTTTAAACTTGAGTAGTCAGTATTTCCAGAATTAATAGTAGCTCTACGCCACTGAGGGGTGTCTACAGTAATTGCATCCGTTTCTGTAGTAGATGTCACGTCCCTTATATAGAACAATGCACAGATAGCATTTTCTGGCCAATCTGCTGTTTCAAAGTTATTGATACTGATTCTTGAATTATTCGACGTAGTTGTCACGGCTTCAATAGTGTCGTCTAAATATCTATACGGGGCGGTTTCGTAGTAAGTCTTTGGGTCGCCACTAACTACGGGATCGTTTTCAATAACTAAGTCTATCTTGTCTTTATTGCTAGCGTTTCTTTCGTAAAGATCTGGATCATCAGGCTCTATATCATCAGCATACACCCAAGTGTAAGCAACTTGGTAGGTCTTGCTCATGGCTAAAGAGCCGCCGCTGTTAAGTTTATTAAGAGTGAGCAATTTACTCGGGTTGTCAATTAACCGAGCCTCAGCTTGAGCATTTAACTTAGCCAGTATTCGGAACTGCTTAGGCAGTGTCCCGTTAACTTTAGGCATTGGGTTAGTCGTGTTTGCTATCTTTGGTTCATAGAAAGTTATTTGACTGCCCTCTGTGGCGTCCCCCTTCCAAGCCACAGCTTCTTCCAACAACTGAAAGTCTTCATCTTCAGGATAGATAGTTGAAGCAGATGTAGATGCGATATAAAACTTTACTTTAGGGCCAAACAACTTTACCGGTCGGCTAGAGTTATATCCATTATTCTCGGGCCAACTAGAGCCAGAAGGTAAAGTAATGTCGCTTGTATCTGCCGCGTGTGTAGGCGAGATACCATTACCTAAGGCTGAAGGTAGTGATTCTCCGTACGGAGTAACAAAAGTATACCTAATCCAATAATATCTACTAGTATCCCAACCTGAACCAGTGTGAACATTACCAAATGTACCGAAAGAAATAGCGCTGGGCGTGGCAACTCGGTTAAACTGTACAGTTCTTGTCGCCTCGTAAATGTAGTTCCCAAAGTTTAGTTGCTCGTAGTCGGTATAATTAGTGATCCTGTCTTTAGTTGAACTAGGCAAGTCTAACCAGTTTTTACCGTTGTCTACTGAGTACCAATACTCAAGCTTAGAATTTTCAGGCCGGTACTCTTCCGTAATAATTCTGAGAGTAGAGAAACGACCATTGAAGAACGTGGTATTTTTAGAGACGTAGGTACCAAATACGCCGCCTTCAGATGGTGTTGTAGCGTCAGTAGGTAGCGGGGAGTTAGGCCACAAAGTCTTGTAAGAGTCTAATGAAAGCGTAGAACCTGTGTCAGAAAAAGCATACAGACCAAAACGCTCTGGGTTTATCGAAGGGGAGTGGTAACGGTAACCTGAAACAACTCGACCCGCTTCCATGGTGAGACGGAGGCGTGCTTGCCTCATCACCTTGGTCATATTTATTGGCGCTGCTTTAGGCAGAATCTCAACCCAATTCGTACCGTTATTCCAACTGACTTCCCATTTAATACCAGCATTCGAGTCATCGGAAATGTAGTTAGGTTCATACTGAGTAGAGTTAAATTTATACCTAGCGCCACGAATGCCTTTATCATTATCGAAAGTAATAGAAACTTTATTTTGATTAGCAGACGGTCTAGTCCCTAGTATTTTAAAACTTAAATCTCTATATTGGTCAGGTGTCCACGTAGTATTATTTTGGGAGTTGAAGAAAGATCCAAGTGAGGGCTGAGCGGTGATCAAGGAAGAGCTAGGAGAAGCCAAGTTTTTTTCACCAATTTTACCCGTCCAAACATAGAAGTTGTCTACTTTATTAAGCACAACTAAAGCGTACTCAACATCAGGATAAATTAGCACTGGATTTTCAAAGTAAATCGGGTACTGCGTAAGTGAGTCATTAGCAATATGACTGGGTGGGATTTGCGAATTAGCTTGTTCCTTGATATTTGATTGCCTCAAATTGGATTGATGCGGAAAATTTAAGGAAATAGCCATATTGTATCTAAGTTTGCCTTTAGCCAATATAGTGTCACCGGGATAACCGTTAATCACGTTCCTTAACTGAATATTAACAAGCTCACCGGGAGGAAGACCAGCCTCCGAAGGTACAGAAAAAGCTATTGCACAACCAGTTGCCCAAATCTCACCTTTGCCGCCGTCGATCATAAAGGTTTGAGCGATAGGGCAAAGCGACCCAACTACTTCAGTGTGGGTATTAGTTTGGGTAAGTTCTAGATTTTTAGTTTGAGCAACCGAACCAACAGCTAAGAAGTTTGTTGTCTTAGAGATACCAGCTGATGTGCACTTTATCTCAATATTGCCGGTTGGTGTCCCGGTAGGGATGTAGATTAATGCGTTAAAAGTACCCCAAGTTTCGTCTTCTTTGGTAGATGGAAGTACAGTCCTGAACCCACCGTTGATTGATGGTCCAAAAGTAGTATTATCGTAAACTTGGTCGAAGGAAGTAAGTGTACCGTTAATAGTGCAGGTGATTTCTTGGTTCAAAGGCCAAGACTCGCCTATTACTCTAACATACTGGCCCCTTATCTGTGTCGCCATTGAAGTACTTACAACGACATTACCAAGGTTGACCGTATTTGTAGTCGAAGTGGTGGTAATTTCTTGAGGGACAAAGGCAATACCTGTATTCGCGTCAGGGAATTCTTCGTTACCTTTATTACCTACTGTTGCTACGACATTCCCGTCTTCGTTATAACGTGCTGTAGCTCCGGGGCCACTAACATCAATTTGACTAATGCTAATAGGTTGACCTACAACAAACTGAGTGTCTGAATTTTTAATGCTCCCCAATGGGTGCTTATTAGGTAAAGGCTCAACGTCTTTACCTGCGTCGGGTGCCCAGAACGCTGCTGCTGGGTCATCTGGATCAATCCAAAGGTCTTCATCATTAATACCTGCACCGCCGTGAGACCCACTAAAACCAACAGACAAGTTGTTAGTGTTAGATCCGGGCAACTTACCAGTCATTTTACCGGAATTTTGAGTATCACTCCAAATAAGGCTAGAAGGAGAAAGTCTTAGGACACGGAGTGCCTCAAACTCATTGTACAAGTTAACTGGAACGTCACTTGAAGCCATCGGCTGAATAAAGATGTTCCAGTTAACAGGGTTAGTTTGGTCACCTAATAGTAACGTCTGGTCATAAAGAAGTAATCCAAAGGAATTCCCAGTTATTTTATTTCTAAGCTGCTCCCATAAAGGAGTGTAGTTCCTTGTCTTATGTTCACGTAGCGTCAAACAACGCGCTAGATTGTCGATCCCGCACGAGTGCTCGACCATATCTATGTCGAAATCTGTTTTAGGGATAGCTGCCCAAGTCACATTGTTGTCGGTGATCCTGTCGCCTTCCCTTAAATTGCGAGTATAGGCTGCGGGGCGTGTAGTGCCGGGAGTCCCAGCAAGAATGCACTTAAAGTAAACAGGAGCTATACCTCTAGGATCTCTAACTATAGAGCCTTCAGAGTAGTCTCCACCCCCCGAACCATCTTTAGATACAGTACTATCTAACCACCGTGAAGGGACACGTTTTTTAACAACTCTCCAAGCACAATTAACACCAGAAGGAGTTTGACCAGTTTGTGCGTTGCTAGTACTTTCACCTTCTTGCCAAATATCTCCAATATTTAAGTTGGTTAAAAATGCATTAAAGGTATTGGCGTCATATACTACTGCCGAAATGCCGCTTTTAACACATACTAACTCCCAACCGACTAAGGCGTAGTAGTGTTCTAAAGTGTTACTGTTAACTTTCATCGGTAAGACACGGTCACCGACGACGTAGTCTTTGGTCTTTGATGTCGGGTCACCTGTGCCATCCAACCACTTAGGGGTATCGGTATTAGACCACGGACCTTTAAACTCTAGCTCAAAATTTTGGAAATTAGTAAAGTTATCAGTGACTATCCCACGGAGTTGCAAGCCTCTTGATGCTGTTAAGGCATTACTTTCCAGTGCATTAATAGCAACAACCTCTTCCAAGTTAGACACGCGCTTTTCAATATTGGAGATATCCTCCATAGTGGAACGAACAACCGCAGTGTCTTTAATTTGAGGGGCTTCAGTATTACCAGTTTGGTAAATATTCATAATGCCCAAAGAGTTTAGAGGTGCGCTAGGTGGCTCGCTACGGCTACCGGCTGGCCCATAGTTAATCTCGATACGACCGTCTGGCGCTAAGGATACAGTATCCCATCTATTCTGGTAGAAACCGATACTCGCGGTTGTTTGGTAACCTTGATTAGGTATTAAATTCGATGGATAGGAACCCACGTAGCTACCGAACTGATTATCCCAACCTTTAGTTATAGAGAGTCTACCACCATCGGTTTTTTCAGCGTTGGGGCGTAAGTCAATAGCTTGCTTTTGCCAATCGAGTAAACGTTCGTAAGGGACTCTATACTTTTTACCAGTCGCGGCGGCTATATTTGGAAAAGTAATAGTTCCTGTAATATCAGACTCTTCAAGGTAAGAGTCTGGACCCAAAAAGTCTCCTACGCCGTCGTCAGCATTCCACAACTTCTGGCTTGAGTCCCAGTATTCGTAAGAAGCCCTAAGGTTTAAACCAGCAACCCCTCCTGAAGGTACATTAACAATACTTTCTTCCCAAAGATCTGATAGTGAAGAGCCCGGTATAATGTGGATAGAGCCCTTTGTTACCCCGGCACCGTGAGCATACTTTGCAATTAAACAATGTCGTTGACTTGCGGAGTTGGTATTGTCATATGCTGTACCATACTCCGTGTAAAACCAACTTGTTATAGTTACTAAACCAGTAGTGTAGTCAACAGTGCCTACGACAGTCTCGCTTGCGTCAGGGGCATACAAGTTACCATTGCCATACTTATCAATAATCATGTACGGTAGGCCTGTCCCACCAGCATTAAGCGGAGAAAAGCTATTATCTTGGGTAATGATATCTGTAGTATTGGAGATGGTAGGCTTAGCCAAATATATATGCAGCTGTCCACTCCCCTTTGGCTTAATTGGAGGCCTTGCCAAGTTAAAGGTGTAGTTTACGTTTTGTGCGCCTGCGGGGAGAGTCCCAGGGTTTATTGTTGGGCCAACAACTCCATGGCTTCCACCCGTGGCTAAAATATCTACAAAAAACTTAGCAGCATCTTGCTTTCGGTACTGAACATTATCAATTGCTTCTGTGCTGTCTACGTAGTCCCCGCCATCAAGCTTATAGTCAATATTTTCTATAAACTTTTGATAGTTTTCGTTTCCTTTATCGTAGTCGTTACTGAGTACAAAGTAATTACTTATACCCTTATCAGCGTCAGATGCTGTAGGTTTTACGACAATATTCTCGACTGCTAAATTAACCTTGGGCAGTGGTCTAGAAGTAACGGAACCGTGTGTTAATTGACCGTGAAGAAGGTCATTAGCCCCACTAGTAAAACTAAGAGTATCGTATGAAAGATCTCCAGCCTTATACTGTGTAAGTAGTCGAGTGCCTTTAATTAACGGCGACTGACCATTAGCAGTAGTATAATTCCAGAAACAGTAGTAGGTATTCGCTGCCCATGTACCTAAAAGAGTAATCGAGTCCCCGCTAGTATCGACAGTGTAGTCTGTTCCGGCGACTTTATCAGGCTCATCCCCATCTTTAGCTGCTGAACTGGTGTAAATCATTATCCTGGCATCATCGATGTTATTTGGAATACCTGAATAACGCTTCGCACCTAAACTACCAAAAGCGGTACTTGATAAAGCAACTAGATCTATAGAACCAGTAGTAGCCCCACCAAGGGTAAACTGCATTTTAGGGGTGCGTGCAATACCGATTACAGAATTTACACTATAAAGAGGTTGCTGCGTTGCTTTGTATAAGGTTTGATTAGGCCGTTTGTAACGTACTACCGTTGCTGGTCCACTTTCAGTGTCTGCGGTAACTTGTGGGGGTTGGTACGTGAAATCAAAAGTAGCACTGCCAATGTCTACTGCTCTTCTATAAGTTATAGCACTAGAACTATTTTTTCGTACTTCGTACCCGTTAACGTAGGCAACACCCTCATCAACAATAAGACGCCAAACTTGATCGTTTAAAGTTGTAACAGTCGTACCAGCACTTGTTACGCCAGTCTCGTAAACTTTTTCGATCCTACCTGTAAGTCCAGTAACCTTATAAGCGCCAGACTCGTCATTAGTGCGTCTAGCCAAAGTTGGGTTTATCTTAGAGAAAATAGTAGGAGGGTTTTGATTAAGAAGATTACCTTCTTGAAATTCAAATACTTTTTGCAAATCTTTTTCGTTGGCAACCCAACTTAGCTTAAATTCTTTACGCCATGCTCCGGGCAGTCCAGTCCCATCAAAACCAGTCGCAGGGTCTCTTAAATAGGCGTCATCAACATCGGTCAAGTAGTCTTCAATTATTTTAAGACCGATAAACTCTGTACCTTGTTTAGTAATATAAACTACTGACTCTGGAACTTGATGAACACCTCCATCAAAGTACACTGACCCAGCTGTAATTGTAACTTCATACACTTGCCCAAGAGTAGAACTTATCTCTACATTAGGACTAATAACTACCTGACAGCCAGTGATAATGTCACCATCTGAGTGGACAGTTGCACCTACCTCACTGATCTTTGTTTTTAAGCTGCTGACAACCTCGTTGAGTTCACGGGACTGGAGATTGCGACCTGCAACAAAAACAGGGGTCTCCCATTCACTAAGAGCTATGGTTTTGCAAGAGTTTAAATCAATACCTGAAGAGTTAGTAACAACTTTTTGCAATACAGTACTGGTTGAAGAAACTCTTGCTGGGATTGTGCCCGGAGTTGCAATCGTGTGCGCTATGGCAAGAGACCAAACCCTAATAGTTTCATTAGCTGCGGGAGCAGACGAAAAAGTTATGATGTATTCACCAGTAGTGTAGTTGATACTATTGACTACGAAAGTGTTGCCCGTAATGTCACCCTTGAATACACCTAAACCTTCAAATACTGAAGAGTATTGAGAGTTCGTTTCATCTAACTGATTGGTAGCTCTGTCAGTGGCAGATTGAGTACCGTCAGTAATGCGAATGCCTCCGGGCAACAGCGGGTATACGGGGCTTTGCAAAGTTCCTGAGAAAGTAAATGTAGAGCCGTCCCCGACCCCAATAACACCTAAATTAGCAACAATTTCATCATAAGTGTCGTACCCGTTTTGATACTCATGAGTAAATCCGGGGATACTGTACTTAAGGCCCGCAATAAATAACGAGCCTGAAGTGGTAAGCATCGTATACGGCGCATTAGTTGTGTCAGGTACGAATCGCTGAAACCCAGATACTGAAGATACATAGGTGTCTATAATTTGTTCGTTTGCCATGATCTTTTACTCTTCTATGATGATCTCAATTAAATGGCGAGTATTAGTGTAACGGCTTTTAACGGTGAAGTTATCTAGGTAAACAAGTTTACCTAGAGAATTAAACTTATTTTTTTCTAAGACTGTTGCACTTGCGTAACCTTCAGCTGGAGAGGCATCTACAAAAATCCCGTATTGCCGATAGGCAATCCCCGGAAAGTTATCTACGCCAAGCTCAAATTTCAAATAAAGGTAGTTACCTTTTTCGGTATAAGTGTAAGTAGCTAATACGTCGGTATTAGCTTTAACCTTACTAGAAAACTTAAGTTTATTTCTCTCCAGCTGGCTATCTGTAAATACGCCCGATTCTCTATTCAGAGTTTTGTTGTTTTTATAGTCAATGTAGTTGGTAAAGCCGCCAGTAATTGCGGACTCGGTTAAGTAACCATAAAAGTCATCTGCTTTTTGGTCCGTCATAGTCATAATCCCATCACTCTCGTCAGTTGCAGTTATTGTGACAAGATTTGGAACTATTGGCGTTTCTTTTAAAGCGGTTACTGTAACATTGTCAGTAGCCACACTAGGTGTAGCAATAACTTCGTTAGTAATTTTTTTATTACCAAAAGTAACAAGAGCTTCAGCCTCAGTCAAAGCGGTGTAATTCTTCCCTTTAACAATAATTGACCCGGCGCTGTCGCTTTTTACCATGCTGGCGTTTTTTAGCTTAATTAATCCATACAGTTGTTCTACCGTCGTTGCATTTACATCTACCTCAGGTGGTAACGCTTCGTTTGGCCAAGGCTGGGTACGCCCAAACCCCAACCAAATCGAGCTACGTTGTCGCAGAAAGTCCAACCCTCTCGATATGTGCCCAATTTCAGTTAGTTTACCCACTTAACCACCAACAATCGCGATCCAAGTGCCGGGGACCATGTGGTACATTCCAATGCCTTCGAGGTTGGTACGATGCCATACCTGTTGGTTAGTCAGCTTATTCCCCTGAGTATTGTCAAAACTAATAACAAGTTGGCTTTCCCAATTTTGAATTGGGTAAACCCTATTAGGGTTAACGTTATTATCGTAAGAACCATTAACCAAATCTTGATTGCATATAGCAGCTTCTAACTTGTACAAATAACTACCTGCTATAGCTGGTGCGTCATAAAAATCTGGAATATTAATTTTTTCTTGATACATTGCGCGGTTAGGACTTCTTAGATAGGTCATATGTTTTATGGTGTCTCCAGTGCCAGAGTAGCTAGTACCTATTAGGCCCGAATTACTCTCATAAAACTCAGCGGTAATGTTAGTTGTTGACCAACCTATACGATTTAGATCAATACTAGTGGCCCAAGAAGGGTTACCTGTATTATAAATATCATTCCCGTCTCTGGTCACTCTAAAATAAACTCTTAGACCCACAAACCAGTCCCACCAAGTAGGATCATTATATGCAACGTAATCAGATGCTAGTCTTAATGTAAGAGGTTCAGGAGTGATAAACCTAATAAGTTGTCCGGGTATGTTTGTTGTAATAGAAATACCACCATCAGTCTGGCCGTCATTAGAACTCGACTGGCCTACTCGACTCGTAGTCGGAGCATTTCCTGATAGAACAGTCCAACCTGAGATTGTTGGAGGAGTACCTGTAGCATTAGAGAACCCTACAGGTTTACCACGGTGTAAATAACCAGTCTGCATAGACTTACTCAACTTTCCATCTACGTATTGTTTAGTC
>Ga0070754_10000988_pt1 | contig 23774 bp, 37 predicted proteins | sample VirMetDEL_Sep_01_FD_75181 | JGI IMG/M metagenome (GOLD analysis project Ga0070754, IMG submission 75181) | Aqueous microbial communities from the Delaware River and Bay under freshwater to marine salinity gradient to study organic matter... | ecosystem: Environmental > Aquatic > Marine >...
AATGATGACCTTGATGGTCACGAGTGTCTTCATCTGCTACCATCACCTGACTCAGATAGACGTTACCATCAAGGTCATCATTCGACCAAGCCATCCCAAGAACTTTGGTTGCCCCGGTCGTAGCATTGGCAATTGTCACCTGTCCAACTTGAATTCCATCATGATAAACGGTCATGATGTCATTTCCTGTGTTGTTGATTTCCACATGAATATCAACAGTTATTCGTGTCAAAGTCCAAGGAGCAGCAAATGCAGTTGTTTGGTTCGATTGGCTAACACCCCCATTGTTGGATGTGAAGAAATAAATATTCCCGTTTGTAACTCCACAGACAAATGCGTGAGCAGAATCCAGAAGAAGGAACCAATACTTTCCGTCAGCATTGGTTCCATCCATGGCTCCGTTATCACCATAGATGTCATAGTGAATCCAGAGATCAGTTTCACTTGCATCACCCGCAGGTCCGAAAGTCGGAGAAGGGACATTGTTCAGGAATTTGACTGACCCATCGCAATAGGTCGAATCAAAAGACCCTGCTGTGGTATCATCTGTACCACTGCCAAATTCTGCTGCGGAGGAGAAGAAGTTGAGAAAAGCCATATCAGGGATCCACCACTATGTAGGTTTTTGAGTGACTCATGGTGATGCCATTTTGAGCATTACCCACGACGACGAACTGACGTTGTTTGGCGATGGTTATACCATTCATTGAGTTCCCGGCAACGACATATGTTTTTGCACTACCAACACGAACAGATTGTCCAGCAGCTTCAGATAGATAACCGAATACGATAGCTGCGATCATAGTCCGAGAAGCAGTGCCACCTGAGTTTGTGAGGTCAAAATCAGGAGTTGAAGGCAGGTTGTTTTGGCTCCTCATGGATCCATAAAAACCAGTGGAAGTCAGTGTAGGTGCGATGTCCACAGTTGAAGGACCAGTATGAGTAGGACTGGCTGTGTTATTCCAATAAGATCCGACAATTGAACCTTTTTCAGTGGCTACAGACATAGCCATAGTGACAGTGACAGTAGTTGCATTCCATTGAGCATCAATGAAATAGTTATCCCAATCAATAGCTTCATTTGGAGTGTAGATAGCAATCTGACTCCGATAATGTGTTGTATCTCCACGATAAGTGATAGTTTTGGTTCCACCAGAAGTTACAGTGACTTTCCAGAAACCCATGGCATCATATTGGGTATTACCCCACTGAGCCAATTGAGAAAAAGTTCCATCAGTGATCGACTGAAGATCAATGGTGGGACTTACATAAGGGTTAAAACTACCTTGAATCACAAGCAGGTACACCCCAGCAGCAGGGAAAACCAAATCTGTCGTGACATAAGAACAAGTGTTTGTGGTATTGATGGCACTGTCTTCAAATGTCAGTGTAGCAAAGGTGGGCCAAGAAGACCCACCTCCCAACAAAGCTGATGCAGACACTGAAGAGAGAAGAAGGCTCATCATGCGATAAGTGCTCCGACGAGGTAGTAGTTGTCAGTTCCCGAGGGAATCAAAGTAGCAGAAGCATACTGTCCAGCAAGTTTCAAGTTTCCATCAAGGGAATTGATGGTCACAGAAGCTCCAGCAACGACTGTGACAGCCCCTGCACCTTTCTGTATGAGTGTGACTGGCTCAGTTCCAGTGAGGCCACTGTTGACCGTATAGGTCTGTGCTCCAGCATTGTTCATCTCAACAAGGACAGAACCTGCAAGGTCTCCATTGGAAGCCACACGAGCAGTCGTGGTTTCTTCAACAATGGAGATAGCTGCACTGAGGCCGTCTGCACCATCTGCACCATCTGCTCCAGCAGGACCAGTGGTGAGAATGGTTAGAAACTCATTGTCTACGGTGTAAAACCGCATCCCCACAGGAGTTGTGGACACATAGGCAGGAACGACATCAGACACTGCATAGTCAAGAACCGTGTCTCGAATTGCATTTCGCCAAGACAGGTTTCCATTTTCGTCGGTCGCCGTAGTACCAGAGAAAGGAATGCCCAAAGCAGAAGTCGTGCTTCCATCAGTTCGAACGAAAGTGATGAGATAACGATTACCAGTCGTCATCGCAATTCCGTTGGTGATGTAGAAATTGTAGTTCCCAGTCGAGGAGATGACGACAGGAGTCCCATCATAAAGAACCGAAGTGATGGTTGCAGTTCCGTTATCGACGTGAGTGACTTGAAGAACCATCAATTTGACTGTCTGACCAGAGGCCAAATAGGTATTCACCCCCAAGAAATGGAAGTCGTTTTCAGCCTGCATAATGTCGCCTTTGGCGGCATAAGCTGAAGTCGATGTGGTGGTTCCCATTGCAAGGTCAAACTCTTGACGAGCAATGAGATAGTTGTTGGTGGTTCCTCCACCTCCTGCACCAGTGGTTTCAGTCCAGACAGCAGCCCCAGTCGAGGCGTCCAGACAGACGTATTCTTTGTCATTGGTTACGTCGATCCATCGGGATCCTACAGCGTAACCAGAACCATCATCATCAGTGACAGCAGGAGCAGCGGTGGCTGCATAATTGTTTTGCAGACCACCGGCTCCGGGAAGGGTGTCCCCAGTCGGAAGTTCTTGGATCTCGCCTGAAACGAGAACGAGAGGACGACGTTCAGCCATGGGAACACCCCTTTAGTTACGCAAGCGTGATCGGAACACGAGGCATGAAGAAGACAGTGGTCGAGTTCACTGCCCAGCCGATGTCCTGAACGATGTTTCCGCTTGCAGAGGGAGCCACATGGTTTGAGGCACCCGGAGTGGTCGAAAGGAAGTGCTTTCCGGGAGTAAGACCCGTCAGAGTACCATTCAGACCACCCCAGTAGACGGTAGCAGTTTGACCAGCCGTGTAGGCTGCCAGAACGAAACCGTTCGCTGGAGCGACTGCCGAAGAGGCATCAGCTTTTCGCACTTTCATCACGCCACCGTCGTTGAAGACGTTGACAAAATCACCGGCTGCCAGAGCACCAAATGCTTCGAGAGCACTGGTTTCTGCACCAATTCCGGTGGGCATCATGGTGGAGTCGAGACGACCAGACAAGTCCAGTGCAGGGATCTTGTTCGCGTTGCCTGCTCCACCAACAGCTACGGCTTCGACTTCAGCAAAGCCACCCGCAGCATCATGTTTGACGTACTTATCAGGCATGTCAGACTCCTATGATGGGATAAGGATCGAGGTTAAGTTCGGTCGCAGAAATTGCCCATCCGATCCGACGAATTGGGGTTCCTACAGGTACGGTCTGAGTTATCACACCGTTTGCAGAAATGAAAACAGGCTGATTGGGTGTCCAGTTCCAGCCTGCTTCAGTCATGAGGCCCTGACGGACCACATCAATAGGATCGCCAATGACAGTGGCCATCCGTGTTACGCCAGCGTAACGAGACAGACTGTCTGCGTTTGGCTGAGTGAACAATCCATCGTAGCCGACTGCTCGATACGCATTCACCACCTGTTGGGCGATGATGGTTACATCGAGAGTGCCACTGTTGTTTGTTGGGGTTGCATTGAATCCGGTCCCTACGTTCAAACGCAGAGGTTCTCGCTGTTCGAGAGTCAGATTGAAACGCTCATCCAGAGTGATGATGTCGTTCGCAATCACGATCTCATAGCGAGGTCCGAAGACAGCGTTGAGGGTTACATCGGTCATTGAGTCTGATCCTCCGTCACACGAATGATGAAGGTCTGGCTCGAAACACGACCCTCTACGGGACGGTCGAACTGGATGTCACACTTGAGATCACGGACAGGCCACATAGCAGTCTGTTCTTTGGGCAGGGAGATGGTGAACTCACCTCCTGCTGCATTGGTGATGGTTGCATCCAGATCGGAGATGAGGTTTTTCGCATATCGAGTTTGCGATGCGATGGTCCAGCCGGTGATGTCCACCGGAGTACCGTTGTTGTCAGGGTCTGTGAGAGTCATCGGGATGACAAAATCATCGCCCCGGACAAATTCGTAAATCACATCGGCCATGGTCAGTCCTCTGATTTGAGCTTAGTCTTCCTCGCTTTATCATGAGGTCGGTTCCATGACCATATTAAACTGAAAGTCAATAAGTTTTGGCTGGGACGGTAGGATTCGAACCTACGGTTCTCTGGACCAAAGCCAGATGCCTTACCACTTGGCTACGTCCCAACTGGTGGATGTGGAAGGATTCGAACCTTCGAAGGGTTTCCCCGGAGGATTTACAGTCCCCAGCCTTAGACCACTTGGATACACATCCAGAAGTTTGGTAGTGGCGGAAGGATTTGAACCTTCGACCTGACGATTATCGGTCGTCTGCTCTACCACTGAGCTACGCCACTATGGTCGGAATGGCAGGATTCGAACCTGCGATCTCTCGGACCCAAACCGAGCGACTTACCGGACTAGCCTACATTCCGAAGGTATGGGGAGGGACTCTTTCTGCATCTTCACTCACCCATACAGGTGAGCACAACCACTCACCCGATTAGATAATCGGTTGGGGTTGATAGATGATATGTTGAGTCAGTATTTTCATAAGCTGTGTCTTAGGGTTGGTTCTGAATGAAGTCAATAAAAAACCCCCCGCCGTGAGGCGAGGGGTCAATGCGTACCGCTGGATCCGAAGATCTCAGGGAGATAGGGATCACCTCCCTTCGTCGAACCAGCGGGAATAGAGTTCTTCAACCCATTTGGGCTGAGGAATGAGATTCCAGCCCAGAACGAGTCCGACCCCCACTCCAATGATGAACCAAGTCATGATGCCACCTCCTTTGCTTCTACTGCGGCGAAAACTGCGAGATTCTTGGCTTCCCACAGAGATCGAAGAGCCAGAGTGGCTTCAGCACTTGGGGGTAGCGTGTCCACGATCTTGGTAGCGAGATCGTAAAAAGGACGACTCACTTCCTGAAGATGAGCAGGCAGATGAGAATATCGGAACAGGCTCTCAGCCTTGGCCATACGGACTTTGTATTCGTTGTCAGACATTATCGTCTCCATCTTCGAAGACTTGGTGAGGGTTCACTGTGAAGCGAGCCACTTCGCCTTCGAGTTCATCATAGATGACCGCTTGGGCCATCGCTGTTTCACCATAGTCAGAACCATATTGATCAGGCTCAGACCAGTTAGATGCTTGCTCCCAGATCACTCCGGGGAACTGCTCGACCTTACGGTGGTGTTTGTCACCTGTCCAGACGGTAACGTGTTCCACCTCAGCAATGTCCTTTCGATAACGCTGAAGGAATTGCATGACAAGACGATCCGGTTTCACCTTGTCTCCGTGGTGTCCGAATAGAGCCACTTTGCCAAAAATATGCGCCCAGTATGAATTGGGATCCATCTCGACAGTGACATTGGGCTGGTTGTGATACCGCCATTTGGCACCCTGAAGCAGAGCCAGATAGGCATCTCCATCATGGTTTCCTCGCTTGATGACCAGTCGGACATCAGCGATTTGTGCAGCAATATCAGTGGTATAGATGATGTTCTCACCCGTCGTATCAACGACTTTGAAGTGGCGAGAGTCAACATCCAAGATGTGGTCCGATCCGTGAGTGGCAGTCATCGGAACCTGTCCGTTGGCGTGGAGAATATCCCCGTTGTAATAGAGGATGATCTCGTCCACACCTTCTTCCTTGATGTGTTCGAAGAGTCGTCCTAGCCAAAGCTGAAGACGCTTCATGGCGATTTCCAGATCCCAGTCGCCATAGCCAGTTTCCTTGCCCCATGCGAGTGCTCCAGAGTGGAGATCGTTGATGGACACGAAGGCTTTCTTGATCCGGTTTTGATTGGTTTTCTTGGGGGGTTTGAATTTGACGGGAGAAGTGCCAACGAACATGGCAGCCAGTTTCTCCATCTTGTCTTTTTCTTCTTGCCGGTTGTCCCGGCTAAACTTGAACGAATATGTCCGTCCATGCTTGTCTGGTTTTTGGCTCTTCACCAATCCGTAGTCAGGATGTCCAGTGAAACCAAGGTCTTCCATACCATCGAGAACTGCTTGTTCTGCATCGTCTTGTGACGCTAGTCGTGTCTCATGGAGTTGGATTGACCTTCGGGCAGTGCTCTCGTTGACTCCAAAATGGTCCGCTACGCTTTTGTAGGATGGTTTGCCATTTTGGACCCAGTAATCATGATATTTGCTCATGGGGGAGTCCTTTTCCAAAGTGGTCAAGGACTCCCTTATCCCGTGAGTGAGGAGAAGTGAAGGTTATTTCACCATCTCAGCACGAATCCATTCCTGAAGATCACGCTGAAGACTTTCGCTCTTCACAGTTTCAGACTTGGACAGTGCAGAACGATCACCAGTGATGATCGCCAGCAGTTCACGCTTGGACAGCGTGATAGACTCACGCGACTCTTTGTAGGCCGCATAGGTCTTCGGGAAATTGTCTTCGACCATCTGTGCGATGACCTTGGCAAATGCTTGGATCTCCGGCTGTGCATGACTGTCGTCACGAAGCCACAAGAACTTCAGCATGTTGTTCAGGTCCATCTTCCACATGATCTCAGTGTAGGTGTTCAGAGGCAGCACGATTCGTGCCATCTCACGAGACACACCCATGGCCAGCATTTCTTCGTAGGTGTTGAAACACTGGTTTGCCTGTTCCCAGATCATCCGTTGCACAGTTTCCTGCACAATAGGCTGGAGACCACCACTGGAACCTTGTTTGTTCACAGTGTCTTGGCCCATGATCTGTTCTGGTTCAGGGGTGTACCACATGCGAGGCATGACACTGTACCGGCCACTGTACTCGTTGAGATTTGCTGTCCGGTGACGAACCCACTGACGCATGACGAAGATCGGCAGACGCATCTGGAACTTCATCTCCACCATCTCAAAGGGAGAGGTGTGAGCATGGCTGTAGAGATACCGAATCAACCCGCTGTTATCACGGGCTTTTTTGGTTCCTCGACCATAGCTCAGACGAGCAGCTTCAGCGATGTCATCATCAGTTCCCATCACATCGACCAGAGCCACATAGCCATGGTCAAGGACTTGGACTGCGTTATCAGGCGTAGCCATCAGATCGACTTCTTCGACTGCTTGGGGCTTGATGTCAGGCTGAACCATAGGAGATGTCAGGATGTCGAAATCCTTGTATTTCATCTCTTCTGTTTCCGCTTCAGCACGGAGTTTTTCCACATTGGAAACATGCTCCATAGCCAGCTTCCGGAGAGGCATGTCAATCATTTTAGGCAGACGCCAATGAAAACCTTCCACAGTGGTCAGGTCATGAACCAGATGAGCCACACGTTCTTCCAGACAGCGAAGATCGCCATCATTCATGATCATGTAGTCCATACCAGCCGATTCAGGAGTGATGTCCATCGAGCCAGTTTCCACAGGGAATCCGGGACGTTGAACCCAGATGATCTTGTCGAAGACACCTGCTGCTTTGCAGGCATCCAGTTCATTCTGACGACGCATCCCGACATACATATCGAAACCACGTTCGAACATGGTCGATGCAGTACGGGTTTTGTCCGGAGTGTTGTAGGCAGAGATCATCTGCATCCAGAGTTCACGGTGGTTGTGACGGTCTTCGAACATGGCTTCGAACGTCGGATAGACGGCCTTACCCCATTGATCCCAAAGACATTCTTCACCGACGAACTCGGATGAGGATTTGAAACGGAGGCCATATTGATCCCGAAGGATCTCGGCCACCGTATCTTTTCCATGACGACCGTACCCGAGGATCAGGAGTTTGGGTCGTTTTTCAGCCACGGCGAAGCACCTCCACGGTGTTTTGCAGCTTCAGATTTTCCTGATGGAGAGCGATGTTGTGCTCATGGGCAGCCTGAAGATGTTGGTTTTGGACGCTGAGTTCCATGCTCAGTTGACCGATTTTCATCTGCATTTCCAACAGAGTAGAGGTCTGGTGGTTCATGATGAAGGACACTGCTTCGCCCATGTTTTGGGCAAATGCGATGTGTTCGGTGGCTTTCTTGTGACGTTCTTGGGTCTTCGTCAGAAGATCCTGAAGAGCGATCATTGCACGAGGGATGTCAGTCCCTTCGAAGCCCATCTGGTCGATACGCTTGCCCTGCTTGTGAGCACGAGCAACCATCGTCCGGACCTCTTTCATGCGTTTCTTCTTGAACGACGGCGATTCCTCAGTGGGAATCATCGAAGTCACAGTGCTGGTCTTTGTGGCCATGATGGGCCTCCTTAGATGTCGGGGGACTTCCACCCCCTCGTCAGATAAAACCCGTAGGTTCCCTGTCTGCCGCTCTTAACGACTTTCACACTAAGTAGTCTCTTTTCTCTATTCCCTGTGGCTTCTCAGGGAGCCAGATCGAGTCCAGAACTCGACGGCATACTGATTCATTAAAGCCAACAAGACGAGGAAACTGAGACAAGGGTTTCCTCTGGGTGAAGGTGTAGGTCATGAAGGACCAGATTTGCGGGATGAAAATGAACCAGAGTACCCAGTTCATCCAACCTCCTCCAATTTGACAGGGAGGAAATTTACTCCGCAATCACAAAAGATCTCTTCCGACTTTGCGGTATTCCATCTTTTGTTGATCTCTTCATTGACCCGAAAGACCACCCGCTCGATTCCTGCTGCTGCGACATGCTTTGCACAGTTTTCGCAGGGCGGATGTGTGATGTATAGGGTCATTCCCGTGACTGGTTCTTTGTAGTTCAGAAGGGCATTCATCTCTGCGTGTATGACACGGGAATACTTTTCTTCTCTGGTTTCCCACCACTCAGGCTTGTCGTCCATAGAGCGAGGGAATCCATTGTAACCCATTGATGCGATTGTCTTATCCTTTCGGATGATGACAGCACCGACTTTCGTCGAAGGGTCACGAGAGCGAAGGGAAACGGCCATAGCCAATCCCAAGGCCCATTCGTCGAATCCGGGACGCATTTCCTGTTTCGGTGTGTTGAGCTTGCTCAAGTCCCATTTCGCCATTGTCGAATCCTCCATCCAATGAGATGCCACCACCAAGCAGACAACCAACGAGAAAGGTGAATCCGCTTACGGATGTCGCCTTCGATGTAGTAATCCACATCATCGTCAGTCGTCCAACCATCACCACGGGTCCACTGAACAGTGATCCCATGGACTTCGTATGTCCATCCGAGCTTGAGTTCTCCGACATCCAGAATGCCTTCATTGAGGGCGTACTGAATGCCAAGAGTCTCATCCAGACCTCCGACACAACCAGAGTAATCATGCCAGTCGATCTCGTAGGGACAATAGGAACTTTCTGGGCTGTAAGCGACCACAGTGAATTCCAGATGACCTTCTCCAGACCAGTAGTCACGAATGTCTTCTTCCGTTGGCTCCTCTTGGATAAAGGTCAGGAGCTTTTCTTCAGGGTTCAGGGACAAGGTACACATCTCCGTATTTCACTTGTTGCAGGTATGCGTCGTAGATGTTGTCATCCGGTACGAACCAGATGGTCTCCCAGCTTGGTTTGGGAGGGATGTCTACACACAGGTCGGTGAAGATGACAAGAGCTTCGGGGTTGATTTGCTTCACCCGCTGATACACGGGCTTTAGACAGGTTCCCCCACCAGCAGTCACATGGATGCCGTTGAGCTTCTCATCTTCACGGAAGACTTTCTCGTAACGGATCTGGGTATCCCAGAGCATCACAGTCATGAGCACAGGATTCAGACGTTCTTTGAGAGTCTCAGCCGAACGCAGGAACTGGTTGGCTTGAGCACGAGTGATCGAACCAGACACATCCAAGGCGTAAACCAAGTGAGTCAAACGGTTTTTCCGTCCCTTCTTGGGGTATTTCCCTTTGAGACGAAGACCACCACTCACCTGACGACGAGAGGGACGCATGAAGGTCCGTTTGCCCCCAGACAGAGGGTCAGTGAGGTATTCCTCGAAGATCTCTTCGTAGGTGGCTTTCTTGATGTAGACCTTCTTGCGTTCAGTCTTCAGCAACCGGCTCTCCCCACCGGGCTGATCGCCCGGAGGGTTCGCCTGTGCCTTATCAGCAACAGTATTCAACAATTCTTCATCGTCGTCTTTCTGTTCCTGAAGGGATGTCCCGGACCCCTGCAAAGCCTCCTTGATCAGATCTTCGATCTGGCTCTTGCTTGGGGTTCCCGCAGCAGGCTCGTGGGATCCGGGATTCTTCTTCCGCTCTTCGTGGATCTTTGCGTAGATCTGCTCAGTGGACATGCCACGATAAGCAGGATCACAGCAGGGCTTGATACCACCGAAGTCGGAGTTCTCATGGATGGGGAAGCCATCTTCCTGAAGGGTCAGGTTGATGACGTGATCCCCAGCGATGTTGTAGCTGTCAGGATCCTTTCCCTCACCCCGTTCCAAGTGATTCAGGATGAGGTGCCAGATCTCATGGGCAACAACAGTCTTCTGTTGCTCCGGGACTAGCTTGGCCCAGAAATCAGGATTGAAGAAGATGAATCCAGCACCAGCACAGGCAGTTTTGATTGCACTGCTCCAGAAGAACTCGATGTTCGTGACATAGCGAGCCATGCCAGTGAATCGTTTGTCCTGAAGGATCATTTCTTGCACGATGACACGGAAAGTGTCGTTCGCGTTAGAAATAGTCTGATTGGGATTCCCAGTCATCGACTGGTTTGACGTGCTTACCCCATCCATCTTCAACGTGCCGTCCATAGGATTTTCCTTTCCCTACTAAGGGGTTAGAGCCTTTCGGCTGATTCCACTTCTTCTTCTTGCTGGCGTCAAAAGCTACCACCAGAAGAGGAACCTCCGGTCCCCAGAAGAGGATCAATGCTGAGACGTTTCTGAATCATGTCCAGCAGTTTCATGTCGGACGGGGTGTTGCCCATCGACTTCTTCAGGGTGTTGAAGAAGAGTTCGGTGAACTCACCACCGACACGGTTGATGTAGGACAAAACCGCATCACGGCTCTGGCTATCGCTTTCCAGATAGAACTTGGCCAGTTCAGTGGTCAGCTTGGCTTTGCCTACGCCACTGCTCGGAATCCGGCAGGAGTTGGGCGATTGAGCCACTTCCCACGGGTACGGAAGCTGAATCGCTTCGTCATACTCTTCACGGAAAGCCTGTGCAGCCATCGGACCCACAGCAGCAGAGATCAGATGGAAGGTGATCTCGTCGATGGGCATCAGACCCTTGTCATTGGGGTCTGCCTGCATCGGGATACCAGCAGCATCGACAGGAGGCTTGTAGTTCTGCTGGCACAGCTTCTCATGTGCGTTGACATGAGCGAAGACTTTCTCCCAGCCACGAGGAGTGGGATAGGTCTCCAGTTCTTCCCGAGCCTTCTGCTCAACGTGAGCATACAGCTTGTTCGGGTTCTTGTTGATGAAGTCCACCACGGCTTCATTGGAATGTTTCGAGCCAGAGGCCCACAGCAGCCAGTCCTTGGTGTTCACCTTCATCTCACAGGGGAGCATACGGGTGATCAGCGTGTCAGGCAGTTCCCGTGCGATTGCAGAGTCGCTTGCACGGTTGCCAGCAGCTACCACGAGACACTTCGGGTGCAGCTTCTTGCCACCCACCATCCGGTCAAGGATGAGGCTGTAGGCAGCAGCCAGCACTTCCTCAGTGGCAGAGGACAGTTCGTTGAGAAACAGCAGCCAACCAGCGTGTGTGGCAGGCGTGAGTTCCTTGCCTTGGTCATCAAAGGTTTGACCCGGCAGAGGATCTCCTTCAAGGGGGATGTCTTCGAAGGGAAGATAGATTGCTTTCCCACGCTTGGCATCGCGTTCGGGAAGGCCGGTCAGGTCTTCACTGAGCTTCTGACTCAGACGCATGTCGATCATCAGAGCATTGGCATCATCTGCCACCTGATGGACCACCTGCGATTTACCAATGGCCGGAGGACCAGCCACATAGGGAACCTGACGTACCGCAAGAGCACGGGTGATGAATTCGTAGGTCTCACTGGGTGAGAGTTTCACGACAGTCATTGCTTTTCTCCGTTTGGAAATGGGAACCAAAAAAGAAAAGTCAGACGAGTTCTTTCACCTTCCACCCATGTTCACGCTTCAGTTGACCTTTGGCCATCACAGCAGCAGTCATTCGGATGTTTGGATTCATCGACGAACCAAGGAAAATCAGGTCAGGTCTGTCTTCCTGCTCAGTCAGAGACCAGAAAATGGTACTTGACGTGTCTTCGAGGTAGAAGTACCTCTGTACTTGCTTGGTCATTGCGCCTTCTCCTTCAGTTGGTCAAAAAAGGAACCCTCCCCCAGTTGATTCTGGGAGAGGGTTTTCTTTTACGACAGTGTGTAGTTCGCATTCAAGATGACATCACGAGGGATGACACCCACTTTGCGAGCGGTGATCGGTTGCTGAGTCACCTGCTGTGCGATGAACGGAAGCAATTTGCTCTCGTTGATGTCAGCCAAGATGGTGTTGTACTGACGACGGAGGTCGTTGCCATAGTTCGGATGACACCGGAAACAGTCATGCACACATACCAGATCGAAAGACTTCGGAGGCAGTGTCGAGATCAGCTTCTCGATGGTGTTCACATCCACCAGCTTGATGTTGTCAGGCTGGAGATAGTCGAGGATGCGAACAGACAGGAACCCAGACTTCTGGTAGTGATCCCAGAGTGTCCGAACCATGTCAGTGAGCTTGTTTTCCTTCACATCGGTGAAGTTCTCACTGGCCAGCATGTCGATGATGCGTTCGATTTTCTTCGGGTTGAACTGACACCGACGATACATCTCACGCACGATCATCCCATCCACACTGTGAATCAGGTTCGGTCCCAGTCCCTTGTGGAACCGAGGCCGTTCATTGACCTTCTGAATGACGTGGTACTCCTTGTCCAAGAACATGAACGGGACCATGTGCTTGTCATGAGTCTCGATGCAGGCGTAGAAGTTGTCAGGCATCGTCCAGTCATAGGTCGTGCCGTTGATCTCATCCCACAGTTCCTGAATGCCAAGGTTGAGATCCCATGCACCCGGAGCCATCTTCTCCATGGTTTCATAGAACACATCCACATCCTCACCGAAGATGGCTTTGGGTGTGGCTGTTGAACCATAGAGTGCAGTCATAATTGACTGCTTCACGTCTTTCCTGTCCAGACTCAGGCCAGAGTTCATGTGAAGGAACACTTCAGCATAGGCGTCGAGGATGTTCTCATCCCCACCACACAGCTTCCAGCTTACAGGACAGGAAACCAGCAGACTCAGCAGTTGCAGGCCCGAGGACGCTGCATCCAGACTGATGAGATAGCCTGTTGGTTCACCAGCAAGAGCCTTCTGGTAGGCCACGATTGCGGCCCGAAGACCAATAGGATTGCTGGCTTCCTTGAAGGTCTTCTTATCAGAGAGGTCAATCTCTGCGAAGTGAGCGAGACGTTCGTCCCACCCCTTCTTTTCATAGGCTTTGTCGTGTTTGCACGCGATGTCAGCCATGACGTATTCCGTGCCGGTCAGGTTGCGGAATTCTTGGACCTTCAGCATTTTTGTTCTCCCAATGCTTGTGCCATCTCTTGGACGGTGAGTGGTGCTATGACTCCACAATGCCAAAACACATTGAGCCAATAGCCTTCTGAATCTTTCATGATCTCGCACCGACTAGCATGAGCCGGAACGAGGTATTTGATTGACGACTGTGCATGTCGTTTGAACAGGAAGTTCTGTCTGTTCAGTTGCCTGTTGCCCATTGCTTTCGCCTTTCCAGTTCAGCCTTGATGACGTGCATCTGTGCTTTCCAGATCAGCGATTTGTGAAGATATGGGGACTTCTTGAACTTGTAGACCAAGTTCTTCAGTTTCTTGGTTTTGGCATTCTTCACCTTGCAGTGGCTGCCTTCTTTGTTGAGATAGCAACCTTTCTGAATGCACTCTGCAAAGTCTTGGTACTCGGTAACTGTCAGACACAGATAGTGTCGATCCGAGATGGTGTTGGTTGGAGCTTCTTCCATCTCCTTCACCACCTTATTCGGATACAGAAAGGGATCAATGGATGGTTCCACCGTTCCATCTCGTCGTAGATCAGGCCGATGACCGGAATTCTGAATGGCAGCCATAAGTTTTTGTTGGTAGTTTTTTGTGGTGGCTGAAAGTTGCTGTTGTTGCCATCTTCCGGTGATTGTTTTTCCATGTCCTCTTCCTCCGTATGCAGCACGATAGCGAGCTTCTTTCTCCTCCATCATGACTTGAGTTGCAGTCAGGCTGTCAATCTCAATCATGGATGTTCCATAGAGCATGGCATCTTTCATGTGGTCCATTTGCTCATCGAGCCACAATTGAGTTGGTGTTAAGCCTTTGATTTCAGGGGGAGATCCACTCACCGTTTTCATCCTTCTCGTCGATGACACGATCAATCTGAAGATCTGTCGTTTGGTTCAGGATGCGATCAGCACACTCTTTCCGGCATTCATCCGAATTGAGGAACTCATCTTCATCCATGTCAGCAGGGATTTCGATTTCGAAGAACTGCATGGTGTCGATGACCATGAGTTTGGTCCCTGCTGCATTGGCTGCTTCTTCTTTGCAGCGTTCGATGTCCTCGCCAGTGATCATGCGAAGTCTCCTGATGCTGGGCATCCTTCAGAATGCCATTTGGAAATTGCCATGGACATCTGGCCCATGAACAATTGAAATGCTTGGGGACTCACGTCCCCAAACACCACGACTGTTTTTGTCTTTCCGTTTACAATGATCATTCGATGTTCCATTTCCTGCCACGATCATCTGTCCATGAGAAAGAAATCTTTGTTGTTACAGCAGCAACTGACACAACAGTGATTACCACCCACTCAGCAGGATCTGTGAAGAGCCAGTGAGTGAGATGGTAGAAGGCCCAGCCTGCGAACAGTTTCAATGTCCAGTTCAAGGCTATTCCCAGAATGATGACGATGGGATTCATTTGGTGAGTCCTTTCAGGATTGGGCCAATGAGTCTTTCACATTGGGTTTGGGTGTCGAACACGAAGCGATAGTTCCGGGATTCATCTACGGATGTCTGTTTCCGGATCTTCACTTCGATCTTTCCATCTTCCTGCACAGAGACGAGAGCTTCATCTCCACACAGGAATTTACTGAAGCCAAGGGCATTGTAGTTCTCTTGCCATGCCTTCAGCTTCTCACGTTTGGTCATGGGCTTGTCATCAGGCCCACAACCAGTGAGGTGTGCTGTTTCCTTAGCCATTGAACAGTTCCTTCAGTTGTTCACGAGCAGCGGTCAGATCGACCTCACGACCAGAGTCACGAGCCGACTGAGCAGCCCTGATTGCAGGAGTCCAGACCTGTTCGAAGAAGTCCTTGGCTTCCTTCAGACCACAGCGAGTGATCGTCCTGACATACTTGATGCAGTCGATCTTTTTGTGGTTCACAAAGTTCGGGTCGATGAGGTTCATCATCTCTTCGAATTGCAAGGTGTTCTGATTCGTCACCTTGTCAGCACGCTCTTTCTCGATTTCATACTGACGTTCGTAGTGAGTGGTTTCAGCCAGAGCGTCTTCCTTCTCTTGCTGAAGGTGACGGTTGCTCTCTTCCAACTCGGCATTGCGGTTGACGAGGAAGGAGAAGAACTCCTTGGCAGTCTCTTCCGAGATCTCGACGATCATTGATTAATCCTCCACAGGGGTTTCAGATTTGGCCAGTTCAGCGAGATCCCAGATCTTCAGGAGATCTTCCCACTTGACCATGACATTCTCCACGATTGGAAAATGTCCTCCATACTGAGCTTTCTTCATGTTGCGATCAGCGATGGCCATGATGATGCTCATCCGTTTCTCGAAACGAGTCGATTCACGGTGTTCAGGGTAGGAGCGATAGTACCGCTCCCGTTCGTATCTCTTCTGTGCGTTGATCATGTCCACATAGAGGAACTTGAGGATTTCATTGACCACCACAGTGGTAAGAGCACCTGAACCAACGAATGCGAAGAGAGCATTGCCCACCATCTCAGGTGAGACAGGGACAATCTCTCTCAGCAATGCGAACACTCCCACACCAGCCAGCAATGCGATGCTCATGCGAGTGCAGTAGATTCGAATCGAGTATTTCATGGCTGTTTCTCCTCAGCGAACTTGATCTCCACACCCCAGTCATCAGCGATGATGATTTGATCTCCGGGATGTGCTTTGGTTTCGACTCGATTGGGCCAAGTCAGTGTTTCTTCAGGCACCCACTCGATGGCGTAGAAGGATCCACCCTTGAAGCAGACTGCTGGCAGTGCTCCTTCGATGTGCTCGAAAGCACATTTGTATTCTGGTGGTAGATCCTTCGTTTTCATGCCCTCTGTGATGGTGATTGAATCAATCACGTCAGTTTCTCCTGTTTGCTCAGTTCCAGCACTGCCTTGTTGTAGTCAGTACCTTGCGAGTTGATGTGATAGCCGACAGCGTAGGTACGACCACGACGGTCATACTTGTGTGTCAGCCAGAACTCATTGCCCAAGGCCATCATCATTTTCATGGTCTTGAGTGAGTGCTCGTAGAACACTTCAGCTTGCTTGCGGCGTTTCCTGAAGTCTTCGAAGCTCTCACCGATCTTTCTCTTCGGCACGATCATGTTGCCCTCTTCCGAGGACACCACGTCCATGTTCAGAGTCAGAGCGACTGAGTTGCAACGGTTGATGTGGTCAAGGCATTCGTCCTCATCCCTGAACACGTCAGAGCCGTTGAGGATGATGCTACCTTTGGTGTCGTAGTACCCACTGCCCATGTGGTTGTTCTTGACCTTGAGAGGTCTCACGATCATTGGCAGAGGGAACTGGTACAGTGCCAGTTGTTCTTCCACATCAGCACTGATGCCATACTTCAGAATGAATCTCTCCTGATCCATGTCGAAGTCCAACAGGTCTTCTTCCACGGCTTCCATGAGCAGCAGTGCCACTTCTTGTGGTTCTCCCCACTTGGGGCTGAACAGTCCCACCATGGTAGGAAGATCAGCCTGCTTGTGGAGGTAGATCTGGACCACACAATCCAGCTTGAATGGGTCATCAGTCAGAGGACTGAACTGGTCTCTCAGCACATCGAGAAGTTGGTTCTTGCTGAACAGTTCTTCGAGGTTTTTCTGAGATTCCACCATACTTTCACCGGGGTTTAGAGTGGTTTCCATGATGAGTTACCTTTCTGTTTGGTTTAGTCAGATCAGGTGTATTCCTGAACTTTGGGTTTTCAGTCACCAACTTTGAGTTGAACTGAAGGCGGAACGCCAAGACGAGCGGAGCGAAGATCCGTTAGCACGTCATGCACAGTGAATCCTGTGCTGGTCTGTCTGTCTGAAAGGGAAAAAGAAAGCCCTGACTCCCCAACATAAGTTGAGGAGCCAGAGTTTAGTCAGGTTCGACGGATCAGCCGAACAGTTGGGCTTCGAGATCCTTGTCATCGACAGCGGTCTCGACCTGATCCACCTGCTCCTGACGACGGTACAGTTGCACCGACAGATTCAGGTTGCAGGACTCGCCTTCTTCGAGCGTCAGGCCCTTGGCGCGGATCATCGCCATGACCTTGTTCACGAGACGAGCTTCGCTGGCCCATTCTTCGTTCGTCGAAGCGTAGATCTTGTGGTCCTTCAGATCGGACACAGCGATGCCACGCGGCAGCCGGTTGAACTTCGTCACACCGGGTTCATCGGTCTCCGACTCAGGACCAACATTGATCCACAGACCTGCGAACTCGTCTTCGTCCTGAGTGCCAGCAGCTTTGTTGGTGGTCGGACGCTTGGTTTGAACAGTAAATGCCATCGGTTTTTCTCCTATACGATGGTTGAAGGTGCAACGTGATTGTCACACCAAAACGAACGGAGTGAGTGTCACACTCACAACATCCAAGAAAAAAGAGAGTGACTCAGCGTTAGCCGAATCACCCTCTCGTTCTCAGATTCTGAGCTTGCCCCACTGGATCAACCCAACCGAGTTGTGGGTTAAGCTCCAGAAGAGATCAGCAGTAGACTTCGGGCCATTTCTCAGCCCGATGGTCTTGTTTCATGTGGTCGATGTGGTTCAGAACCTCATTGCGAATGAGGAACGCAGCAGGTGTCTTGCTGGCGAAGGGACGTAGGATATTCACTGTCCCAGCCGTAGAACCGTCCATTGCTGTGTAGACGATTTTCTGGACTGTTCTCAGGTAGGACGCTCGATACGTCACACCTTCGATTTCCAGTTTGTGATCTTGGCGATCATCAGCAACTTGGTTCATCTCAGAAGTCCTTGTGTTCGTAGTCGAAGTAGATCTGAGCACGAGTATTCTCAGACAGTTCGAAGATGCCCTCAGCAACGTATTTGAAGGCAAGGCTGCCAATCAGAATGGCCAGCAGGCTCAGTAGCATCCAGTCACGGATCATGGTTGATCTCCTCGATCAAAAGTTAACTTGGACCCCAGATGGTCAGACTTCAGTCTCTCTTCAGTCTCTCTGGGAAGTGTAATTGGAGAGAGCTACGTTTCCGTAACTCTCCCCGTTGTCGTTAGAGCCTGCGCTCCAGACGAGCTTGCTTGCGAGCTTCCATCTTCTTCACCAGATCGGTGTAGATAGCGGCTGCATCCTCGTCGTCTTCCAGTTGACGCTTGAGTTCTGCTTGGCGTTTCGCAGAGGCAGTAGCAACAGTAGCCATGTCTTCTTCAGTGAAGACTGCTGCTCGGTTGTCGATATAAGTGGTTGCGATACCGACGGTTTCTCCTGCTGCATCAGCGACATCAGTGATGACATCGAAGGTGGAAGTGACAGCATTGCGGATGGACTTGAACATACCCATTGTGAATCTCCTATGGTTGGGTTGATGATCCATAAGGAGCGGAGCGACTGAGAATGTGTAGCTGAAGTGTGTAGGTCAGTGTGTGTGTAAAAGGTGGGGGGCTATGATCCTGTGTAAATTAGGACCGGGGGGGTGGGTCGGCATGTGTAACTCCCCACTCTAAAGACCCTCCACCCTCGACAGTATATGAAAATCCCGTACTGCAAAAAATTATATGCGGCCCAGCGTATAAAGGGGTTTTATACTCTACAGCGTATCCTTCAGGAGTTTCATGGATCTCTCACGAGACTCATAGGCTTGGATTTCTTTGATGGTTTGAAGACGCCAGTCTTCTATCTGCCGAAGCAGGTCTTGAAGAGTAGGTTTCATGGGAAGGATTCCTATAAGGGGCGACGGGCGAATGGGCGGGTAACATCATGAGGTATCGAATGATACATTTCACCCTGGCTTGCCCCCCAGAGCCGCAACTCCAAGCGAAGAGTTACGATTCCGGGGTATGGCTGTCAAGATCTGCATTTTTGAACATATCCTGTGCGTTGCTGCACAGACACAGGTTCAGGTGAGTTTCTTGTCGATCTCAGTGATCTTTCGACGAGTGACGAGGATGTTGTTCAAGCAAACCTTCTTGGCGTCTTGGATTCTTTCTTCTTCTTGGTTGAGGAACTTCAGACGAGCACGTTCGTTATCGACGAACTTTTCAAAGCCCAGTTTGTCTTGTTCAAGATCCCAGTTGTTGAGGGGTGGATATTTGGACATCAGGATACTCCCGGAATGAGACGGATGGTGAAAGGTTCGGAACTGTCGGGGGCGATTATCTCAGCAGGATAGCTCATGTACTGAGGGTCATCAGGGATGACATAGATGAGTTCGTCCTCTGTCCCGTAGACCCCGACTTCGACCACGAGGGTGACTCGGAAACCATCAGAAGCAACGACACCTTGGCCCGTGATCGTGTCAGAGCATTTGGCGAGGCTGTTCGTGTAGGTGAAGAGGTATTCCCCTTGCCGGTCGGGGTCGGGCTTCAGTTCCCAACTGTCTTTGTTGGTTTGGATGGAGCAGTTGCCCGGATGACTCCAATAGTTGGGAGGGAAGTCATCGTATGGATAGGCAGCTTGTGCAGAGATGCACATCAATACACATGCAAGAGTAGTTCTGTTCATCTCTGCACACTCCTCATGATTGGTAGAAGATTTCGAGACCCAGACAGACAGCGAGTGCATGTTCTGCCTTGGCACCGGGGGAACGCTCCCAGCCGGTCAGCATATACATCGCTGTGGCTTCCTTGCAGATCCAGTTGCAGTCGATGGCCATACACATACGGTAGGCTTCCTGCGTGTCTTTGACGAGGCCCTGCTGAACCATCAGAGAACCTTCATGACGGATGGGGTTGAAGATCTGACTGGACGGCGTTCCCATGGCAACGAGGGACTCCTCTGCTGCATAGAAGGCTGGTGCATTGTGGTCTTCATAACCGGACATGGGACCGGCAATGTAGAACTTGTGTTCGGAATCGTGCTCAGACATGAAGTTGTCCTTTCATCTGTCATTGAGGCGAGATATTCTTGGCCTATGAGAAACCAAAAAGGAAGAGGTCATGGATCAATGTTGGACATACTTGAGCTTTTTGGGTTCGATTTCGATGGTCTTGATTCTGGCCATAGCACTCGGTGGCAGCAAAGAATCTTTCCCTCTTCAGAGCCGTGCAGCATTTGTGCGGAAATGGTACGAAGAAAGTGGTGGATTGCGGTAATCCTGATAGGGTTTTTCCACTGCCGAAGATCATACAATAGATACCACTAAAGACACCCTGAAACCCAAAAAGAAAAAGGGCGCTTCGCAACGCCCTTTCTCAGTGTGTCAGCCTATGATGATCGGATCAGGCGATGGATTTGAACCCGAATTCAGCCGTCTCGATGTCAGCCGCAGCCCAAGGAAGAGACGTGGCAGGGTTCAGCGTCCAGTCAGTGATCTGATAGTCCTTCTCGAAGGGGACAGCGAAGGAACTGGTCAGGTAATCCACTGCACTCATCCGAACGAGGTGCTGCAACTGTGTGGGCGAGTTGATGCCACGCACAGAGGTCGTCACCTGCACGATGTTCGAGATGTTGTTCGCACCCGTGTAAGGAGTGAGAATGGTGGACTGATTCTGAGCCGCAGAGGTCGTGGTCATCCCGGTCGTGGGGTCGTCATCCGAGAGCGAGGATAGCGGACCATCCCAGTTTCCATATGCCCCAGCAGAAATCGGACGCAGCAGATCGAGGCGAGCATTCCGGGTATCCCCATCAGCCACGATGATCTCCGAGAACAACTGGTTCACAGGATTACCATTGTTACTCATACCACCCAGCCACAAAGCCCGAGGTTTCTTGTGGGACGCGATGGCGTAGGTCACATCGAAGATTCGCATCTCATTCACGAAGACTTCTACACGAGCCTGAACACCAGTCAGACCAATCCGAACATCACAGGACATTCTCCGACTTTCAGGGATCGGGAATACCCGATAGTAGTTGTTCACGTTTCCGTCGATGTTGGTTTGGAGACGCCAACCAAAATTGATACTATCACGGCAAGAGAAACGAATGATCCGTTCACCGTCTATGTCAACAATTTCACAGATAGGTTCATCATTGTTGACGTACCAAGCATCAGATCCAAAGGTGAAGTGGAACCAAGTGTTATCAGTCGTCGTCTCAGCAAAGTTCGGAGACGAGATGACAGTTTCGTTAGGTGCTTTGATTGCGTAAGGGACACGATTCGCATCGTACCCCCACGAGAGGTTCGAGATCTCAGAGCCAACGAAGTGGCTGACAGAGTTCGAGGCAAAGAGAATGTTAGGCATCTTGCTAGTCCTTTCTGACTGGTCTGGCTCCGTATTAGAACACAGATCCTTTGAAATCCACAGCCCAGTGGAAGTTTTCAGTGTTGAAGTAAGAAGGGTTTACCTCCCCGAAAGAAGGAGTCTGACCACCCACACTCCAAGCACTGACGTGTTTGGCTACATACCCTTTTGCCACATAAGGAACATCGAAACCATTATAGTTGGAGATCCGACGAAGGCGACCTTCATTCGGATCCACCGGGTTCGAAGCAGCATCCACGTCGTAGAAACGAACACAGAAAAGATCACCAGCTTCAAACTCATGGGTCGAAGAACAAGCAGCCTCAACCCATTGAAGACCAGAAGTCGTTCCCGGAGACGCAAGAGGAATGTCTTCGAGAAGTTCTTCAACCATTCCAATCCCATAGTTTCCATCTTTCTGAGCACTGACTCGGAAAAGCTGAAGACGATAGTTGAACGGAACAGCATCGTTGTCGTCGATGTAAGCCCGAAGATGAGTGATGTTCAAACGAGTGTAGGCTTTGTAGACATTTCCTCGACCAGCATAATCATCACTGGAATACTGATCCCGATAGTAAGTATATGCACCTCCAGCCGTCGCAGTGAAATAATCGAAAGCACCTTGAGCGACTCCGAAATACTTGGTTTGCTGGGAGGTGAAAGTACCTACTTGATCCTGATCATAGAACTGAACCGGAACCCAGTAGATTCCATCATCAGATCCTTCGAGCCAGAATTCTCGACCCATCTGGAGCGAGTTCGTGTCAGCACGAGCAGTGATGGCCAGTTCTTGAGGACGAACCGGGGTCGTCATGTCGTAACCGATCCATGCAGTGTTGTTTCCAACACCAGAAAGTTCACCAGCCCAGTAACCAGTATTGATCAGGTCATCGAACGCATAGATCGCAAGACCACCCTGACCCTCAGAACCAGTCAGTTCGAAACCACCAGTTGCAAGATCTGTACCACCGGGAGAATCCCGGAAAGCAAGTTCAGACAAAGCACAACCAGAATAGGTATTCGACTGAGTGAACCGAATACGCCATTGTTCGAATGACGGACCACGATCTCGATCATTGACCTTTGCACCTTTACGGATACGCATGAGGATCGAGTCGATGAACGCATTCAAGTCGTTTCCATCAATCAGATTGAACTCAGGGATGATCCGAACATACCGAGTGTTCGGAGGAATGGCCGTTTCCATTTGACGCAGATACCAGATCCCAGCCGGAGTCGAGAGAAGGCCCGGACCAGCATAGGAACTGATGATCGTGGTTCCATCATTCTGAACGAATTCCAGTTTGATGTTGGCTTGGTCGTTCTGAGCAGTCGAACGCTGATACCACTCGACCAGAACATAGGTCAGAGCACCATCGACATCCGGAATCCAAATAGGCTCAATCGGAACATCCTGCCACATATACGAATAGGGGATGTTTGCCCCAGCAGCGTGAACATTCTCACCACCCCACCAAACATGATCACCTTCATGGACTGTGACTTCGAGAAAATTTGTATGCTCTACAGCACCAAAGATTTCCCAACCTACAGTCCCAAACTCAGCATCATAGTTCTTTAGGTTCATCGCTGTGGCAACACCCTCTACCAGAGGATCAGCCCATTCTTCCGTGATCGCGTAGACATCCGTACCTAGAATGGTTTGAGTGTCTTTCACCTGAAGGCCAGTGATCACAGGAACATTCATCGCGTTGATGTCTTCACGCTTTTCAGCAGCCCGACCCGTGATGAAGTATGCAACCGAACGGTTGATGTCCATTCGATCTTCAGCAGCAACCCCGGTGATGATGTTGGTCACACGGTCTTGGATTGTGATATTCTTTGAAGCCGAAACACCAGAGACGACGTAATCCTCCATCTCCCGAAGTTCGATTGGTTCGATCAACGAGACAGCAATGGAGTTGGAAGTGAAAGCATATGCTTCACCCAGATAGTTCGCCCCACGAACTTCACAGGTCATGACGGTGTTATCGTCAGCAGCCGTTGTGAAGTATTCGTATTGGTTTGCTCCGGGAACATCGACGCCATCACGCATCCACTGGTAATACAGAACCGGAGAAGGAGAACCGTCCCATTGTCCAGCATTACACACCAGTCGTCCGGGAATCTGCTGAGGACCAGTCAGATACGGAGGAAACGTGTTGACAGGCGGATACCTGTAGAGCGGAGCAGACGCTTCCGGTCCATACAGGCTGGAGACAAGAAAAGTCCCTTCACGGATCGACGGTTCAATATGAACAACGTCGATTGCCCGTGTTCGGTCGTCATCTTGTCCCCCGGTGTAGACAATGGGATGGGGCATTAGC
>Ga0070754_10000993_pt1 | contig 23662 bp, 44 predicted proteins | sample VirMetDEL_Sep_01_FD_75181 | JGI IMG/M metagenome (GOLD analysis project Ga0070754, IMG submission 75181) | Aqueous microbial communities from the Delaware River and Bay under freshwater to marine salinity gradient to study organic matter... | ecosystem: Environmental > Aquatic > Marine >...
CAGATGGAGGACCGATTTAAAAAAAGAAAAAATGAACACAATAGATCACCCACCAGTTAGAACTTATTGGATCACTTTCGATGGTGCAGATAAAGATTCCGTATTAGGTTACGGATGGACAGACCCGAATCAAAGAACAGATACAATTCACGTTTGGGAGATTACAACGGACGAAGATGTTTGGCTTGCGAGACTTCTCGAATATGGAATTATTCCAGAATTTGACGAACAAGGTAACTTAGTGATATGAGGCAAAAAGTTAGTAAACGTATAATTGGCGCGATTACATATGCGCTTGGGTTATCTATGGCGGCAATTAGTGGTTTACATTGGTACGAGGTGGATAGCGCAATTATATTAGCTGTATTAGCAAATGGAACAGCGTTGTTGGGTATTGATGCGTGGAAAGCAGTAAAGGAAAATGGAAAAAAAAGAAATTATGCGAAGCGTCATTGACATTATCGCCAAGATAATTATCGGCTTGACCGCGTTTGTGGGATTGCGAGTGCTGGATAAGATAGACAACATCGAAAAGTCAAACGCAAATATGCTTAACAGCGTTATTGAAATAAAAATTGGAATGGAGAACAACCAGGAGCGTATATTTTCATTGGAACGTGATTTTAAGGAATTTCAAAAAGAATATTACACCAACAAAAAATGAAGAAAGAAACAACAACTATAATTTTTGCAGTTGCATTAGTGGCTGTTATACTTTTAGTGACAAAAAAGGCAAGCGCTGGCACACCAAATCAGAATCGATTACTGCTAAAGGCTAATTTTTTAGACAAAATTTTTGAATTTTCTCATCCCGAACTAGGCAAACACGTAGTGCGCGACCCATTGCGTAGTGATTTAGGTAAGTATAACTTACTTACAGCAAATTCAAAATATGATTTGGGTTGGCAAAAAGCATTAGATAATCTAGTTGTTGTAACTTTGCTGCACAAGCAAGGCACTACGTTTAGCGAGGTGTACACATTAAATTTTGATACCAACGAAGCAAAATATTTCTCAGAATTGAGTCCTGTAACCGTTACAGGAAATAATAATTATATGGGATACGACCCAAACCGAGACTTAAGCCCTTGGATTTAGAAATAATAAAAATGAAATTATACAATAAGTTGCCTGAATAAGAGGATAAATATGGAAGAACTAGAAAAAACGCTAAAAGTCCTACAGCAGCTAATTGATAGCGAAGGGGGCGGCACAAATAAAGCAGAGGTTGAAAAGATTGCTAATCAGCGTATTAACGCAGAGTTAGATAATTTACGAATTTCAATTGACCAATTGGACGAGAGTGTAGTGCAAATGATAGGCGCTACGCAAACAGTAAAATTGGATTTGACTTTGCCAAGTGGAGAGCCAGGCGAGGGCGGTCAAAGCAATGCTGCGCAATACGAGCGGCCATTATTTCAGGTTATGTTGAGCGATTTAACAGCTAACCTTAACAGCTATCTTTACGGTGCTGCTGGAACAGGAAAATCTTTCATCGCTGGCACGCTGGCAAGCTTTATGGGCTGGAAAAAGTTAGTGCTGTCTTGTAACCAATTTACAAGCCCAAGTGAGATTATTGGAGGTCAAACAATTGAGGGCTATCAAAAAGGTGTGCTGGAAGAGGCTTGGAGCAATGAAAGTCAAGATGGGACAAAATACAACGGTTGCATTTTACTTCTTGACGAGTTGCCAAAATTAGACCCTAACACGGCTGGGGTGCTTAACGCGGCTTTGTCGTCAAAATCAGAGGTTGGTAAGTTGGGAGTCAAGCCCGATGGAACTTTACGTAGACCAACTATGAAAAATGGTCGCGGAGAAATGCTAGAAATGAAAAATCTGTATATATACGGTAGTGGTAATGCTCCGCTGAATGAAGCTGACCCTGACTACGAAGCTAATTTCAAACAAGATTTATCCCTACAAGATAGATTTGCTGGAAATATTTACAAGGTGTTCGCAGATTACAGCTACGAGGCAAGCCAAATGCCTGGAATGTTGTTCATTTTCAATTATATGATGCTGCTTCGAGAAGCAATTAACGAGGGAGAAGGCGGTCAATCCTTTGCTGGTCGCGGTTTCGTGTCAATGCGAATTTTGAATTCGATGCAAGCAACTTTCTTAACTTACATAAAGGCAAAAGCAGCGCCCGAACCAAAGGCGATCACAAAGCCAAAATCACTAAAAGTGAGCGTTGATTCATTTTTGAAAATGTTTACGGCAAATCAACAGGTCTTGCTGAAACAAAAAATGAAATATGATGAGTTTGTTGGCGAAATAGCAAAACGTGAGTCTAAAACATACGAGTTTAACGCTGAAGGGCTGCCAATTCTAACTGATAGTGACGCTGACAAAAAAGAGGCTAAACGCCTCATTAGCGCTTACAACAACACGATAGAGGCTGTTTATCTACCAAAATAGTAGTTATAGTGGCAAAAGAAAAAGTTATTAGCGTAAGTAGTCGCAAACCAAGTTACTTTGTGTCTGCTGATAGCGCTATTGATTTTTTCACAAAAGGCGAAGAAAATTATAGTAAATTACCTAGTGACGCTAGAGAAAGCTACGATAGAAAATTTCCAGGCGGTAAGGTAGACGATGTTGATTGGTACGGTGGTGGAGATACAGAGGATTCGCTAAAATTTCAGAATTTAACTGCTTACAACAGCCCTGAAACACTAAAAGAGTTTAAGGATAATTTCAAAGATTTATCAGCAAACATTGATACGGGAGGCGCATTTGACAAGCGTAAATTAATTGCTACTAGAAATAAAAGCGGAATTTTTGATTTTGGGCTTGCTAGTAAAGGTCTATTGCGGCAAGTGGAGTGGTTTTGCGATTGGTTGTTTAGACAAATCAAAGATAAAGGTTTACCAAATCCATATGCAAATTATGGTGTTGAGCCAGGAGTAATTCCAAATGATTTTGTAGAGACTAAATATTTAAACGGAATTAAGTATTTGACTTGGGTGTACAAAGGCAAAGAACAAATAATACAAAAAAGACAAGCTGGTGTAACAAAAGCATTAAACGAAAATTCTAGTTTGGCAACGTATGTAGCGCCAGGCGCTATTGTTACTTTAGTAAAACCCAATAAACACCTAAAATTTTCGAGCAATTACGATAAATGTTATTTGCAGTTCACGACTAGCGAAAAAAATGACAAAACCGTTGATTTGTTTGTTCAAATGGGGGGTTCTGCTGCACTAAATAGCAAAAGTTTTGCGTGGAAAGTAATGCCAGCATTGATAGTTGCAGAAATTTTGTCAGAGGCTGGTATTAAAGTAAGAATTAACGGGGTCTTTATGATAATTTCAATGTCAGGAAAGAATCAGCTTGCGTCAAGTTATGTAATAAAGGATTACCACGAAGGTTTTGACTGGAACAAGCTGCTGCTCAATGCAGCAGACACTAGAACAATAAGATACAACGTATTTAGATCATTATCGGCAAACATAGCTGGCAATTATCCAACGCAAAAAGATGGAAAAGCCTGGAGTGCTAGAGATGGTTTATTTAACGGTAGGGTTTTATTTAAAGGTAATGAGGACTTTATTGAATTAAGCGAGAGGCTCAAGGTTTTTCTTCTAGAGCAGCAAAAAAAGGGTCTAAATAAAACAAAAACGATTGACCCTGAAAAAATGATTTTTACGGAAATAGGACAAATAAACAATTCTGATAGTTTAGAAACATTAACGGAAAAAGCACGAGTTGAAATTGACAGGGTTTTAACCAAGATAGACTTTGCTTACAATAGCGCTGACGCAGTAATAAAGCGGACACGAACAAAGATGAAAGAGCAAGGTAAAAGAGATTTTCAAATTAAGCGTTTCCTTGAAAATACAATTGAGGAAAATATAAAGCTACCAATTTCGGGAGAGTATAAATACAGTAAAAAAGAGCAAGAATTAGCGCTTGAGAAATACAACAGAAGAATGGCGGCTATAGAAGAGAATTTTAAAGATTTGTAAGGATGTATAAGCAGTCTACACTATTAAAAGTTAAGGAATACTTAAAGCAGCTATATAAAGTTAGCTACGATCAGGCTAATACCAGCACAATTGAAAATGTAAGGCTATATGTTGACCCAAAAGATGGTGGAAGTATGTTTGTGGCATATGTATCTAAGTGGCAAGACAGCGAGTACGTTTCGCACGAAGAAGATATTGTAGTTTGTTTCAATGCTGCTGGCGAAATGGAAGACTGTTGTAAAAAATACAATTTGTGCGGTTTGGGTGTAACGGATTTTTTAGCTACAAAAAAGCAAATTAACCTATGAGAAGTTACACAAATCAATATGGGGAGACTTTTTCAATAGGAGATGTTGGAAGTCGTATAGTGATAGGCGAAAGTCCTACTGAAGTAGAAATTACCAAATTTAGCGCAAGCGGCAAAAATATGTTTGCTGTAGATAGACAAGGCAATGAATATTCATTTTCCACAAAAGACAGGCGCGAAAGAAAATCTACAAATTTTATTCAGTTTTCCAAAAATGAAGGGCTTGGTCAAATTGCTAGTATGCTAACGGGTCGCGGAACTGTCTTAAATGTTGGTCAAAAAATTACGAGGTATAGTCGAAAAAGCGGTCAGAAATCATTAGTTGTTGTTGTTGGTTTTTCGGATAGTGGCAAAAACGTATTTACACAAGCCCCTGGCGAAGAAATTCAGAGTTTTTCAATTAAAACAGGCGATGAAAGGAAGCCAGGAAATGACGAAATTCGGTTAATTGCCTTCCCTGAAGACCAAGACAAGCCGCTAAAGAACAAAGAAATTCCTGAGCCAAAGCCAAAAGAAGTTCGAGAAAAGATGCCATTTCCTATATGGGAAAAAGACTTAATTCTTGAACTAGAGAAGAAATTTGACATTGATAATAGCGATGCGATTGGTATGTATATATCTAAAATGTCAGATGTTAGAAAAGCGTACCAAATGGGAATGAATCCGCTTGAAGCGGTAAAAGAACTTTTTGGTAAGCCAAAACCCGAAGAGCCAAAGCCCGAAGAACCAAAGAAAAAAATTGATTTTTCCAACTTAGCAAAGTGGCTAAAAACTAACGAGGAAAAAATTCAAAAATATAAAAGCGGTGTAAGCTTTCGGGAATCGAAAGCATTTGATAATGTAATTGTGGCTTTAAATAAACTCAGCGACAAAGATAAGGTTGTAAATGGTCTAAATTACGACCAATACAAAAACCAAGTTGCGCAGCTATTTAGAGAAAATTACCCAAATTCTGAAAATGTGCAACAGGTAAAGCGGTTAATTGCTGAAAACCCTAGCAATTTAATAAAAGCTACTTGGGAGTCAGGCGCTAGCGTAGAGGCTGGTATGTTAATTTTTATTAAAAACTATCTTACTCGTGGCGGTGTGTCTTACTTTGATTGGCGAGATGATGTTAAAACCATAACCATAGATAAGGCGCTGGTTACCGATAATACGGATGCAATTCAGTCACGTGAAATTGATAGACCTTATGGAGAAGTGTTGCGCGATACATTTGTCAATAATGAAACGCCTGAAAGAGCAGTAACATCAATTGAAATTTTGAAAAAATACGCATAATGGAAAAGCTGAGACGCGAAACATTTGTTGAAGACTTTAATGATTTTAAAAGTCAAGGAGGTTTTGATAAGATATTAAATTCTGAAGAAATAAAATCAGAAGGTGTAGAATTGTCAAGGCTGGCTAATATTAGCGCTGATAACGAAAAAGTACAATCAGCAATCAACAATTACCTGAACAAGCTAAATGACAAAATAAAAGCAAGTAAAGGTACTCCGCAACGAGAAGGCGACACAAGCTTAGAACAATATATGTCGATAGAAAAAGGCGACAAAGTGCGTGTACAATATGGTAGTGTTGTAAGCGGAACGAATGACAAAGTATTAGTTGTAACGAAAGGCAGAACGTTTTTTGCGAAAAATAATGTAGAGCGAATTATATTAAAAGACCCTAAAAACCTAAAGGGAGTAAAATATTATCTCTACAATCGGCAAGGCAGAATTTCATTTGCGGTAGGCGATATGGCAACTAGCTTACAAAGCATAGATGTTCTTAAAAAGCCAAACCCAAAACCAGCGCCAAAGCCAAAGCCAAAGCCGAAAAAAGTAGGCGATAATCTAAAACAAGAAATATTAGCTGGGAAGTACAAAAACGCCACAAAACGCGAAATTTTGGCGATTGCTCAAAACTACAATGTAACTAGAAGACCTGAGAGCATAAAAGTTGACAATAAGCGCGATAATTCTAAACGTATTGAGCCAACCGCTGAAAATTTAGTGCGCTGGGTAAAAGCGCCAGGAAAGTATGATTTTATAGGCGCAGATAACTACAAAGAAAATGACGTTACCGTAACCTTTGCGCAGAAAAAAGAAGCTTTTTGGAAGCGCTTAATGAAAAAGTAAATAATCACAATTAAAATTAGAAACTATGGATATGATGCCAACAAAATCAGAGTGGAGAAGCTTTGCATTTACAACAGTTGCTGTAATGCTTGCAATTTTCATTATGCAAAAATTAGGGTAAATGAACACTAAAGTGATTGCTACGGTCGCGCTAATTAGCTTAGTTAGCGGAATAGTAACTTATTTCGTAACGCGAGAATTAGAATATCGCTATCCGCGCGTAAATCCTGAAGATCGTGGTTGAAGAGTGGAAAGTAGCATATGTTAGTGGTATGTATTTGGACAGCAAAATGTTTGCGTCTAAATCCAGCGCAACAAAATTTGCGAAATTACATAGCCTGTCAATGACAATGCAGCTTGTTTCAATGTCAAGCGATGGTAGTTATCGCTGGAGATTACACAGCTTGGGGTATGGCTTTTGGTTAATTATTGCTGCTGTAACATATGCAGTCTTTCGCGCTTGCAGATGAGACTTGTTAACGGTCAAATAATTAGCCGACCTGTACTAAATTTTCCATTTTTAGCGCATTATGGCGTTGTGGCCGATGCTGATAGACGTATAATTGTTGACTACGGCAGCAGAGGTAAGCGCTACGTGCCTCTAAATATTTTTATGGCAACTCGCAAAAAGTATAAGCTATATGACAGCGATGTGCTTGGCGAGAGTTACGAAGTAATAAGCGCTAAGTTTGATTTGCTGCCTGAAAAGCCGTTTTCCTGGCTAACCAGCAATTGTGTGCAGTTTATGGCACATTTTGGCAGACACGATTTGGCTAAACAAGAGGTTAGGAAATTTGTAATTTTTTTACTACTTTTGGCAACACTCATTTATCTTTCATTTCAGAGTTAATAAGTAACCTGTAAATGAGTTCTGTTTCAGCCGTCTCCAATCGAAGGAGGCGGCTGTTTTTTTTGTCTAGCTTTTGTTTTGTCAATTATTTGTTAATATTGTCTAAACAACTAGCAAATATGTGTACACATACAATTAAGTGCCGTTTCAATCATCACGATTGGAAGGTTGAATCGTACAAAATAGATGATAATACGAGATTTCCAGCATTTCGAATTTGCCAAAATTGCGGAAAATTTGAGCAGCCAGGAGTATCTACAATAGTTGTAGATTGGATAAGTAGCGAGGATAGCGTTGATTTAAGCGTTGTTAAATCAAAAGTGTTTTATGAACAGAAACTAATATCAAAAAACCATAAAAATGAAGAAACTAAGAAAGATTGGTAATACGATTTACTTATCCAACGCGGATGGAACAGGTTGCGCCTGTCCGTATATGGAAGCGAAATTGGAGACTAAATTTCAACCGCAGTCGGACATTGCAGCACCAAAACAATTGCCTCCTGTACAAATCACAAATAAAGAGCAAGTTACTTGTAGCAATAGATGCGCATTGTTTGAATTACGAAGCACTATTGTAAGGCTTCATTGTAGTAATGCTGAGTACAAAAAAGAATTTTTAAAGGAAGACTAATTACAACAAAAAAAACAGAAATGAAACAATTACAGATGAGTTATGGGCAGAGCCAATGCAAAAGATTGAAATCAGCATTAATTGGCGGTAAGAAAATTACAAGGCTTAACGCTTACATAGATCTTGGAATTTTCGAATTATCTAGCCGAATTGGCGAATTAGAAAAACAAGGAATTGTTATATCTCGTCAAAGAATTACGGTATACAACCGATATGGCGAAAAAACCAATGTGATGGAGTATAGAATTGAAAAAACAGAAAATAATGGATAAGGAATTACTGGAAAAATTAGTTGACGATTTTCGCCAAGAAATCATAAAAACCTGGAACGCTCAGACCAATTTAGCTGTGGCTAACAGAAATGTAGAAGTCAGGTTTAACAACTATACAGAAGTAGTTGCTAACTACTATTGCATCGACAGAAGCAAGTTGTTTGAACAAAATCGTTTAGCTGACTATGTAACAGCTAGACAAGTGCTATATTGGATTTGTCGCACAGGAGAGAGTGCTGTCCCTATATCCCTATCTAAGCTTGCAGAGTGGTCAAGCCAAAATCACGCTACACTAATACACGGAATAAAGAAAATTAGTGCTTCTATTGAGTATGACAAGCCAACACGTAACGAGGTGTCGGCAATTGCTGAAATTTTGGGTTATAAAGTCATAAAAATTGGCGCTAATTACACAACGAGAAAAATAGCGGACGATGAGTAAAGAACTGCCGTTTTTCAAATTCACAGCTACAGAGTGGCTTACAGGAGACATTAGTTATGAGTCTTTTGAAATTCAAGGATTGTACATTGCTATTTGTGCCACATATTGGGCAAAAAACGGTAGCATAACTTTAGCAAAGCTTAAGCACCGCTTAAGCAGCGCTCAAGCAGAGCATTGGGAGTGCTTAATCGCTGGCAAATATATAGAGGTTGTCAATGGTCGAATTGTCATCAAATTCTTGGACGAGCAAATAGACGAATTAAGTTCAATTCGTGACAAAAAAGTAGCTGCTGGAAGGGCCGGAGCAGCCGCGAGACGATCTAAGCACCGCTTAAGCACCGCTAAAGCAGCGCTCCAGCATAAAGATAAAGAAGAAGATAAAGAAGAAGATAAAGAAGAAGAGAGTGTAATCACACGCGAGAGCATTTTTAGTTTTTTTATTTCCAGCAAGGTAGATAAAGGGTTTAAAGCTGATCGCTTGAAATCTGAGTCGGAGAAATTCTATAATTACTATGGATCCCAAAACTTCCGAAAAGCCAACGGGCAAAAAATCACAAATATGCAGTTAGCTGTTGACCATTGGCTATCAAATCTGAATGAAAAAAACGAAAAACAAGCAGAAAGTAGTGTTTCATATGTACCTCCAAGAGAGGTTGCAGCAGCAATGGAAAAACTTGCAAACAAAAAATCATTAAAAAAATGAGCAACAGAGAAGCTTACGAGTTAGTTTTGAAATATTATGAGCCAGGTAAACCTCCTTTAGTAGCGCCTTATCGTGGCGCTTATAATTATTTGGTTCAAAGCGGTCAAATTGAGCCAATAAAAAAACGACAATTCTACAACCCGCTAATTGTTGAGGTTACTGAAAGGGAAAAGGTCGTTGAGTATTTGGAAAATTTGACAAAAAAAGCATAGCTTTGTCGCTGTTCACTAATTCCGTAAAAAATGGTAATTCATAATACTACAAAAGTGCCTTTGGCAAAAACACATCTTGCTAAAATTGACAAGGCAGCTACTGAAATCACAAAAAAATACAGCAGCGTACAGCAGCATAAAGTACCCTTGAATAAATCCAAAACAGCAACCATTAACGTAATGGTTAGTGGCGATAGAATTGAAGTAGTTATTACGTCAATAGCTTAAATTAAGTTGGATATAACACACGCACCGTATTTGCATAGAAAGATTGAAACGGTGCTAAAATCGCAACCTGGTAGGTGGTTTACAGTTGTTGAATTGCGCGACAAAATTTATGTCGCAAAAAAAAACGAAATTGCTAATTACACGCGCAGAGTGTTGTACGCAGTTAAGCAATTGCCTAGAAGTTACGACCGAATTGAGTTGTGCGAGGACTTGACTGATTATCGAACGAAATTTTACAAAATACGATATGTTTGATTTTTTTAAAATGGGAGGGGCTGACCCAATGAAAATGCTTAAGCCAATGCTGCCAAAATTAATGAAAGAGGTAGCGCCAAAAATTACTGAAGAGTATCGTAATAAGGCAGAAGAGTTACGCAATTCGCATAATTTAGACGACCCTGACTACGTTCTTGACGATCAAATAGAAATAGTGCCACTTCCAACGCTCAGAGATGGTAGCATCTTGATTCAATGGGTCGCATTGCGCCACAGCGAAGGAGCAAAACCGATAATTGACAAGGTTCTTGCGCAGCATACAATTCAAGAATTGCTAGATATTGCTAAAAATGATATTCAGTTAGCAAGTGAAGACGAGGTAAAAAAGCCAAAGCTTATTAAGAGCCAGCGCCACGACCAATATTTTTTTGAAAAATATGTCGTTATCAAGCAAAACAATCGTATGACCGTGATTGAAGCGCCAGCAGACGAAGGTGTGCAAGTGTTTTACGGTCATCCTGACGAACAGATTTGCCAAAATTGGGCGGACGAGGCTAATCGACATCGTTTAAAATGATAACTTACCGAAAATCATTGCGAGGCACACCGCAGCAATTAGAGCGTTTTCTTAATGAAGTAAATCGACAAGGCAAGCTACACGAAGTGTGGCACTTAGGCGTAACCGATTCAGTAGAGGATATAGAGATTGGTTGTGAAATAGCTTACAATGGCCAGCCAATTGACGCAAGAATGGAATATGTTATAATTGCTGGAGATCGGGCAAAAATAGACGCTTTTGAAAACGCTGAAAGAATAGCAAAAAAATACATTGCAACAGCACATCGACAACCTTGCCTTAATGACAAGCAAAAAGCAGTAGCAATAATTCAAAAATACAAGTAGAATTGATGGAATTTGGCAAACCTGACGCAGCAAAAAAAGACGATGTTCAAGTTCAAAACGAACCAAAATTGCCTGAAAATAATGCAAAAGATAATGCGCTTGTAAATCCTGTTAGCGATGAGCATTATGATATGCTGGGCTATGTAGCTGATAAGCGCGAATCAGCAAGCACAGGGGCGAGGCAAAAATTGGAGGCAAACGATTTTAACGATGAGGCAATCCTAGAAAGCGAAGGTTATACGCGAGACGAAAATTCTGAAAATTTCATTTTTGAGGAGGAAGATGAAAATGAAGATGAAGGCGAAGGTGTAGAATTATCGGAAGAGTGGCTAGATATATTTGCTTGGGCTGGCGTAGAATTGACAGACGAGGTTCTGCCTCGAATTTTAGAATATCTACACGCAGAAGACAGTCCTGAAAGATTTAAATTAGAGCCTAGCCGAAGGGACAAACTAAAAATTGCTTGGCTTGCATTTTTGCGAAGAGTGCTTCCGAATTGGAGCGACCAACAGGGGCTAATAGCAGTAATAATTATGCTGTATATTGAAAATTTGGTAGTTGGAGTTTGGAAAACATTTATGCGCATTATGTCAGGTACATTTACATTGCCTAATGTATTTCCATTTAACAGATTTGGCAACACAAATAGACAACAGCAACAAGAGGAAGTAATTGACGAGCCTACAATTGACGATTTTTACAGCGATGGATATAACGAAGATTTAAATGAGGTTTTTACAAAAAATGGACAGCCTACAGTAGTTAGTGATGTTGTAGAGCCAAATGAGCAACAGAAAAAAATGTTGAAGGAGGTCGCGCAAAAAAAATCTGAAAAAAAAACTAGCGCAATTGTAGATGTCGAGAGCGAAGTTAGCGAAGTGACAGCGCCAGCGCCACAAGATTTAGGAAATGGAAAGGGTCAAGATGCAATTGACCAAGTGCCATACACAATCTCACGAGGGTATCCAAAAAAGGAGTGGGTTAAAACACACCCAACCACAGGGGTTGTATATAGAATCGCGAAGGGCAATTTTAGGACGCAAAAGACTATGCAAAAATGGTTGTGGTCAAGCGGATTTTACAGCAACAGAAATAGTAAACGAGGCAGACCAAAAAAAAATGGATAGTAGGCTAAAAAAATACAAATTACGTGGATATAACCAGCCGAAACGTACACCAGGTCATCCGCGAAAAAGTCATATTGTGCTTGCTAAAGAGGGTAGCAGAATAAAGTTGATACGATTTGGGAAGCAAGGTGTGATGGGCGTAAAAAATCCAAAAAACGCTGAAGAGGAAAGGCGTAGAAATAGTTTTAAGGCTAGACACGCGAAGAATATAGCGAAAGGCAAAATGAGTGCGGCTTATTGGAGCAATAAAGTTAAATGGTAAAAAAGGCGAAATGAGACAACCAAAAATGTTTTGTGTAATTGGAGAGCCAGGAAGCGGAAAGACAGAAAGGCTTATCAATTTGATTAAGCTGCGAGTAAAAAATGGAGACAGGGCTATAATAGTTGACCCTGAAGGTGCTGAAGACGCTTGGTCGCAATTTGTGCGCGTGAAAGACGCAGAAAATTTGAAAAATCATACGGATTTCAAAGGCGCTGTTGTAGTTGGCTGGGAAAAAGGTCACACATTTAAAATCCTACGTGAATTAGCTGAAAAAAAACAGCTAACCAATTATATGTTGGTGCTAGACGACCCGAACACATATGCTACACCTGATCCTGAAGATGACCTAAGATATTTTCTTAAGCGAAAAAGACAGGCTGGTGTTGATTTGTTTACGACCGCGCATAGCTGGATGGAAGTTCCAGCCGCGTTTTGCCGATTTGTGGATTTTTGGGACATTGCGCCAGCAAGCGGAAGCCCTTTAGAGCGTAAAAATATTTTCGGCAAAAGCGCGGCTACTAACTTAGATAAGTGGCAAAGGCTCGCAAATGCGGATAAGGTTGCTGCCAAGCGCGAAGGTCGTTACCATAAATTTTATGGCGTGGATAAGTTTGGTAAACACCCTGTGACTCAAGCAGTCCCAAAATGAAAAAATTCATCACGGCCATAGTTTACGCATTAGGTGCGCTGTGTCTAATTTTAGGTTTCGCTGTGGCTGGAATGATAGCTTACGCATTAAGTTTTGTCTTGTATATGTTTGGTATAAATGTCACAAAATAGCTTTCAAATAATTTGGGCAAGCGCAATGAGCGATGGAGTTAACTTGCATCGTATTGCAACGCCAGCACGTTCTATAGCAAATAGTATTGTTTTGCCTTTAGGTTTCCAAGAAACGCCAAAATTGGCTACGCATATAGTGTTTAACAGCCTCTACACTTATACTGCTGGTCAACAACAAGCTATGCTTGAGTATTGCAGAAGTCAGCAACTTAAAATCATACTTGACATAGACGATTATTGGAAATTTCCAAAAAATCATAGCAATTACACGGAAAGCCAGGTGAATAATTATGCGGAAGAAGTACAATTTTGCATCAAAAACGCAGATTTGGTGTGGTGTGCAAGTAAGAAGCTGCAAAAACTATGTAAGCAACTAAACAATAACGCGCATTATATACCTAATTGCATTGTAAGCAGTCAAAATAGAAGTCCAATTGAACAAGCTAATAGATTTGGCTACGTTGCCAGCGCTAATAATCATTTGCACGATCTTGCAAACTTGCAAGGCAGCTTACAAAAAATTCGAAATTCTAAAAGCAATATTGCTATTGGTTGGTGTGGTTATCAAAAAAGATGTGAAGATTCTGACAAAATGCGCGAAATGATAGCTTGCGCTGGAAGTCATTTTGTCGCTGAGTATTTACCGCCTCAGATGTATATGTGGCATTACAAACACATAGATGTGGCTTTAGCGCCACTTGAGAAGACAGAATTTAATCGGTTTAAAAGCAATTTAAAAGCATTAGAGGCTGGTCATATGGGCTGCGCTTTGATTTGCGAGGATTTAGAGCCATACGCTGAGTTACAACACGAGTTTGATTGCCTAAAAGTTCAAGATGGAAATTGGCACGATGCAATTGAAAAGCTGGCAAACGACAAAGAGTTGGCTCATAACTTAGCGGCTAATTTGCAGCAGAAAATATATAGCGATTACAACATAGAAAATGTCACGCAAAAAAGGCTGGAAACGCTATGAGTAAGCACCTTATAATCTTATTGCTTATTACTTGTATCAGTTTCATAGCTTACAGCTATATAGATTATACTAATCAGCAAATTGACAAGCAGAAAATACAGCTTCAGGTTGCAAAAGAAAGATATTTCGCAAAGTGGAGAGAGGTTGAGAGTCTTGAGTTGGAGATTATAAAACGAGATAAGAAAATATCAAAAATAGATAGCGTTTTACATCACATAACTAAGCAAAAAAATGAAGAAATTAATGTTGTTAGCAAGTTGTATGGCGACAGCCTGTCTCGCGTCATCACAGAATTACTCTATACAGTCAATTGAGCCAGGTGTAGCTATCAATCTTCCAATTGCACAACATTATCGGTATATAACTAACCAGCCGACAATGACAAAAATTGCCGAAATAGTTGTTAGGTATAAGGGTTGTTTGGAGGAAGTTGAAATTAGAAACTTTCAGGCAGATGAGTTGCGTGAAAAAATATACTTATTAGAACAGGCATTAGACAAGTCAAAAGAGACAAAAAATATTTTTGAAGAAATTGACACAATTTCTGTAAAAATGAATAGAAAAGAAGCGATTAAAGCTTGGTTTAAAAATGCTTGGAAAACCATAGTAATTGTGTTTGCAAGCGCGATTATTTTTGCAGAAACATCTTACATATTAGTGCAGCAGCTATGATAATTTACACAGCTAATTATGGCAATTACGATAAACTAACAAGCGTACCATATGATTGCGTAAAAAACATAAAAACGAATTGCTGGAATATCTGTTACACGGACGACACAAGTTGCGTTGAAGGCACGGATTGGAACGCATATAGAACAGAACGCTACGGATGCGATAATTTTAACGCGAAAAAAGCAAAGTGGATTGGCTGGAAAAATTTTCATAGACGCAGAAACCAAAATTACCTGTACATAGATGCAAATTGCGAAGTTGTTGGAGATTTATCCGAGTTAGACGATTACCTAACGCAATCTCAAATTGTATTACACACACGAAAACACAACAACAGATACAATATATGGGAGGAATTCCAAGCTTGTGTAGCGCAAAAAAAGGGTCACATAACCCAGCTAACCGATTATGTTAATAGAGAGTATATGCACATTGGGGCTAATGAGCCAAGTCCTGTTTATGAAAATGGAATTATTGCATTTTCGGGGTCGGCATTGTGCGGACAATATAAACAGTATAAGGAATTTACAGAAAAAATAGCGCATCGGCTAAGGGTTTGTGGACGCGACCAATTAATCTTGCCAGCACTTGCCGAAGACAATAACATTGAAATAGGCACATTTAACGACATAGTGAATAAAGTAATACGGATAAGAAAAAAACACGGATAATGAAAAAAACATTTTTAATGCTCGCTGAAGACCCATCTTTTGGAGCGGCTGGAAATTTACTAAATGCGCTTTGGGATAATGGTCACGAAGTGTCGGCAATGTTTACACGCAAAGACGAAAAAGAATTTTGGAAAAGGATAAAAATTCCTGAAGATCAAGTTGTCTATTTAGAAAATCAAGGATATGACACGCCTGTAGCTGCTTTAAGTGCGCCTGACGAGATAATTGTAGTAGGGGCAAGTGCGTGGGATATGCTTTTTGTAAGCTTGAATTATGATTTTAGCAAAAAAAGTGCAATGCCAATTAAGGTAATCCTTACCGACACTTATTATGTACGCAATTATCAGAGGCTAAACGAGGAATTTGAAAAGGTAGGTGCAAAAGTCTATGCAATGCAAGACTTAATGCGCTATAGGGTTGGATTGCCAACAGAAGTATATTATCAGCCAATTGAGATTGACGACATTGACGTTGTAAAAAATCAAAAATTTACAATTTGCCATAGTCCAGGCGTTAAGTCGAAAACAAATCAAAAGGGAACAATTCAAATTTCTGAAACTATTAACAGATATATTGCCAATAACAATAATGCAACATACAGCCTAATCACAGACGCAAGTTACCAAGAGTGTTTAGTAGAGAAATCAAAGTCACACTTATTTGTAGATCAATTACCTCCTGACAACGATTACGGGTATATGGGGGGCGTTGGCAAGAGTGGTCTAGAGGCAATGCTGCTTGGGTCGGTAGTTTTAACGAAGGGAGAAATTGGAAATTACAACGAAGAAACATATCCCGAAGCGCCTATACAGGTGTTTCAATCCGAGCAAGAGTTGTACAAGGCGATTGATTTTTTTGAGCAGAATCCTGAAGTGCGCAAATTTATAGCTGAAGTACAACAAGCTTGGGCGCGTAATTTTATAAATTATGAATTTGTTGCAAATCACGTTGCGAAATGATTGATCTACTTTTTATTGATTGCGGCTCACATAAAGACGCAAAGGAAATAGATATGATGACCGAAGTTTGTCGGTCATTAGGCTTGCGAAGCGCTATGTACGCGATTGAGCCAAACCCAACATACACAGATGGGCTTATTCAAAAATTTAGCAAAACAAACGTCATAGTGTTACCTGTAGCGGTTAGTTGTCATTCGGGCATTTCAAAGCTATATAATAGCAAGTCTAGCAATGGTCACGGCAGCAGCTTGTTTGACTCAAAAAATAACGTGGATTTAGACGATTATTGGAGTGTGCAAACCATACGGATAAGCAGTTTAGTACACACGCTGAAAGAGTTGCACCAGCCTAAAATAATTGTGCTGAAGTACAACATAGAAGGTAGCGAATGGTCAATTATTAATGATTTGATTGATTCGGACACACATATTGACATCGATGTTTTTTGTGGCGCACCTTGCGATATGCACAAGGTCGAGGCGTTAAAAGATTTACAAAATGAATTTGACGAAAAATGCGTTGAGAACGGTGTGTTCAAATATATGTTTTACCATAGCTTGATTACTGAAGAAAATGTGGCTATGATTTCCGAAATGAAAGCGCTAGTACTAGACGCATTGCAGCGTAACGATTAGGCAAAAATTTCATTTGTAACAAATTTAACGTATAATCGTACACACGAAAAAACAGAAAAATGATTATTATGAAATTTTATTTGCCACTTAGAAGCGTCAAGGAAAATTGGTCTTATCTGCGTAAGGCAGCAGTTATGCAAACAATGGCAAAAAAACGAGGGTTTCCAATTGACGCGGTAGAAATGTTTATTTTACCTAACACACAAATTAGCTATTTCGAAGTCAATTACAGTTTGGCACGAGATTTGAATTAAGTAAGTAAACATAAAAAAAACAGAAAAATGAGTAAGCTGAAAATCAAAACCAAAATCAAGAGCGAAAAAGAGTTTGCATTTGCAATGATAACCCTAGCAATGCTACAGGATTTAATTGTTGAAAATCGCATTACTCACGCTGACGAAAAAGTTTATTGGAAACTACAGGATGAGTGCATCGAGTATTTGGAGGCACAAAGAGTTTCCAGCATAAGCGACACAAGCTTAAATTAATTGTCAGGCATTAAAAAATTTGAAAGCCGCCAATTTTGGCGGTTTTTTTTTGCCCTGAAGTGAACCACGATAAATTGGTAGGGCGCAAATCTGTAGTGGTTATAGATTATGCTGTATAAGTGTCTGAGTTTTGTGCTTTAATCAAAATTCAGATATGAAAGCAAAAGTTTCAAAATATGCTGGTGTTGCTCGACAAGCAGAGGCGGCACTAGGCTCAAGAATTCAAGTACAGGGTAAGTCTGTTGAGACGTTTGGCCCTGAATCGCACATTAGAGGCGTTGGAAGACCATCTCTAGGGTTTAACAGTCCTGTATCGTTTACCCACACATCAGCTTCAGGTGGTGCGGAGATCATTAAGCTAGGAGACGCTACAGGCGCGGTTGCTTCGCAAGCTTCTTACGCTGCAATTACCAATTACGATAGCGGTACACCGTACACAAACACGGTGCTAAATGACTTGCTACGTAACGGTATGGAGGTAGGTTTAGTAAACTACGAAGTAGGTGCTGCTTCTCAATTTAATTCAGCAATTGACTATGGCTCTGTAAATCACGGTGGTTCGTTTGCAACCCGACCAATTCAGAATACGGTTCTTTTGTCTAAGAGAAATACGCAGCAAAACGCGCTCCTTTTGACTCTAGATTTTTCAGGTCAAGGCATTGTGCTAGATGTGTTTAACGCTATTTTCATTACTTGCGCTGCCAGCGCTACAATCACGCAATGGACAATGTTGCCTTCTGCTGTTGTTCAGTAAGATAGTTAATTATTTAGGTAAAGACCGATTGCCGCAAAAGTCGGTGGTCGGTCTTTTATTTTTAAAAATTTACAAAAATGACGAAAGCAGAAAAAGCAGCACTTAGAAGCGATATGCGCAGCCCTGAAGACCTGTTTACGCTGGTTGCTGAAAACAACCCAGTTGCCTTGTCTAACGCTTTCCAAAGTTGGGGCTACACTTACAGCGATAGTTCGGTTAACCAAATGATAACCGAGTTGGTTCGGATGTACAACGCTGGTGGTCAGCCAAGACAACAAGCAATGCAGCTTGCTGGTAGCGTTCCATATCAATTCGGAGTTTTTCCAATCGGTTATGACGAAGCAATATTAGGAAGCAAGATGCCTTCAAGACCAAAATCAAGTGATGGTGGTGGCAATAGTGGCGATACTTGGTATAGCGACATTAATTGGGGGGATGTAATTGGTGAAATTTTTGGAGGAGTTAGCGGTGTTATTAGCGCAACACAAGGACAGCCAGGTTATGGTACACAACCCGTAACTGATGTTACTGATGGCGTTCCCGATAGAGTGCCAAATAACAATACAATGATGTACGTTATAATTGGTGGGGTAGCGCTTTTGATTTTAGTGGCAATATTAGCAACTAGAAAGTAGTGACAGGAGATGGATTGCAAAGCGGTGGTGGCTATCAACAAGCTATGAACGCGGTTGGTGAGGGTGTCGGTATAATTTTTGGCAACATTGCTGCAAATAAAAATATACGCGACCTCTCTATTGATTATGACGATGTTGTAGTTGAAAGCACAAACGTTGATAATCAACAAGTTATCATCGCTGTTGCGACTCTCCTATTATTAACATTAACTGTCTATTTAATGATAAGACAATTTCGTAAATAATGTCACAGATAAAAGATAGGTGTACGGATAGTGAAGTATGGGTAACGCGAGACGAGGATAAAAATGCGTTTGGCGATATGTTCAGGGAAACAGCCAGCCAAACTATTCCAGTTGTGGGCGGCATAATGGCTGGCTTAGTACCCGACACGCTAACAAATAATGTAGTGCGTAGTTGCCCTGGTGTTACAATTGATAGGCGAAGTAGTTTTGCGTTAGACTATATATTCCTGGCGGCAATAATTTTAGGAATTTTGATTTTTTACATCGCTTAAATGAATATCGGCATAAATATGCTAGGTCAAGAGGTTGACCTTGACCATCCAAACACGGCAAGCGGCTACTATCTTTTGCCAACTGAGGAGCAAAATGTAAATAGCGATTGCCCACAAGGCATGAAAGCTGGTGTTATGGTAATTAAAGGCGCTGGCCGTATCAACACTTGTAATGGTCGCATTTTTCAGGAAAATTTACCTGACATATATCTTGTGGATTATCGTTACAAAACTATTATACGAATAGTTCTACTACTGACACTAGCAATGGTTGTATTTCTTAACATCAAAAAATTTATTTAATGAGTCAGACTATTTTACGCTTTTGTCTTGGCGGTCATCTAGTGAAAAAGGGTGATGGCAGATGTCTTAGAATTGCGGTAGATAGTAATGGTCAAGAAGTTAGTAAATATAATTATGGTCGTAATTGCAGCACTCAAAAAACAGATTATCAAGTTGGTATTTTAGGTGGGTTGCGAAACCCAAGTATTTACAATGGATTTCGTATAATCCTATACCCAGATCAAAATCCAAAAGGAAATGAGTATTTGTTAAAAGATACAGGAATATATAATGGCAAGTTTTGGAGAGCATACGATGCTGGAGAGTTCGGATGGAAAGCAGTCGCAATTTCGAGTTTGTCTGAATACTTACCAAATTATGATAATTCTGACATTTTTTTTGAAGTCAGCAAAGGGCCAACTGGAACAGAGGAAATTGTAGATAACGACAATTATAGACCACCACGAGAATCAACAAGCTTGCCTATAATACCTGTTGTTATGGGTGTAATAATTGTAATAGCAATTATAATGTTTTTTAGAAAATGAGAAAAGCAATAATTATCATAGTAATTATACTAGCTGCTGGCGTAGCTGCTTGGTATTTTTTTAGTAGAAGAAAACGACCATATGAGGACTACGGTCGTGCAGATTGGGCTGGCGACACAAGCGATCAAACACTTGCATTTAGATTATCCCATAAGCCAAGCGTAAAATCTGGTGATGTAATTGATATTGTGCAAGATAACTCAAACGCGCAGTATAAATCAATTAATGGTATAGCGGAAGTTACCGATATACTAACTCCAAGTCAATCTTGGGACAGCACATCGTATTGGATAGTGACCGACAAACCACATCCAGGTAGTGGTGCGCAAGAGCCAGGGACGTACAAGAAAAAATAATGTTAGATAAAATCACAAAAAGTCAACAGACAACTATTGCCTTGTACGGTATAGGGATTATTGTAATTCTTATACTGATATACTTTCTGAGCGACAAAATAATTGAATTTTTTCGTAACCCTTCAGGCGGATTACAGCAAGGCACAGGTGGCGAAGACAGCACCATTGACATAGACGAAAGCGAATTAAGCTTTGACAAAGAGCAGTACAATATTTTTGCTGATCGTATATACGAAGCGTTTAACTACACGGGTAGTGATTGGGCGGCTGTGCTAGAAGTATTTCAGCAAATGCGAAACGATACAGATGTTAAGCAGCTAATAAACGCATATGGGGTGCGTACATTGTACATCTTTGGCTTACCTAGCGCAAGTCTAAATCTACCTCAAACACTACAGCGAGAAGATAGCTGGTCTTGGGATGGGGTAGAAGACGTTAACGAAATTTTAGAAAATAATTCAATTACACTTAGATTTTAATACCAAACATTATGAATGAAAACATCAAGCTTATAGCTACTATTATTGCGTCATTAATTTTGTACAACTATTTTGTCGCGCAGCCAGCGCGTGAAATACTTGACGATATTTTCGAAGAGGATAGCGACAATGGAGAAGTTGGCGAAAATATGATAGCACAAACAGGTAATGGCACAACTGTGACAGCTTTAAATGAAACGGTTCTTGCGAGTGGACAAGACAATCAAATGAAGTTTCCAAACGCAAAATCAACGGTTGTTTTAAGATGAAAATTGGACAATTAGCAATAGTAATTGTAGTAACAGCAATCGTAGCGTATTATGTTCACGACTACCTTGACAACAACAGAGACGCGCACCCTGAACTGCGCTAAAGATAATTAACCCGAATATTAACCACAAAAAGAGCAAAAAATGAGCGATATGAAATCAATTGCACCATTTGCCCTTGCCGCTATTGGAGCGTTTTTGTTATACACGAAACGTTACACTTACGCATTGTATGTTGGTCTATTCCTAGCCGCTTGGCTTGGTTATGACCTTTACGAAAAAAAAAGCGTAACCAACGGCAGCACAGAGGGAGAGGGTTAAACGACCCAAAAATTGTTAGTCAGGTCTTGGGGGAAGTTCAGATTCAAGCCTTAGTGAACGAATCAACTTGCAGCTACCTGGACGAGCCTCAAGAGCCTGACGCAATTCAAATTTTGCAAAACTTAGAAGAATAAAATGGCGTGTTCAAAATGCAACGATGAAAAATGGGGTAAAAGTATGACCTTGTTTTTTATCATTTTTTCCGCAATAATGGCGGTTAACCTATTAAGCGGCAAATAATATGGAAAAACAACAAGAAAATTGCTGCGTAAGGTGGGCGCTTATTGCTGGATTGTTAGTACTTATAAAAATTATATAAATGGCTACAGTTAGAAGGTATTATACAAGCAAAGGGTGTCAAGAGCAAGTAGGCTATATGGGCTACAACAGTCAAGGCGATTGGGGGTGGATTGGAATTTCACAATTTAGACCGTGTGGTACAAGTGGCAGAGGCGGTACGGACAACAACCCAAATATGGAGCGTGTGGCATACAAAAGAAAGCCGCTTGCTGATGCGCCAGTTTTGGTAGGTGCTGAAGATGGTAGAGATCCATTTTCTATAGCATACGGTTTAGAAGATGAAGTTTACACCAACCCAATATTAGAGCCAACTTTTATTGAAAAATATGGCTTTTGGATTGTCGTTGTTGGGGGTGGTTTAGTTGCATATTTTATGTTTAAAAAATAAATGAAATGGTGGCAGCTAACGTTGGCGCTGGTGGCTGGTTTAGCTGCTTATTATCTAACGAAGCTTGGCGCTTATAGCATTGAACGAATGAAAAGCCCTTTTAAATATTTTACATTTTCGGAGTTTGATAGTCCTGACGAACCTGGTAGTGGTAAATTATATATGGATGAAGCCTTTATATATAAGCTTGGCGCGGCTAGAGAAATTGCTGGAATTCCGTTTATCATAACATCGGGCTACAGAACAGAGTCTCACAATTCTGCTGTCGGTGGAGTTTTGGGAAGCAGTCATACGAAAGGGTTAGCGGCAGACATCGCGGCAATAACTGAAGAGCAAAAAAGAGCTATAGCAAGCGCTGCTATACAGGTCGGAATAAGAAGGATAGGCTGGGGTCGCACCTTTATACATTTAGACGTTGACCCTTACAAAACACAAGATATAGTGTGGAATTATGGTAATTCCGCACCAACTTTTAACGAATTAAGCAATTTAGGATGATAAAGGTAGCTGGTTACGCGCAAAAGACATTTGTAGATCAAGGTGTATCAACAGTGCCAGCGACAGGGGGCGGCACAACGCTATACGCGGGGTCAAGTGCTAATGCTGCGCAATTTAGAATGGTCAAAAATGCAAGTCAAACAGGTGGTGCAGAGCCAATTGCCTACTACACCTACTCAGGCGTTAACCCAACAAGCGCAAATGGTATTCCGTTGTATGATGGGGATTTTGTGGAAATTTACGAAAATGAGTTGTCTACAATTAAAATATCAAGCGCGGATGCTAATACTCCCACTATACATTGGATATTATGGTTTTTGAAGTAAAATGGGCCTTAGCAAAACAGGTAGATATACAGCGCACCGTGTAATTGGAAGAAATTTTTTCAATTTTTCTTCTATTGTCAAGCGCATTTTGCCAGGTGGTAGTGGTGGCGAGGTTGTCAGTCCTGACTTCATTTCCACTTGGGATACAACTCAAGCTGGAAGTGCATCAGACACGGTAGTCCTTCCATTGCTTCCAGGGGGCTTGTACTCAGGCACAATAGATTGGGGCGATGGTAGTTTCAGTCCATTAAGCTATAGTAACCGAACACACGTTTATGCGAGTAGTGGAACGTACACAATTACTATAAGTGGAGATTCGTTTGGGGGATTGAAATTTAATGGTAGTGGGGATAGAAGAAAAATATTAGATATAAGCAATTGGGGAAACCTTACAATAACCAGTAGCCATACATTTTATGGATGTAATAATTTGGACATATCCGCAATAGATGCACCAAATATCACTACCAATTCTTTTAATAGAGTATTTAGAGATTGTTCCAGTTTGACAACCCCTGATTTTTCATCATGGGATGTTTCATCAGTAACAGATATGCAGGGA
>Ga0070754_10000994_pt1 | contig 23649 bp, 17 predicted proteins | sample VirMetDEL_Sep_01_FD_75181 | JGI IMG/M metagenome (GOLD analysis project Ga0070754, IMG submission 75181) | Aqueous microbial communities from the Delaware River and Bay under freshwater to marine salinity gradient to study organic matter... | ecosystem: Environmental > Aquatic > Marine >...
AATAACTGTGTTGCACCCTCACCTAATTGCTCTCCGACACCTGCCTCAAAACCTTGCCCTGCCATTTCAAATGCTTGCCCTTGTTTTGCAGCAGTGTAACCGAAGTCCAAAGCTTTTTTTAATGCTTTACTTCCTCCAGCTATTTTTTCTATAGCTTTAGGTATTTTCAATAACCCTCCTGCTTTATTCAATATGAACATATCAGCCCCAATCTCTATCATTACGGGTGCTAGAGAGCCTGCACCTCTAGATATCTGCTCTGTAAGGTCTACCGCAGCAATTTCCTTTTGGTTTTCACTTAAGTTATAATTTTTGGCAAGTGCCTCTACAGATCTTCTAGATTGATCAAGTTCTGTTTCTTGAGAGCCCATTACACCTTCAACAAGTGCTTCACCAAAGAAGTTATAAGGAGTTTTTAATTCTAATATATTTTTACTTCCAGGGTCTTCATTTAAAGCTATAGCTCTAGTAATTGCAACGTAATTGAAATAGTTTTGTAGATCTTCTTCTTTTAAGCCGCTTGCCTTAATAACATCATCTCCTCCTAGACTGCCCACAAATTTTTTATTACCCATACCTAGTAGCTCTACCAGGTTTTTGTTTGACGCTTTATCGTATTGTTCTAAGAGTGCTTGAGGGTTGTACTCCTCTAATTCTCCATCTGAATTTTTCTTTAATAAAAGGCGGTCTCCCTGTTCTTTACTGTCTGATATTAAAGTTTGCCTATCTCCGAACAAGGCTGTCTTAACATCTACTAACGCTCTGTAATACAGATCGTCAACTTGCTCCTTTAGCTGTCCAACTGGCGTGTCCAAGTATTTAACTAACCTTGTATCTATCTCATCATTTATATATCTAATTGTACTGTTTGGTTTCGAATTTGAGATAAACTCTCCAGTAATTGGATTATATAATGTTTCATTCCCTCGAACATTATATATGTCATCCGCACTTACTGATTCCATTAATTCATTCAGTTCCTTATCAAGCTGTCTAATTTTTCCAGGGGTAGCACCTTCTTCTTGTGCTCTTTTCAGTTCTATTTTCTTTGCGTTAATCTTTACATTTAGTATAATATTATTTCTGTCTTCGTCAGCCCTACTAAACCATTTTTTAGACTCAGCTTCATATTCAGCTTTTTTAATAGGATCCTTCTCTTCTAAGGCTAATTGTTTTTTATTATATGCAAACTCTAAAAATTTCGAAGCTCTCAGTTCCTCTGGTCTAATAAGTTTAGAATCCATTTCAGCCCTTTCAGCTTGAATGGTTTCTCTAGCCTCAGATAAGTTTCCAGACTTACTTATCGCTTCCGCTTCAATCATTTGTCTTCCTGCATTAGCGGTCTCCTGCTTATACAACTCAGCTAATTTTTTTCTAGTAGATATTATAGCTTCCACATAAGCATTATTCTTTTTACTTTGGGCTGTTTCTCCTTTAGTTATTCCCCCTCCAGTTACAAAATTTGCTGCGGCAAAACCTAAAGAATACTGTGTTGGATAAGATTCTCTTAGAGATGCTCTAAGCTTACTATCTTCTGGGTCATCTTTTAAGCTTTTAGCTGATAACCTACCTAAGTTTGTAGTCCTAGGCATTGTTCCATCATGACCAGTTATAGCACGATAATATTCTTTGAAAAATTTATCTGAGTTCTTATCATCAAGAGTACGCCCCCTTGCTTCTAGTGCTTCCTTAGCTATATCTAATTTAGATATGTTAATATCTATATTGTAACTATTGTCTTTGTTTTTTTCAGGCTCCTTGTTCAGTAATAAATTAACACTATTAGGGCTAGGCAGCCCTGTGCCTTCAAGTATTCCTTCAGATTCTGGAGTAGTATTAAGGAAGTCGTAAGTATTTTTGCCCGTAGTTATTAACTCTTCTCCGTATATATCTAAACTTACCTCTTCTCTAACCTTATCTAACTTACTAGGAGCCTTACCTATTTCAGTTAATGGTGAGGACATTGTAGTGGTTATATCACTTGATATTGCTATAGGCTCTTCAGTCTTGAATTTAGCCTTGTACTCATCTGAGTACATAGGGTTTGATTCTATATCTTCTGGGGATCCTTGATAAGGTACACCAGGCTTAACTATTCCCTTCTGATCTGTTACTCCTGAAGCATCCGAAGTACCAACTTCCTGCTCTGAAACCAATGGCTGATCTTCTGAAATAACCTCGGAAGAATCTTTTTTTTTTACAGGTGCAGCATTAAAACCAACTAATGTTTTGAATTCTTCTACATCTTTTTTGTAACCGTTACCCTTTGCAATGGAAAACATATTGCTTATAGCTTCCTCATTTGAATTCATTAAAACCTTAAATTCTTCAAAAGATTTTTTGTAACCGTCACCCTTTGCAAGGGAAAATAATATATCTAATGCCTCTTCGTCCATTTATTATTTTTTTTTAATCATTATTAAAATCCTGCCATTACTCCAGCAGCTTCAGCAGCTGTATTTTCTTCTATAATTATTTTATCAACAATATCTTGTAATATATTATTTAGTACAATAGGGCTTCTAGCACCTATAGGTATAGGATCAGACTTATATGTTTCACCTTCAATAATATTTCCTTCAGTATCTCTCACTGGTAAAGATGGGACACTTATAACGCCATCAACACTAATCGTTAAGTCTTTTAAATTTCTACCCCCTGGTAATTCGACCCTAGTCAATACGTTAGTAATGTCAATAAATTTCTGCTCCGCTCGTGTAGCAGCATTGAATATTCCAGAAAGTTTTTCCGTTAACTTCGAACCGTCATCTAATACTACTTTTGATACTGGCATTGCTTCTATGTCCATATATGATCCACCACCTGTTCCTTCAGCCCCAGGACTATAGAATTTCGCCCATATTGAATAAGCTTCTGAAGCTCCACCTGCATCCGTCACACTTGGGTTTATGTATTTGTATAGTAGCTTAGATGTTTCTGTAACATCTTCACCTTTAGGAATTATTTGGTCACCCCTATTGTCTGTAAATTGGATAACTATATCCTTTCCACGGGTGAGTATATTCCTCACTCCACTATTAACGTCGGTCGTCACAGCTGTAACAGCATCTTCAAAATCCTCACCTCCTAAGGCGATATCCATAGCTGGCTTGTACTTATCAGCTATTAATCTTTTATCAGCTTTGTCTTTTGCATAACTAGAATTATAACCCCCTGTACGCTTCGGTGCGGCAGCAGTTTCTATATAATCTAATTGAGATCGTAACTGATCCTTGACAGCAGCATAAGCACTTTTTTCCTGTGTGTCAGTTAACTTAGGTTGAAATAAACCATTATCATCCTTAACTAAAAGAATAGTTGTTTCGTCTGCTTTACTAGGGTCTCTTGTGGTTTTGTACTCCTTAAGGTAATCTAATAGCACACTCGCCTTATCTCTATCAGTTGTAAGTATTCCCTCAACTATTGCTTTTTCAGCTTTCTTATAATCAGCTTGTTCTCTTATATCCTCAATTGTGGCAATACCATCCTTACCTCCCATAGAGGTAATAACCTTACCAAGGGTTTGAACCTGTCTATTAACTTCACCAATAACATCAACCTTGTCTATCTTGTCGTTAAGAATATTTCCTACAGCCGCAACAGTAGTCATAGTATTAGGGTCTTGATTTATACTCCCATCAGGGTTTACTGTAGCCATATATAAACGCCCATTCGACTTATTAGTTATGAATGTTTTATCTGATATATTACCAAATGACTCAATATATTTTGCTGAATCCTGCTCTAGTATAGATGACTCGCCATCCTTAACTCTTCTAAGGTACTCATCATATTTTTCATTCCAACCTTTAGAAACTTTATTTAAGTTTTTCCAATCATCCTGTTGAACCTGAATAGAGGATAAGTAGTCTCTATAGTTTATTTCTCCATTCTTAAGCATCTTATATTGCTGTAGCGTATAATCTACCGCTTGCCCAGATCCATTTTGAATTGCTGAATTAAAAGTTTGATTAGCCCCTTGGTCATATGTGTTAAGAATGTCTTGAGTGGCTAAAGTTTTCTTTTGTATATCATCCCTAGTGGCCTGTCTTTCTTTGGAGATATCAACAAGATCATCAGTTATCTTGCTAGTCACAGCAGCCCAATCTGGATCCTTAGTTAAGTCTCTCTTGACGTATCCGTAAAATGTTTTTGACATATTATTTTTTTAATCAGTAATTGTTGGGTAGATAATTTCATCAGAATAATTTCCTAAGGTAAACAAATCTTCATAGTTATTTGTAGTCCCCCAATCAGCTTCTGTCCCTTGACTGTTGGTATTAGTGATAGTAGGGGTTGGTCGCCCATCTGTTAATGATCCTGTATACTCTCCAGCTGTGATTTGGCTGTACCCACCAGACGAAGGACTCTTATCTCTCATGCCTGTATATAAATCAGCAGCTCCGAATCCATACTGTACGCCCTTGCCAATGGCTTGCATTGCCTGTTGTTGAGCCATCATTCGTCTGTACTCTGCATCAGCAGCAGCTTGTTGTGCACCAGCTATTTTACGTTCCTCTACTCCAACCAACTTATCGTTTATACCAGCTCTTTCTTTTGCTATAGCTTTGTCTCTTAAGTACTGTTCTTTTTGCATCCTTAACCTGGCATTTTCTGAAGCCACGGCTCCTGTAGCACCAACCCGACCCACGCCGCCAATCAAAGCTCTCTGACCTGCACCGCCTAAAGACTCTACTTCTTGCCTCTGATTAGCTATGTTTGTTTGAGCCTCAAGCTCATAAGCCTCTAAAGGTAATTGAACACCCTCCTGAAACTCTGTCACTATAAGATCCTCTGCCTTAGCCAAAGCCTTAGCTGTTTCCACTTCAGCCTCTTCTTGTAGTTTTTTTTGCTTCTGTGCTTGAGCTATACTACCAATCGCTTGTGCTCCTGATACTGCTGCTCCTATTATCATTGCTGTTGTTGCTGGCATTTTATATTATTTTTATCATTTCTGTTAAACTTTGAGGATTAGCTACATAACCATCTTCCTCATATATATCTATAAGTGTTTTGCTTTTTAAAAGAGAATACATAAACTTTTTACCCATCGACTTTGCCATATTAGATATCGAAGATATGAGTAATTGTAGGCACTCCTTTTTCTTTTTTTTATCTTTGTAATCAAAATTAGAAACCACAAACTCACACCAAGCAATACCAGAATTAGTGTTGTATATAAAACCAGCACACACTGGAACATCGCCATCATAAACAATAAAACCGCCCTCCCCATTATCTGGTAATAACTCCTTCGATGGTGCTGTCCACCTCCAGTCCTTCCACCATTTGGTGAGGATAGTATCATAATCTACTGAATTTAATTTTCTAATTTGAAGACTCACTATACTGCAAAGATAATGAAAATTATGGATAACTTTTAAATATATCGCTCTCCACAACAAATATCTCTACCTTATCAGTATTATCGTTCTCTATTATAAAGTCCATGTAGTAACCTCTTAGTCCATGAGATTCCGCTATAGCGTTCTTAATAAAGAATGTATAGTCGGTTGCAACTACTGCTGTACTACCACCAAGACCAGTTGTTGTGTCTATAGTTAGACGACTTGTTTCTACACCTGCTGTAAGAACTTTTTTGCTTATTGATGTTATAACACCACACAATGTGTACACGCCTCCTGAGAGGAAGTATATTAAGTCTCCAATGCTTATCATACTACTCAATGTATTCGCTGGGTAAGTAAGGATAACATTTGCTGGGTCTGCTATATCTACAGTTGATACAGCTCCCACACCTTGAGAAGATCTTAAAGGAAGTTCGGTCTCTAATACTGGGACACTGTCTATGCCTCTTATAAATGCAAAGTAATCTCCCTCCTTTAGTTCAAAATATTCTGAGTCTATATTCCCAGACTCAAGATCGGCTCTTGCTGCAAATCCCCAATTATCATTAGAATCCAACACTATTGTTTTAAAAACCTTTGTCATAGTAGGCTCAGGATTAAACACACTCCATACAGACATTGGGGTGAATACATCATAGAATGTACACCTGTCAGTATTATTTGAGTTATGAACATACAACTCTGCATTACTAAATGTATACAGGTATTGGTTCATGCCTTGTATCTGCTCAGGTATGTATGAGTAGAAAGACGGGAAGCCCTCGACAGACGAACTATATGTTAAAGTGTACGCTTGTCTGATTGGGCTAGTGTCTGCTGGTAATATAGGTATAGACATATATTTTTATATTGTACAACCACAACTTAGCCATCCGACTGTTATGTTTGCAGGTTGTGTTATTATTGATCTTAGACACACATTAGATGAGCCTCCTGGGGTTAGAGATATGGATGTGTTAACACCACTGCAACTCACGTACTCAAGAGTAAGTATATTAGTTGTGTCTATATTTGTAACTAAGTAAGTACTACAGAAGTCGGCACAAGTTAATGTGGATGTTGCACTTATAACATCTGTCGCAACACCTAAGGATGTCCCTAGAACATCGAACAAGCATCCAGGCTCTCCAGTTAAGAACACCTTAGTTCCAACAGTTAATGTTGGGCCAGTCCAGCTTGCTATTATGGTTTCAGAAACACCATCAGCTCTACATCTTTCTACTTCCCAAACTGATGAACCTGAAGGACAAGATGAAATACTTGTAATAACACCATCAAGAACTCTAAATACTTTCCCCTCAGGTGTGCCATCATACAACTTATGCCAACCATCAGCCACAGGTGTCTGACCAGTAGTGTCAGTAAACACGTAATCATAAAGACCAGGGGATCCAATAGTCCCCGTTACTGGTGCGTGATAATATGTAGAGTCGTAAACATGACAAGCACAAGCTTGTGTCTGATTACCAAAAGGGCCAGTGCATGCAGGGAATGCGAAAAGAAATTCTGGGCATTCAACAGTGACATCAAAATCACCCGTGCTACATATGCTAGTTATCTGTAGGTCTATACTTGATGGAGTCCCTAGTGGTTTTGGTATAACCATAACGCACTCGCCTGGGCTTCCTGTAGATAGGCTAACATCTCCAACGACTATATCAACTGTGCTTGTTGTTCCATCAGAATTAAATGATCCAGCTCTATATGTGAAGTCGCTAACTCCAGCCGTACTTGAAGGTAAGGCTGTTAAGGCTGCACAGGCAGTCCCTGAATCGCCAATATAAGTAGTGTTACCTAATGTGTTTGATTGATGAACACCATCAACTGGAGAACTTAACTTATTATATGTGGCTCCATTGTATGTTACAAGTATGCCATCTCCTACAGTTTGAGGATTGAACTTAACTAATATAGCACCCGTGTTAGTCCCGACATTAGCCTCTACATTGTAAACCCCTTGTGTAGAAGATAACGTCACAATATCTCCACAATCAGCAACACAGCTAGGGCAGGTGACAGACTCGTTTAAAACTCCTCCAGTCATTTCTCTGTAAACCCCACAGCTTTGATACCAACCGTCAGGAGCTACAGTGGTTAAACCATCATCAGTCCACAATCCACTAGTAGTGCTGAAGCTGTTACTGTTCATATAATATGTTCCAAACGATACTGCCATTATATATTTATTTTATTAACAAGTTCCTTCATTATTTACTACTCCAGCAGGAGTTACCTCAATCCATCCACAGCTTGTCTTGTAATACCCTGTAGATAAAGGAGTTGTCATTGTACTCTCTTGATACACATTATCCCCTGTGCTTGGGCAAACATCAGATCCACTATGATAGAACGTCTCTGTAAGCGTCTGACCGCAAGCCGTAGTAGAATCTACTTGAGGCGTTAGAGAACTATTATATGGTGTGTTGCCTGCACAAGTAACGCAAGAACAACAAGCCTCTAGAGCTGATGTGTTTGAGTAACACAATACTTCAGACTCAATGTTCTGATAGTCGTATATTAAATACAAGTAAGGACTAAACACTAATGTTTGAGAGTAAGGTATATCATAATAATATACACCTGCTTGTGGGTTCAATATCGGTGTTAAGTCAGTAGACTGAGTAAGTAATGACTGAATACTACTAGGGTTGTTCTGAAACTCAGTGCTAGATAAGAAATACTTTAGCTTATGAATAGCAGGATTAAATACAAAATCATCTGATCCTATCTTAGCTGACTGTATTCTTATTGTTGTCGGGTCTCCAATAGATGATGGTATAGATCCTGATCCTTCATCTCCAGATATAGAACTAAACTGAGATACATTTATTGTGTCATCACTAGAAAGCAACATAACCATATCGCTTCTTGTAGGACTAACATAAGAACCTTGAGTCCAATAGAATTGATTATGTATAAACTGACCAGATACATCATCGCTATTAAGACCTACCTGTGTAACCTGTAATTGATTTGACACTGGACAGCTAACTTCAACACTATATGTTGTTTCATAATCGCTTGATAGCGTGACCTCAACTGTAGCTGTATTGTTAAAAATAGAGTCCTTAGAGAATGTGAATGATCCGCTACTAGTAACAGGCCCAGAACTATAGGTGACTCCATTATATGTAACTTCAAACACCATGTCCTCACCAATAGGTAATACCCCAACCACATAATTAACGGTAACTTCTCCAGCAGACGGAGGGAATACTATCTCCCAAGTTCTAAGGCTTTCTGACATTGTCACAGTTTGAGTTGTACCACATTGAACTGAGACAGGGTCAACAGGTAATGCATTTAAGTTCCCTGAAAGAACATACTCACCCATGTAAGGGTCATAACCGCCTATCTTTTGTGTGTTAGGTGTAAGATTAAAGTAATCCCTAAACCATCCTCTCATCCCTGATTTAGACACAACACTAAGCTCCTCTTGCCTGCCTGAGCCAGATAGTTTTATTACAGCACCCCTTTTAGAGTCCGTAAAGAATTTATCGAATCCCCACTCTGTATAGCTTTCAGGGTTGTTGCTTATTCCGTAGTTTTCTATTCTGACTATGGCTTGACCTAATACCAATGGCACTGAAGTTAGAACACCTCCACCTGACGCATCAGTCAATAAATCTTTACCTGCCATCACATAAGACACCTTATCCTCTTGTAATGTGAGTATATCTCCAGCTCTACCAGACATAAGTCTTATAGGCCCGAAAGTTTTTTCTAAAGTCTTAAAGTTAGCAAGGGCTAAGTTGAACTCGTTCAGTTTATTTATATTTGTGTCCTCATTGTATATACCACTATATGTGATGTCTGCAAATCGGTGAGCCTCTTTATAGTCCTCCTGAGAAACAGCCGTGACTCTCTCTCCTAGTCTGAATTTAGGTGTAGATAATCTATCTCTTATTTTATAACTCTCAACCCCATTACCAAATGTAAAGCAGTTGAAGAATGATAGGTCAACTATTGCTGGAAGGACAGCAGTCTGTGTCTGGACATTACCAGTATGGAAGCCGCCCGTTATTGGGTAGCTATCACTACCCTCATAGTATATGTCTGAATCAGAGTCTATTGGGAGTGTCTCAAAAACAATATTATTACCACCTGAAACAACTATTATTTCACAACTAACAATTGTTCCAGGATATGTTGGACTGTCATTTAAATTCCTTAAACCAAAATACATTTGTCCTGCCAAGTCATCATCTGCTGTCACCTCTAACGGATTTCTCCATAAAAGTTGTACTCTGAAAGATTCAGACTCTATACCAGGAAATACAGTTCCAAAAGTAATGTAATCCTCGCCCCCTGTTTCTGTGGTAAAGTCGTAAAGATTATCAAACTGATATACATCTGGCTCTAATTCTGTTGAAGTAAGAGCACCATTATTTAAAACTATGTTATCGCCAACTATGAAGTTGTACATATTATCATAGTCAATAGAAGCTGTAAATGTTTTTTCAAAAGTATATGTAGTTTCCCCATAATCAGGATCCTCTAGAGACTTAGCAGCCATTGTAAAAGAAATTGTAACTAAACTCCCACTAGGTATCTCCCACGCTTTGTAAGGTACGTTTGTAGGACTTATAGGTAATGCATCATCATAATTTAAATTATTAGAGTAAACTGGATATAATAACCTATGTAATTGATCTCTCCTCCCACTTGTTAAATAGGCTAAACCTTGAGTATTAAGATTAAAATTGTTAGCTTTTAGAGACATGTAAAGTCCTGAAGGTTCAATTATATCTTCATCTTCATCTTCATCTGACAAAAAGTTTCTACTCTTTGCTGATATATCTAGTATAACTGTTTCTACTCTAGAAGATAAAGGCCCACCAACATCTTTCTTAACTCTTAGTCTTTGACCTTCAACAGCCTTTATTTGATTATCTCCTTCTAAAAGAAAATAAGTTATATTGTCTAATGGATCAGTAAAGAAAATGTTTGAGTATATAGTCTCATAATCTATAGATGATGGCTTAACTACAAACTTATATCTAGCAGCCCAATATGGAGGTTTTTGTGTTGTTGGTATTGTAGTTCTAATAATATTCTTTTGAGTTGATCCAGATGGTGGAACAAATATCGTATTGTTGGAACTAACTAAAGCAGTTGTAGACCTATTATATTCATCCATATAAACAATACCCACCTCAAAATCCCTATCGCTATGAAGGCTTTTCACTATACCAGATTTTGAGAATGTTACAGAACTAGATAATATTTCAAAATACTCATAAATATAAGCACCAGGAGTTCCTACCACTTCATATCTAGCAGACAACATACTTAAATTAAAAATATCACTTTCAGGAGTAGCAACAATTCTAATCCCTTGGTTTATGCCTGTAATACCACTATTATTAAAATCATACCCTGGAGATGGTAAGTATAAATCTGTTAATTGGCAATTGAATCTATCTGTAAGAGATGTTCCAGCCGAGTCTGTACCGCAATCAGTTATGGGTGTAAATGTAAATTGTCCTATCGACTGAAGAAAAAGTGTGCTAGAAACCATGTCATAAACAGATGAATAATTTTCTTGCAAATTAAAAATAATAGTTATAGTAAGAGGAGCTTGAGTATCTGTAGGTAGAGTGCCTGTTCCAGAGAATTTGTAACTGGATAGCCTTAGTGTTATAGATAATAATCCTCCATCATTTAATTCTGAAGAAAAATCAGACATATCTATAGACAATGTTGAATTAGGTATTATCTCTGTTGAAGATGGATCTATATCATATGTTGTGTTTGAAAGAGATTTACTTACATCAGATTGGTCTACTGGAGTAGAAACAAGCTCTGTATTATAATTAAGTAAACAATCCTCACCTAAGCTATCTGTTAAGTTATATCCATCAATATAGTTTCCATACATAACCTGTTACTCATTATAGTTTGGGCTTGAGCTTTGTGAGGGACATTATCAAAAAGTCTTAAAAGCTCTGACGTTGTTAATGTTGTGTAAACCTTTCTGTTTGTGAATGTAGTGGTAACGTTAGTGTTATCTATCCACCCCTCATCTTCTTTTATATATTTTTCAACAACGTTAAGTATAGTACCATTAGCAAACTTAAATACTAAGTCTATGCCAACAACCCTAGATGTCCCTGTGTTAAATGTAACCTGTGCACTATTGTACTGGTTAGTCATACCTTCATTATCAAAGGTTTCAGGGCTTAAAGAAAAAGGCTTAGGCAAGAACGCTATCTCAGAGAACTGAGAAAGTGCCGAATACTCTCCATCTAAATACTTATACCTGTATGCGAAAGCTAAGAATCTTGTGTCTAAATAATTTTCCTGTCCTGGTAAATTTACAAGTACTACCCCTGGAGATTCTGAAGGTGGCTTAACAATAACGTTAAGAGCTTCTGGTATCGGATCTATATATGTTGAATCAACGTTGATCCTTCTAGGTGGATTATAATTATCAGTGAAGAATAAAAGATTATCAATTAAATCTATCCCATTAACAAGGTATGTTGGGTTCAAATTTAAAGCAGTGTTTACACCATCTCCATCATTGTAACTCACTACGTGATACACCAATGTTTCATTAACAACATCATATGATACTATCATGTCCAACTTCCCCGTTAAAGGAGAAGACGGATTACTAGGGTCATGAACAAACCAATATATAGTTTCGTTCTTTGAATCCTCTACAGAACCTAAACAAACAGCATCAGCAGACAGAGGAAGGTTGTCTAGATAACCACCGTAGATTCCTCTAGGAGATATTAAGCTGGTTAGCTTCTCATTACCCTTAGTGTTTTCTATAGCACCTATCTCGCTTTCTTCGGTAGAGCCTAAACGAATGTTCATAGCATCTATGTACTCACCTTTTGGAACAAGTCTCTCATCGAAACTCTTGTTCATTCTACCTGCAATAAAACTTCTTTTTACTTTCATACTATTTTATCCACTTATCTCTACCTCTCATATTCATCAATAGTCTACCAGGATGTATATTACTCATTCTAATTTTTGCATTTCTAAGTAATGCTCCTTTCTCCTTTCTTGCTCTAGAAACAGTATACTCCTGAACACCCAACTTAGCGTTAAGTATTTCATACTGAATATAAGAATAGACGTATTTCTCAAAAAGTTTATTAACCGTGATTAAGCTATCAATACCGCCCTCCATTCCATCACTGACATATTCAAGTATGCAAAGCTCATTCGCCATTCCTGAGCTAAAGTTTATTACTCCACCCTTGTTGTCAATCTTAAATGTAGAATTAACGTTAGCTGTCTCTGTATTTAAACCATACCTAGCCCCAACATTATACTCAAAATACCAACTACCTTCGTAGCACCATCCCTCTGTACCATCAAACATAGAGTTACCGTTAAGGTATATGCTCTTCTTTTGATTGGTAATCCTGTCGTGATCTATTGATGATCTCTCAGGTCTTAAAACATTACCGTCCTCATCAAACAATATTCTACAATCATTATCCTGAAGATACGCACCGCTGTAGTTAGTTTGAATATTTTCTGTTAGAGGCATTAATACGCCGTCCTTGTACATAGACATTCTAACCCAGTTCACATAATCAGGAGGCAGAACGAACCTAAGGTTATCACAAACATTAAGCTCAAGTATCTTGATCTCTTTGAATGCGTCATAGTTAAGTTCTTGGATAGCTCTCTTTGCGTGGAATAGAATCTTAAATCTCTCCTCGTTATTAACTAATGAATGGTTACCAGAATACATTAACAAATAATTGTTAACAATATCTTGTAAGGATATATATTGGTACGAACCCCAGTTAGCATCCTCTGGAGCCGCTCCACCGTTTTCGTAATATTGATAATCTGTTATATAAGCCATAATAATTATTTCTCTGATGCGTTTTCTCTAGTCTCCATTGATGAAGCAACTTTAACAACTTCAATCTCTCTTATCGATAAGCCAGCATACTCAAGAATCTTATTAACTATACTAGGCTCGTCTGTACTAGGTAATTCGAAATCTTGAAAATCTACCTGAGTAGGATCGTATAAAGGTTCGCCACTTGCTGTTGGGACATCAGCATATGTCCACTTAGGATCCTTTGGGTATCTTATGTATTCAGCGATAACAGATCCTGGTTGCGTTATTGTCTGTGGGTATATTGTAGCTGTATTCCCTATCGCATCGTCTGTAGCCCCTCCTATTACATACGCTGGGTATGTAGTGTTTGGTGCTGTAAGGTTTGAACTGTTAAGCAAGAATATCTTATTCTGACTAACCTTTTCAACTTCTCTTATACCAATAGTACTTGAAACAGAATAAGCCTCCGTAATAGTCTTAAAAACATCTACCGTTATTACTAGCTCTGTCTCACTAACAACAGCTATGACATAAGCCACGGCTCCAGTATCGTTATTTACAACAATGTTACCAGCGACAACTCCATCCGTAGAGAATGTAGCGGCTGCATCAATTAATCTATTCGCTGTTACGGTAGTCACAGTTCCATCAGATACTTTAGTTGGGTAATAGTTAATCTTGTTTATCAAGTAATAGTTTTGAGGTAGCGACATGAAGTTGCTAACATAACCATACACCCCTGGTATTAACCCAAAGGTGTTTGAAAAACTTTCTATTACCTCAGCATAAGATTTAGATATATCTGCATTCTCTGTACCAGACTGTCTTGCGTTCTCTTTATTTATATAGTAGTTATAACTATAGAAGTAATCCTCGAACACATCCAGCTGGGCCTGTTTCGCAAATAAGTTAAAATCCGATGGAGATATATAACCGTAATTATTTTTATTCAACACAGATAGTACTGTGTTTCTAACTGAGTTTATCATCTAAACACTTTTTTACAAAGATAGTAAAATAAAAAAAAGAGGGTTTACTAGACCCTCTCTTGATTATCATGCACTTATGTTTATTACTCTGTCAAGTTGTCTTCGATTAATTTTAATGTAGGCAATCCGTCATCGCTCTTAAGTAAAGATGTAACCGAATCAATATGATCTGATCCAATTGGAAGCGTCATTAACTTTGTCTTATTCCCAGGGAGATTCATATATACATCCTTATTCCCGTTTCTAAACCTCAGTATGCCGTCATTAAATGCTCTTGCTACAATATCATTAACTGATAACTCAGGGTCGCTTACAGCCTCTAAGAAGTCGCTAGGATAATTCTTAGCGAACATCATAACATCTCTTCTGATTTCTGCAACGCTAAACTTATCCGTATTCATTCCAAGCTGTACACGAGCTATTGAAAGTAGTGTCTCTAACTCTAATGACTTGGCTTCAATTAATGCGTCTGCCTGCATGTTTATGTTCTCAACCTCTACAGCTGCGTCCTTTTCATTATCTAATAAACTGTATGTAGTTCCAAATCCTGGGTGATGCAATAAGAACTCCTGTAAAACTGGATTTGTTTTTGGTGCGACCAATGCACCATCTTCAAAAATAATAGGCTCTAAGATAGCGTTACCATCTTGATCATCCTCGAAAGGAGTCTTTTGGTTCTTCGCATACCTTAACGGTCTGTTAATGCCTTTGTCTTCATCCCAATAGAATAAAGGGTTAGCTTTAGTGTTTCTTGAATTGAGCATAAAGCTCAATGGTGCTGTTTGTGAATTAAGGATGAACACCATATCCTTGTGTTGTACTTTGTTTTTCATTTTATAAAATTTAATTAAAGTTAAAAAAGGGAGGAGTTTTACCCCCTCCCCGTAAGAGTTATTATTATCCTTGGAAGATAACGAAGTTGTTCGCTCCCATAACACATACAGCTCTCTCAGATAGGAAGTTAACTTCCATAGCATCTAAGTCGCTAGTAGTTGCACCGCCAGCAGAACCTGTGATCCAAGTCTTGTATCGTCGATCTTCAGTTTGTGAAGCTCTATAACGAACATGCAAGAATGGACGCTTTGCGTTCTTTCCTAAGATTTGGTCATACACAGATGTAGATCCAGCAGGAACTAATAATCCGCTTACCTTACCTGTTGTAAGGTTACCACGCATTGTAGGGTCATTCAAGTATTTCCAGTCAGACTTATAGAAGTCATATCCTCTACGGAATCCTGTGAATCCTAAGTTCAACGCCATCTCTTTGTCATTGTCGAACAATCCATAAGATGTTCCACCAGCCCCATAAGAGTTTTGAGCAGCTAACATATCGTCAATAGCGAAACCGAAGTCACGATCATTGAAGATAACGTTCTCCTCGATAGCACCTTGCTTATCAAGACGAGCGATAACTGTATCCCAATCACCTAAGTCTACTGGGTAACCACCACTCCAAACATTTCCTCTGTTCTCTACAGCGTGGAATACACCTTCAGATCCAATGAAACCAGCTCCTAATGCTCCTGAAGCAGCTTCAGCAGGTTTAGCCTCAATCATTGCAGTCTCAAGATAGTCATCGAAACGTAGACGAGTCTCATGCTCAGACTTCATATACCAAAGGTATCCTGAAGCTCCATTCTCAGTAGTCACTTCTACCCATCCAATCTGAGCCATGTCAGAACCAGAAACAGCATAAGTGTCTTTTAAGATGATAGGGTTGTTTTCCAAGAAGATGTCATCAGCCTCTAAAGAACCTTGCATTCCGTTAGTTCCTTTCTTGAACTCAGAACCATAGATGAATATAGTGTATACTGTCGCACCAGCAGCTCCATCAGCGGTTAAACCTGCCCCCTCATAGAAAGCAACATCAATTGTTCCAAGAGTCGTGTTGACAGCGGTAACAATTGCTTTATTAGCCCCAGTACCTGCATTATCGGAGATATGAATTGTTTGACCCACACGAATAGCTATACCGCCTGTGCCTGGCACAAGAGTATCGTTTACAGTAAATGTAGCTGTATTAACACCAGCTGCTGATGTAGTACTACAGTTTTCATACTTCGTATGTAAACGTCCTTGCTCTGCCCATTTGATAAGGTCTGAGTTAGAAGGCATCTCTGCTCCAACCATTCGTAAAAATCCAGATAAGGTACGGTTACCATATCTCTCAAACTCTTTCTCATAAGTATCAGGAAGATACTGATTTAAGAAATCAAAGTTCGTAATATAATTTGTGGACAATGCCACTTGTTCTGCTGAGGGTTGTAATGCAACTCCACCAGCCACTAAAGATCCAGCCATTTTTTAATTTTTTAAACTGTTAATAATTATTTTTTGTTACTTCTAATCCGTAGACCTTTACCAGAGGTATCGCCTACAGACCTAACTTGTGTCCCTTGAGTACCTGATGACTGTGGTACTGATCGCATTTCCATATCGATATTCTTGGAAGCACGAGCAGAGTTCTCAACTGCATCAGACTTGCCTTGCTCATAAAAGAACTTAGCATACTTGTCAGGATTCATTGCCATAGATAAAGCCCTGTGGTATCCGACTGCATCCTTCATCATGCCACTCTCACTATCTACAAATTTCGATATGAAATTCGAAACGTCTAATTGAGAATTCTTTAACTCAGTTCTGTCTGAGGGGTTGAAGTAAACTTGCTTGTCATCCATTTTAAATTCAAAACCTTTGAACTCATCATTGAACACTTCCTCAGTCTTCTTCTTAAACCAATCGGACTTTCGCCCTGCCTCTTCTTGATACGTCTTTGACTCTTCTATATATTTCTTGTAAGCCTTCAACTCTTCAGATGATTCAGAAGAACCTGTAATCCCATTAGACTCTAATGGGGCAGAATATTTCTCCTTAAGTTCACCTAAGTGCTTCTTTGCTTTTGCAAGCTCTTTCTTTTTAGCGATATTCTTTTTCTTAATATCTGACTCATCATCTAAGTCTTCATCATAGCCGAACTTATCATTAAGTATATACTCAATCTCATCAGCATCTAAATCAGACTCTATATCAGAGTAGTATCTCGCTAAAATTTCTTCAGGGTTAAGGCTATCAATGTCTTCACTATATTTAACAAAATCATTGATACCTCTTCCTGTATCATTTTTAAATTTTAAGTAGGTAGCAACATCTTCTGGAAGATCCTCTTTAGGCTCATCCGAAAAGATATCTTCAAACGAATCAATCTCCCTACCATATTTATTCTTAACAAATGAAAGAATATCCTCCTCTCTTAACTCTGAAGCCTTAGCCTCTTCATTCTCAATAGGTTTAGATTCTTCTACACTTGTATCAGTGTTATTTACTTCTGTACCCTTTTCGCTGATATGGTTGTTGTCCACATCCTTAATGACAGGGTTGTCTTCTTTTTGTTCAACCTTATCCAGCAACTCTTGCTCTACCTCTTGTACAGATTTTTCTTCACCACCTTCTACCGCTCTTACTTTAATTTCCATTATATTTAATTTTAATTGTTTACAAAGTTAATGCTTAATTTACTTATTTAATTAAGCGTATTATCTTGGGTTAAACTCAGCAAGGTCAAACCCGTCTAAACTATCCTCATTAGACTCAAAGTTTATTGGAGGAAGGTCGAACTTACGTTGGCTTATTAGCTTTGATTGTTGTGTGTTCTGTCTGTCTATACGACTATCCTTAGCATCCTCCTTCATTTTTATAGTACTAACCTTAGCGTTTTCATCAATACCTCTTATTTGCATATTAATCCTATACTCCTCCTGCATTAATGATAGTTTTAGATTTGCGTCTTGTTGCATCTTCTGTGATTCAAGCTGAATTTCTGCTTGTTTTATCTGAATCTTAGATTGAGTCTCAGCCTGAATTCTTTGGAGTGCTGACTGAGCAGCAACCTGTTGAGACTGTATCTGACCTTGTTGCTGTTGTTGAGCTGCTTGTTGAGCTGCTTTCTGGTCTCTATCAAATTTCTGTTTACGTTTAACCTTAAGTAATTGGTTAGCTAATTTAATATTCTTAATCTCTCTAATATCAATAACGTCCTCAAGGTTTATGTCTCCTTTAGATAATGCAATCTGAATAGTTTGCTCAAGCATTCTCTTTTCTTCCTCATCTGGAGCAACCTCAATAAATATACCGAAGTCAAAAAGATATAAGTCTTTTATCCTTTCAAGTATAGATATATTATGCTTACCAATCTGCATAGCAAACTCTTCCCTGAAGTCTGAGTACTCTAACATATCAGCCACTCTAGAAGAAAGACCTTCGGCTATTGTTCTTGTTATGTATAATGATCCTTGCAATATATGCCTTGTAGCTGTATTAGAATTTAATGCAGCTAATTTCTGAACACCAACTAATGCGTCAGGATCTGGAGTAGAACCATCCCTAGCCTCATTAAGACCAGTTGCTGTTCTTATCATATTTAGATAATGGTTGTATGTGTTAATTAAGGAAGACATCTTAGCCTGTCCAGAACTACTGTTAAGTTCTTGTATTGGAACCCTAGCATTATTAAAGTCTCCATCCTGAGTGTAGCTTCTACCGATAACACTACCTGTTTGGAAGTATAACCTTAAGGCATCCTCAGGATTATAAGCAGCCCCCGTTCCAAGATCAACCTCGTTTAAACCATCCGCATCTATAAACACACCGTCAGGAACAACCTTAGATATTACCTGTTGAAGCTTTAGGTGGGTTATTTGAATCATGTCAGCAAAAGGTATAACTCTTTCAACAAGAGATTCAATCCTACCTTTATACATTCTTGGTGCTACGGCAGCATAGTTGCACATAACGTTCTGACTTGCAGACTTAGGTCGTGCCATATTCTTAGCCATCTCCCACTTAAGGACTATATCAGTCCCCATAACCATAACACCCTCGTACCAAACATCAATCTTCTTAGAGACCTTCTTGAAGTTATTCTCCTCCATCATTTCTTCTGGTGGATTGAACTCATCATCCTTCTCTATAACTTTTGAAGATCCTCCATCGCTAATCTTCTTCTTATATACAAATGACTTTGTTGTCTTGTATGAAAAATATAAAAGAGTACAAGTGTCTTGACGGAATATATCATTGCTCTGAGTGTTAGGAACATTATATGTGTCGTACCAACTCTGACTGTACTGAGCTATCTCTTCTAGTTTCTTATCAGTTATGTCTGGATCTATCTTTACAATGTCTGTTATTGATTGAGTCTTAACCTCTCCCCAATAGAACACATCCTTAAAGTATGGATCTTCTGTGTAGCTGTGTACAACATAAGCAGGGTCTACATAATCTACCTGAATGCCATTTCCTTTTAAGAACTGATGTTTAGCAACACCCATTCCTAGTACCGTAATATCGTAATCTATTCTTTTTCTACTATCGTTAAAATGATTCTCTGCCATTATTGTGGATATGGCAACCTCTTCTGCTATCTCTATCTCTGGCTTATAGTTAAGTTCCATATATAGGTTAAGCTCGGAATCATCCTTAGGCAGTTCCTCAGGATTCTGCATAAATGTCTTAACATCAAAATCCTTTTGTATTTGTTGAAGGATTGGTTTAGCAACCATCTGTCCTTGTATGTCATCTCTAAATTTTGACTTATCTCTTAGCGAAAGAGCGTCCTGTGCATATGCCTTAACCTCAAACAATCTGTCAGACATACCATTTACAACAATATCAACAAACTTAGGAACAACAGCAATTGGAGTCCAGTCAAGGTTTAGGTATGACAGGTCACCGTCTACAGCTAATTCATTCTTGTATTTACCAACTGGTTGCTCTGCCCTTGCGTATAATCTACGCCTATGGAACTCGTTAAACCTATCGTAATACTTACAGGCCCCACCGTCCTTACGGAACCATTCATATTGAATAGACTGCCCAATCTGTAATCCAAATTCTTTTGTTGCTTTCTCCCTATCAGAAACAAACTGATTAGGGAAACCGAGGTACGGTATATCTATGCTTAAATCGTCTTTCATTTTAATATTTCGCTAACTGATCCTGAGTTGTTGTATCTTGCAAAGTTAATCTTTATTTTTGAATTATCTTTTTGCGGAGTATAATTGTGCTTTTGATTAGCCATTATAGATAGACCAGAACTAATTGATGCATCAAACTTAGTCCTGTTATTTATATCAAACTTTGCCCAGTCTTCAAGGGTTCTAGTGAATAACATCTGCCCCATCTCGTCAGAAGGTCTGTATGTAGACTCCATGTCTATACCAACATACTTCTCTATATAAGACTCAATAGAAGACGCATGAGACTGTTTTACATCTTCACTGGTGTTAGGTATACCCCCAAGCTCTCTCTCTGTCTTAGATAGCTTGTTATACGCTTTGTCAGGTCTATTCAAGCTGAATCCCCTGTACCCCCTATTCTTTAAATGATATAATAGTCTAGGCTTGTTATTCTCTGCAAGTATAGGCATACCGTAAAATACGATAGCCATAAGAACCTCTTCAAAAAATATCTCAGCAGTCTGAGGTCTTGCGACATACTGAAGAAAAAACTCATTACTTGGAGCCTCATCCATATTGAACTTGGTGCATCCGTGAAGTGCACCATTAGATCCCCTTCCACCAACAGTGCCACTTATGTCGTAGCTGTCACATCCAAAGGAACCTATATGTTCATTTCCTGGGTGTTTAACTCCGTTCTTTGTAATAACATTATTTTGTAATGCAACTGAAGGTATCCAAGATATAAGAAATCTACCCCTGTCGTCAGGTGTCCATATTACTTTAGAGTCCTTTGCACCGTCCTTCCAATGAAAGGATCCCCTAGTTAGAACATGTTTCTTAATCAAAGAGTCATTGTAATGTATCTGCTGATATATCTTTGTAAGATTAAATATAGATTCCTTACTCTCGTCTCTAAATGCATGTGACTCAGTTCTAGGGAATTGTCTGTAGAATTCATTCAAAGCATCGGCATCACCCTTCAGAGAGTCCACCTCCCCTTCCCAGTAGTCTATCGCTCCACCAGATATCATTTCGCCATCAACACCCATTACAGGTTTTTCTGGAGTTCTAAGGACAGGCATGCCATATAGGTCTATAAACCCCTCCATATTAAACTCCATAGGAATAAAAAGTGAATACATACCACTCTTGGTTTGCCCGTTCCTATTTCTTGAGGTAACCCTAGAATCGTTGTAAAGTCTTTTGTACTGCTCACCTCCCTTAGCTAATGCATTACAAGTAGACCCCATAAGACACTTACCTATTATTTTACTACCCAATCTAAGGCAGGTCTTAGTTACCCTCCAATTATTCTGTATGTCATTTGGCTTAGTCCATTTTCCACTTTCATCATGAACAAGAAGTAATAGCTTCTCACCATCATAAGAATTGTCATCCGTATTCTTCCAATCTATTGTTGTGTCTAGACCCCGTATATCATCATTCCTGATAATAGACATATTCTTTTTAGTTATTTTAGAGGCAGGTATTCTGAACGCAAGCTCAGTCTTAGGCTTGTCCATACCGTCTTGTATAGGTTTAAAAAAGAATGGTAGTTTATTAGCTATAGGAACAACCTTGTTTGTGAACATCTTCTTTGCATCTGGCCCAGTCTTTGATAGTATACCCACCCTTGAATCGTTAGCCAAGCTTCCCACATTAACACACTCGGATGATCCCATAAATGAAAACCCAGAACGCCTTATCTTAAGGTATATCATTCCGAAACTCCTGTTGTCAACCCTACATGCTTCCCAATATAAATATAATATCCTGTTAGCTTCACGGTAGTCTGGGTATCCTACATCTATAGATGACCACTGTAGGTACATATAGTGTGCCCCTGTTATATAGGTAGGCTCCCCATTATTCATGAACCAGTACCCATACTCCCTGTTGTCAAACTCGTTCTCAATATAATCAACCCACTTGGTCTTAAATTCAGACGGTCTTTCATTCCAATGGAATATAGACTGTATCCTTTTTAATTGTTCTGGTAAATCTTCTCTTTTCCAATGTTGCTCAGACTTCTTTGAGCTTGTCTTCTTGATTGACTTTGGTTTCTTAGGTAGTCCTATATAAAGCCCTTGTATGTTATATATATCTCCAAGGGTTCCATCCTTAGAGATTATAACTATATCGTACTTCTCATTGTATCCACAGACCCAACTCTTAGCAGAGTTTTTCCTATTTAAAACGCTACTAGGTATTATATCGTAAACTACAGTGTGTAAACTATTTATTTGCCCTTCGCTCTGCAAACCCTCCAGTGTGTTTTTTATTCTCGTTTGAATTATCCATTAACTCTTCCTCAGACTGCATTCTACTAAGTATCTCTAACGCATCAAATATAGCTAACTTCTTAGTGGCTGCCGCATTCTTTAATCTGTCAGCTGCCAAGTCATCCTCTGGGTCATGCTTTATAATATCCTCTTCAGCGACTTTTATCAATTGCTCAACAGCTTTCCTTCCAGCGTTTATTATTCTCCTCTTTAGTTCTACAGTATTATCCATTAATCTTAATAGTTATGTGTTTATCAAACATTCTATAAAGCTTCTCCCCATCGACTTCAAACTCATACTCTGTATCTGGCCTAAAACCAATAATGTCCCCGTCATTAATACCAACGCTTCTAAGTCTATCATTTGAGTGAACCACCTCGCCAGTTAATTCCTGTTCGGATTTATTTTCTAGTAGGTATCCTTGCTGGTACTTAATAGGTTTAATAAAACAAAAATTATTACAAGCATTCCATTTACCATCACGCTTGTACATATAGTACTGACCCTCATCTATAAAGAACAGGTCATCAATAAAATAACTCTTACCGCTTCTTTCAACACCATGAATATCATTGTAAAACTTAAACACATTGTGATGTACAAGTATTATGTCTCCTTGAATTATTGGGCCGTCATATGTTAACGGAACCTCTATTACCTCTGCTAAACGGTTTGATACCTTATGATCTTCTTTTGAAGAGCTGATTATAAAATCAATCCCCCCAAAATCTTTCACATTAGAATACCGCCTACCGCCTACAGGTTTAACTATAAAGCTGTATGGTGATCTCATATTTTATTTATGCGCCACAACCAATACACTCAACATAAGAGTCGGTAGGTCTGACACCATTTAATTTCATTTCAATATTATGTATCTTATCCGCTAAATCTATAGACTCAATAAAATCTTTAACATCTTTTTTTCTAACTTTTAATAACTCAACCTCCTTAATTAATACTTCTCTCTCCTGTTCAGTCATTACCTTTAAAAATTAATGTTGTACTCAATAGACATAGGTATTGTATGGTTAAATTTTTTCCATAAAACAACCTCTTGTTTTTCATTCTCTATCCAAATCTTAACACTATTAGTATCGATATCACTTAATATTAAATGAATCCTGTGAGAATTACCAAGAACAGGTTGTCCAACTATGTAGTGCATAGAAGCCTTGTAGTCTGAACCAATAGATACCTTTCTTATGTCCATTATATTTACTTATACT
>Ga0070754_10000999_pt1 | contig 23526 bp, 19 predicted proteins | sample VirMetDEL_Sep_01_FD_75181 | JGI IMG/M metagenome (GOLD analysis project Ga0070754, IMG submission 75181) | Aqueous microbial communities from the Delaware River and Bay under freshwater to marine salinity gradient to study organic matter... | ecosystem: Environmental > Aquatic > Marine >...
CTCCTGCATCTATGGGTGGAATGCAAACACAAGGTATTAATCAATGAGTTTAGAAGAAGCTTTAAAAGTATTACAGCATAACGAACACTTTGCTGTATTTGTATCCGTTATTCACGCATTAAGAGAAGAAGCTATAGCCGAGTTACACAAGGCAGACTATGAATCTATGCAACAAATATCTGGAAAGATTTTAACATACGACCAACTATTACAAATGACCGATTGGCAAAGTATCCGAAAAAAACACGAAGGTACTTTTAGTGAGCTTGTATAGGGTTGTATAATGATTTTTATTCGCAATCGCTTTGGCGCAAAGAAAGTGGAAAATTATGACAGATGAAATCAAAACTGACAACGTAGAGTCAGAACAAAAAAATACGGATAACAGTCTTACACCCGCAGAGTTCATGGCTCAGCGTGTTGGTTCACCGCAAGGTGAATCTGAAGTAGCCAAAGAATCCCAAACCGAGGAAGAAGTTGTTAATAAGAGTGCAACAGAAACCGAAGAAGAAGAATCCCAGGCAGATGTTCTTTCACAGTTAGATATAGATGACTTATCGGAAGATGAATTAAAAGCATTGTCCACTAAGCTCAACAGTCGTGCAGTAGCTCGCTATGGCGAACTTACTAAAAAAAGAAAAGCGGCTGAAGAACGAATGGAACAAATGGAACGTCAATTAACTGAGTTGCAAAATTCAGAAAAAGAGAAAGTTCCAGTTGTAAAAGACAATCCTTTAAAAGACATTGTAGACCCTACTAAGTTACAAGAAGAAGCGGTCAATGCACAAGAAGTTGTGGATTGGGCTGAAGATTTATTGTACGAACGTGGAGACTACGGCCCCGATGATGTCATAGCTACAGTAGATGGAAAAGAAGTAACTAAAGCTCAAGTACGCAAAACAATGCGGCACTCACAAAATGTTCTTCGGAAGTATATACCTGCACAAATGCAGGAGATACAGAAGAAAAATACAGCTATACAAGCTAGAGATGCCTTTGCGAAAAAAGCAGAAGAAGAGTTACCCTGGATGAAAAATAAAAATAGCGAAGCGTACAAGAAGTACGATGCTATGATTAACGATAGAAGGTTAGTTGACCTTCAAGCAATCAATCCAGAAGTAGCGGCACAGATGCCATACATTGTTGCTCATGCAGCAAATAGTATGTACGGACGTAAAGTGTTACCTCCTACGAGGACTGCACCACGTGCAATCAAAGCCGCTCCACCAAAGAGTGCCACTACTGCAGCAGCTAAATCTGAAAAAACTGTACCAAGAACAGCTAAAAAGCTTCAAGACCAGTCAAAAGCCTTCCAATCAACTGGAAGCGTTAATGATTTCATAGCTCTTAGAACCTTACAAAAGCAAACTAGAAAGTAAAACTTAAAATATTATGTCGTTTTCAAATACATTCGATACAACCAATACAGGTTCTGCTGTTTCTAACCGTGAGGATTTGACAGATGTCTTAACAATCCTTGCGCCAGAAGAAACCCCAGTCCTGTCCTCAGCATCGAAGACGAAAGCTAACGCAACATTTGCAGAGTGGACAGTAGACAAATTAGCCGACCCTGGAACATCTGGTGTTTCAGAAGGTGCTGACGTTACTACTTTCTCTGACAAATTTGCAGAACGCGCTCGTCTTGGTAACTATGTGCAAAAATTCCGTAGAGATTATATGGTTTCTGATTTACAAGAAGCCGTTGACTCTGTTGGACCTGCTAAAGTTGCCCAAGCAGAATCAAAAGCAATCCGTGAACTTAAACGTGACGTAGAAGCTACAATCCTTAGTGACAATGACCGCTCTGTTGAGAACGGTGCAGGCACTAACTATGGCTTACGTGGACTAGGTAAATGGTTAGCTGACGGTACAACAATCGCAGGTACTCCTGCAGATATTCCTGCAGATTACGTAACACCAACATTAAACAACTCCGATGAAGGAGATGCTTTTACTGAAACTATTCTTAATACTCAGTTATCAGAAATCTTCCGTCAAACTGGACAATCTAGCAATATGATGCTTGTTGTTGATACTGCGCTTCGCCGCCGTATCTCTGACTTTGCTCGTCTTGCAGGTAATGTTGGAACTAATCCATTACGTCAAGTAAATATGGACCAAGGTCAAACAACTATTAAGTTGTCAGTTGAACTCTATGAGTCTGACCACGGTGTTGTTTCTGTTGTTAATATGAACCCTGTTACTGCACCTGCTACTGTTACTGGAGCAAATACATCCCACGCAGACGGTTACATCATTAACCCAGATTATGTTGGTATTCACGAGCTTATCCCTATGGGAAGCACACGCCTACCTAACTTAGGTGGTGGCGAGCGTGGATTTGTTGATTGTGCGTTGACTCTTGGTGTATACCACCCTGCAGCTCACGGTAAAATTATTGCTTAATTAGGAGGTATATAACTATGGCTAGAGTAACAATTAACGAATATTCAAACGGATATAGTGACGAAATCATCCTTAAACCAGGTGACTTCACCAATACAACTGCAGCTGCAGAAACAATCTCTATCCCTGTTAATGCAGGTGATGTGATTTGTGCAGCTACTGTACAAACTGTAACTGCCTTTTCTGGTGGTTCTTTAAGTGCAGTAAGTCTTACTGTTGGTGGTACACCAGGTGGTGCAGATGGTCTCATCGAAGCATATGATGCTTTCACAGGTGGCGATGCATTGGCATACAACACAGGTGATGACCTTGACGGTACTACTACTTATTCTTATCAGTTCGCAGCTGATGATACTATCGACATTGTAGTTACACCTACAGGCGATGGTCTTGCTGATGCAACTGCAGGAGAAGTAAGAATCCTTTTGGACATCAAGCGTATCTAATAATTCATTCGGTTTGGGGGCGAAAGCCCCCTGCCTTTTATTTTATGGTCGATATAATTACAGATATACCTAAAGATTTCACAACTGGTGAGCTTGACCAAGCATTCATCAATGAAATTAAAAGTGGTTTTAAGTTGGAAAAAGAAACCGAGCATTTGCGTGTACAACAAGCACGCAAGGAAGCACAAGAAGAAAAAGGCAAGACGCACCCTGTTCTAGGAAAATGCGTAGCTACGATGCCTGCTAGAGAGTTCTTCCGTTTAACAGGAAAGTATGGACACGATGAAATACATTCCAAAAAATTTTTAAAATACTATCAAAGAAATTTTGGCGATTTGTCGCCCAATAAAATATAATGCAAACTAGAACTTACGGAAGTTTATTTAAATTGATAAAATCATTAGCGGGTGTTAGTTCATTTACTGATGATGAACAGGCTGACATTTCAAGATTTATTAATCGTAGGTTTTTTCAAGCTTTTAACGAAAGTCCTATATGGGTTCGTTATTTGGTTACAGGCGAAAAAAGACCTGTAAGCAGTTTTAAAGAAGGTGGTCAATATTTTTCAATATTAGGCAAAGACCAAAATGGAATTAATTTTTATTTAGATACAGCAGATAAAAATTATGGCTATGTTAGAAGTGCAGGAACTGGCGATAAATATTGGTCGAGTATTGTTAGTGATGCAGTTTTTACAACTAACCCTATTACTGGTGTAATTACATATAGCAGTTCTACTGATGAATTTGTACAGGACTATACAGGAACAAATTATTTAGATGACTCAGTATACGATACTCCCGAAAAAGTAAAAGCTTGGAGAGGTACTGGATTAGGAGGAACTGCTCCAGGAGCAAAAAACTTTGATTCTGTAAATTTAGTACAGTTTACAAGTCTTTCTTTACCTATATTAAATAGTACAGTTACATTATCAACTTTACAAGAAATAGGAGAATTTATAAGAATACATAGAACTGAACCATATTTAAGTCAAGGAGCAGATGAATATGATTTTATCGTCACTAAAGACGGTGCAGAAATTTTAAACTTTGACAATAATTCTAGTGCAACTGGTTATGCCTATGTAACTTATAAAAAACCATTTACTGCTTTTACTACAAGTTCTGATTACGATACATCTACAGAAGAAGTTCCAGAAGAGTTTTTTGCATTTATTGCTCATACTGCATATGCAGATTTTTTACGTATGGATGGTCAGCATCAAAAAGCACTTTTAGAAGAACAAACTGCTAAAGGTGCATTAGATTTGCAACTTGAACGTAATGATATAATCAGCAACAATAACAACGCAAACATGAGATTTTCAACCTACGTAAGTAGACAATCACGATAATTATGCCAAACTCAAGAGTATCAAACTTATATCCATTTGTAAATAACTCTGTAGATAATATGGAGATGCTATCTGTTGGTACAGGAGCAGTCGCCACATTTCAAACTACATATAATCAAAGAACTCGTTACATTGTATTAGATGTACAAGACAACGATGTATATGTAACCTATACAGGCGAGACACCTAGTGCTACATTAGGTCATATCCTATATGCAGGACGTAGTTACACTTGGAATGTAGAAACAGCCCAAGCTGCTAAGTTTCTGTCCGTTGGAGGTACAGCTATTATAGCCGCTACAGAATTTACTGACTAATGGAACGTTTCCCACTAGGTTCTGCCGTTGATGTACTAGACGGAAGCCTTGCTTCTGCTTGGAGTGCATTAGATGGTAATACTGCAGGTAGTCCCTATTTGCCACCTAGTATACCTGGTAACGCATTAGACCACCCTACTTGGGACGCTTCTGAAGCTGCACCACCATTTTATGAAGTATTTAATGGAGTAACTTATTTTGATAATAGTTGGGGGCATTATGGGCAGTTGTATCCTTATGAGACATTTGCAACAATAACTAGAAATTTTTGGAAAGCTAACTTTCCTGCATTTAAAGATTTAGGTGGTGTAGACTTAGATGACCAACCTAAGGTTATAAAGATGTATGGAATGGGAAACAACTTTCCAGATAATACAGGAGACTATGCTAATGATGATAACACTAGAGGGTCAATAAATACTAACATACCTTTAACTGCATTTTCTGAAACTGCACCTGCAGGAACTTATCCTGATAGTGGTAGTTGGACTAAGATTGAATGGATGCAAGGTGTAGATATACCTGACTCAGCAACTAAGGCTACATTTGGTGCATATATAAGAGTAGAAAGTGATGATGATTTTAGAGCTAAAAATTGTGGAGGTGTATATACATGGCAGGATGTTAGTGAAACATCAGACCCAGAAGTATATGTAAACTCTATAATATGTAAAAGAGATGCAGATACAATAAATTTAGTAACAGGAACACAGTCAACTGGATTTAACTCAACACAACAATGGTCTGGTATGACTAATATAGAAGATGGTAATGGTAATTATTCATCAACAAGAAAAAATAACATTACACATGTAGAGAGTATTGATTATGTAAATAGCTCTAATTATAGACAGTTTAGAAGAATAGAAAAAGAGGTAACATTACAAACAGGCACAAGTAGAAAGTTAGGATTTGGCATGTTCTTCGCAGAAAACCAAGCAAACCTAGATGGTGCTGCAGTAAATACAGGTTCAATAGATTTTTATAATAGTTTTGTAGTTTTTGAATAATGGAAGATTTAATTAACAGACTAACGGTATCATTTTTAGGAGTATTAGCATCTTGGGGCTTGATGGATATAAGTTTAATCTTAGCTAGTATTGCATCGGTTGGTACAATAATACACACAGCTTTAGGAATAAAGAAACTTATAGATGAGCAGAAAAAAGGAAAATCCGATTAGACGTACGACTAGCAAGGGTGGTAACTATAGACCAACCAAGCAAGGCGCAGGAATGACCAAGAAGGGGGTAGAAGCTTACAAGCGTAAAAACCCTGGGTCTAAGCTCAAAACTGCCGTTACAGGCAATCCTAAGAAAGGTAGCAAGGACGCAAAGCGTAGAAAGTCATATTGTGCTAGAAGTGCAGGACAGATGAAGAAGTTTCCTAAAGCCGCTAAAGACCCTAACTCAAGACTAAGACAAGCCAGAAGGAGATGGAAATGCTAATGAAAGGTGCTTGTTGTTCAGAATGCGCTGCCAAGGCAGTACCACAAAGAAAAACTGTTTCGTATAAACGGAGAAAAGTTTAATGCCGTTTAAGTCAGAAAAACAGAGAAAATTTTTATATGCTAACAAACCAAAGTTAGCAAAGCAATGGACAAAGAAGTATGGCACAAAAAAGAAAAGGAAATAAAATCTGTGCAGCAGGTAAAGCTTGGGCTAGGCGTACATTTGATACATACCCTAGTGCTTATGCTAATATGGCTGCATCTAAGTATTGTAAAGACCCTAACTATGCTAAAGGAGCAAAGGGCAAGAAAAGAAAGAAAAAGTAATGGGTGAGCTTAAAAAGTGGAGAGACCAAAACTGGGTTCGCATCGGAACTGACGGAAAGATTAAGGGGGCTTGCGGTACGTCTAAAAACAAGAAAAACCCCGACAGATGCCTTCCAATGGCTAAAGCCAAGAGTTTATCGCAGTCTCAGCGAGCAGCTACTGCAAAAAAGAAAAAACGAAGTAAAAAAACCGTAGTGAAAAATACACCTGCGGCAAAAGTAAGGAGTAAGAAATAATGGACGATATACAAGCATTAGGATTAGGAAGTGCAATGGGCTTTGTATTTAAGCTTGTAGGCACTTTAGTAGAAGCACAGAAGGCAACCGTACAGACAGTTCTAGAAAAGCAAGATATGGCTGATTCTAGTGCAGATAGAGCGGCATCTAGGGAAGGTGGAGTCATAGTAAGAAGAACCATTGTAGGAGCTATTTTATTTGCACTTATATTAGTACCGTTTATTTTGGCGTTTACTGAAAGAGGTGTAACCGTACTAGAGGCAAAAAGCTTTTTATTTTTTGAATGGTCTACTTGGCAAACTCTTGCAGGTTATGTTATACTACCCGAAGTTAGACAAACTTTACTTGCCATTGTAGGATTTTACTTTGGCTCATCTCAAATCAAATAATATTATGCCCTACGGAAAAGGAACATACGGAAACAAAGTTGGACGACCATCCAAAGCTGCTAAAGCTAAAGGTCGTGCAATGAAAAAACGCAAATAATATGGCTGTTAAAAAAACAACTAAAAAGAAAACCGCCAAGAAAGCTCCTAAAGCTACAGGTTCATCTAGCAAGATGGCTAAGTTAGAACAGCGTATTGCTGCATTAGAAGCTAAAATGGGTGGTAATCGTCCACAAGCGCCACGCCCTCAAGCACCGCGTCCACAACCACAAATGGCTCAGAGACCTCAAGCACCTGCTAGACCGCAGATGCCTAGACCTCAAATGGCACAAGGCGGTATGCCTCGTCCTCCGATGCCTGGAATGCGCGGTTAGAATGAATGGCTCGATACGATACATATGGTGCTGCTGATGACCAAATAATAGAGGATTCAGACACTACATTTAGAGGTTTTAACAACAGGTCAAGACCAGATTCGTTAGAGCCTGGTATGTTACAGCTTTCTGAAAATGTTAGGTTTGACACAAATGGAGTGGTTTCAAAGAGAAAAACTGTTAATGTTTTATCTGCCCCTTTTACTACAGTAGGAACAAGTCAATTAACATTACCTTTTAATTTAGACCCTTACCCTCCAGGTACTGATTTTATTGCTCGTAGCACAACTATATTAGGTGGAAATAGACTTGAATTATTGGTATCTGGTGGTGGAAGTAATGCAGGATACACAACAGGGATTTATGGTCTAACACTTACAGCAGACCCCGATAATAATTTTACAGATTTTATTGATGGAAATTATAATATGACTTCTAGCGCTTCTGGGACTGATGTAGATTTTACTTTTCCTAATAATGATTTCTCTTTTAGAAACATATCAAATACAACTTGGAAGGTAACGGGTCCTATATTATCCAATGCACAAAATACTAGAGTAGTAGGTTCTAATAATTTTGTAGACCCTGCTAATAGCGATGAAGAGTATATATTATTAGCGGGTACTTCAGCTGCAGTAGCAGTAAAAATTAGTGATGGGTCAAATACTACTATTGCTTACCCTAGTGGTCACGTTCTTAACGAAAATACTGTAACTGTATTACAAGCTTTTGATAAAGTTTTTATTTTTGAAAAGGGTCACGTGCCTATGTCTTGGGACATAAATTTTTCAAATGCTTTTGTAGATGAAGAAAGTGGTACATTTACACAACCTACTTTAAAAGCAGGTACTGCTGATATAACAAATGGATTAGTAGAACTTACAGGTATAACTAATACTGGTTTCGGTGCATTAACTACTGGTGATGAAATTTCAATTATTGATTCGCATAATACTGGATTGACAGATGGAGATATTTATCAAGTAGCAGAAGCTGATGCAACAAGTATATCTTTTTACGCTGAAGTAGCTGATGTTAATAATGATGCACTAGATGTTATTGGCAGAGTATCTGGTGGAGCAGGGTTTATACACGCTCCTGCACCCGAAGATGCGATACTTCATCGCAATAGATTGGTAGTACCATATAAGTTTACGGTTAATGCAGGAGAAGATAGCTATACAGCAAGAAATGTAACAGATGAATTATTAATTTCCTTTCCGTTTAACGGAGAAAAGTTCGATACTACATATGGAACATTTGTAACAGCAGGTGGTGCTAATGATTCTTTTGTAGCTGCGTTTTCTTTTGCCGATGATAAGTTATTGATGTTTAACAGAAAAAGCATTTCTATTGTAACAGGAGTAGATAGTTTTAACTTTCAAGAAGCTAGAGTTCAAGTTTTAACAAGAGAAATTGGATTAGTCGCAAAAGATTCTATTGTACAAGTTGGTAATCAAATACTATTTCTTTCAGATAGTGGAGTATATGGAGTTAACTTCCAAGACCTATATAATTTAAGAGGTAATGATGTTCCTTTGAGTTCTGCAATAGATAATACGATACAAGGCATAGATAAAGATAATTGGCATAAATCTAGTGCTGTATATTTTGACAATAGATATTACATCGCTGTTCCTATAGGTTCATCTGGAAACAACACAAGAGTTATCGTTTATAATTTTTTGAATAAAGCTTGGGAAAGTCTTGATAAAGTTAATAATACTGGATTTTCTATGGATAAGTTAATAGTTGCGGGAACTGGAACAAAACGTGGAGTATACGCAGTTAATTCCTTAGGTGGAGTTCATCAATTAGAAGCTAACGATTCTGATTCTCAAGATTCAACTATAGTTGAAATTGGAGGCTCTGCACAACTTACTAATATAAATTCGAGAATAATAACAAGACAATATAATTTAGGAACTATAGATAGAAAAAAATGGAACAATTATGAAGTTGTTATAAGTAATGCTACTAGTGCAGATACTGTTGTTACCGTAACGATACAAACAGAAAACCGTGACAGAGTTGGAGGTCCAAAAGAATATAGACCTAGTAATTTCGAAGGGGTTTCCTTCCGTGATAGAATAGGTAATCTAAGAGCTTATGGAGCGCAAGCAGAAATAGAAAACTCTAGCGGTCGATTTACTCTTAGTCAATTTCAAATTGCGGGAGCTTTAACTTTCCGTTCACAAAACAAAGCAGAATAATATGGCGAAATTTACAGGTAGAAACAATTTTTCAAATGGAGACGTTATTACGGCTACAAGTCTTAATGAAATTACAGACAATTTACTTTTAGCAAGTGATTCGTTCAGTAATACATTTACTGTAAATACAGGAGTAGTTACAATTACTAATGGGGCGATTACTACTTCCTTGTTAGAAACATCAACAGATTCAAGCACAGGTATATCTACTGAAAAAATACAAGATGATGCTATTACTACTGCAAAGCTACCAGATTCTACTGGTACTACAGACGGTGTTACATATGCAAAAATGCAATATGTTACAGATGCAGGTAATATATTAGGAAGAACAACATCTGGCTCTGGTGTAGTAGAAGAAGTGCCTATTGATGACGATTTAAGTGTTACAAGCCCAAACCACGATACAGTTCCAAGTGCAAAAGCAGTTAAGGATTATGTAGATTCAGCACCTAATCACGTGCCACAATCTGTAGATAATACTACAAGATATACACGATTACCTAATGGACTGATTATGAAATTTGGTTCATCGGCTGCAACAAGTACACAGACAACTATAAACTTTGATAGCACAATAGCTTTTTCTACATTAATATCGGTAGTTGTAACCGCAGTAGATAGTGATGATACGCCCCCATATGCAGTTTCAATAAATTCAGCAAGCACTACAACGGTTATTGTAGACCATAGTGCAGATGTAAATAGTCTTTATTATCAAGCAATAGGAGAGTAACATGGGGTATTCGGCAGGACCATTAGACGTTTCTAATTACGATTGGTTTTGGGATACATATAATCCAAGCGTGGATTATACTCCTATCGTAAACGATATTAATAATATGGGGCTTGGCTCAGATGGGCAAATGATGCCCGAAGAGTCTGGGTTCTTAATGGACTTTGATGAGCTAAACGGAATGTTTGGGCTTGTTGACTTAGACCTTATGACTGATGGCTTTAGTGCCGCAGATAGAGATTACTTAACCTCTATGGGTCTTGATGGCTATGAAATGGTTAATCGAGCTTTTACTGATGTAGATGTAGGTGGTGGAAACTTGATGGCTGTTAATGAATTACTAGACCAAGGAGTTGCTCTTACTAATCAAATGATTGCAGATGCAAATGCCTCCTTTGCTAGAAATAAAATAATGGCAGATATACAAGCATCTGATATTGCAAAATTAGAAGCAGCTGCAGAAGAATTTTATTATCAAACACAAAAAAGAAATTCAGATTCTTTTAGTAATCAAATTTCAAAATTCAGAGGATTTTTAACATCTCAAGTTGAGCTAGACCCCAATACTGGTAAAATGGTAGGATATGGGTCTTTCCACGATAAGGAAAACGCAAGCATAAATGCATTAAATAGTGCTGCTTATGATTTAGAAATGGCAGTATATGATTTCATGGCGAGTCCTGGCTATGATAATAGGTTTCATGAAGTAGATACAAGAGAGCAAATATTATCGGAAGACGGTGAAACAATGATTGATAATCCCGATTATATGCAATCAGCGCCAAGCCAAGGATTAATAGATGATTATGTTTATGCTCCTTATATGCCCGATGAAGATGCACAAACCATAGTAGAAAGAGATTTGCTTAATATACCTGGGTTTACTGGAGAAGGCGAAATCTTAGATAGTGGAGAAAGAAATACGGCAACAGGAAAACTTATTGCAGTTGCTTTAGATTTAGCAGGGCTAGGTAATATTGGTACAAAACTTTATTTAACGCAAAGTACTTGGAATACGGCTGTTAATGCAGTTGAAAGAGGAATAAATAAAATTTTAGGTACAGGTATAGATTTGCCTAATATTAATTTGCACGAATTTGCCGCTACTTTATTAAATGAAAAGTTTGTAGATAAAGATGGAAAACCTATATTAGAGGGTATAGCCAACAAGGCAGAATGGTTAATACCTTTTTATGACCCTACTTTATCTGTTAATCTAGCAATGCTAGGTGGAAACGAGCTAGGAAAGTTTGACCCTACTGGAGAAAACTTTTTTGAAAATATAGCAGATGCTTTACTTGAAGGACCTGTACTAGATGCCGTACAAGAAGCTTCTGATGCAGGAAAATTTAAAGACATTGAAACTGATAGAGGTCAAGGCATTATGGGATTCCTTGGCAATATAAAAGCTTTTGTACAAAGTGGTGGAGTTGCTATTCAAAAAGTTTTAGGTCCAGGTCTTTCTTAAGCAATAGCAGATTTTGCTTTTTTTGATGGATTGCCTGTAGGACAAATATTAAACTCAATAGGCGTAGCTTTAGGACCACAATCAGCAGAAGATTGGAAAAGATATTTAGAAGACAAAGGAATAGACCCTAATAATGTAGAAGAGAAAGACATATCGTATTACCGTGCGTTGGTGGACGAATATCTTACTGACCCCACTACAAAACCTTCTGGGCTTACATCCTTACAAGAAGTAACGAATGGTATTGATGACGGAGGCGTAGGAGCTAGGTATCTAAACACAATGAATAATTGGTTCAGAGATACCTATGGTGTAAACTTAGATACAATAGACCCTGTAGATGCGGCTGCATTAATGCTTAATACTATAGAAGACCAAAGAAAATATGAGCAAGATGCATATATGAGTCCTGCTCAATTACAAACTGCTTATGATAATGAAAACATTTTTAGAAGTATACAAGGCCTTGAACCAGTATCATTTGAACAATTTAAGGCCGATTATGAATCTTCTGTTCAAAGTGATGTGTTCAAAGTAGACATAGGTAATGGATTTTCTTTTGATGCTGAAACAGTTAAAAATATTACAGATGAAATTGAAATAGGAGATTTTCAAAGTAGCGAAGATAAATCAAATAGATTATTAGACCACGCAAATTATATTTTAAGTGACGGCAATCAAGGAGAGTCACTACAAAATTTTTATGATTCAGATATACAACTTACCTCCGAAGCGGCTATGGCTAGTACACGGACAGTTGATGAAGATGTATATATAATACCAGATGTAGAAGCTATAGGTTATCAATTTCAATATGTTACTGCACCCGATGGAAGCGATGCAGCATATGACCCTTTAACAGGCGTAACTTATGCATTGCAAGAAGATAGATTAATAAATAATCCTGGAATTAAAGACGATAGGTATGATTTTCCTTCTTTAACTTACTCTGATTTATTAACATCTGATAAAAATTTAAATCCTAAAAGATTAAAAGAAATAGCTAAACAAGGTCGTATAGAGTACGGAGAGTTAAAAAAATACGTAGAAGAAAACCCTTATGTTTATTTAGGCAAAAGCAAAGAGACGCACAGGCAAGACATAGTGCGCGGTATGATAGGTGGTAATTATGGTTGGGGTGGAAGAGTATCCGTTTATACATTAGCTGATTTAAGTGCAGAAGGAGTAGCAAATTTTTATAGCAAATATAATATTAACCCAAGCACTCTTTCTTCTGTTACAGGTAGAGACCCAGAATTGCCTTTTGATTATGATAATATGCCACAGTATACATTTACTGGCGATGAATTAAGGCAACTTGGAGTAGATATATTTAGCGAAGATGATTTAAATATTGCGGGATATATGCACTATAAAGGCAGAAAACCAAATGGTGGTTCTCAATATTATGAATTTCAAAGCGCAAGTCCTATTACCTTAGAGGAATATAATAATCCTGCTCCTAAAGCATTAAGAACTTTTGAATCAGAATTAGGGAATTATTATTTAAGAAAGTACACAGGAGATAATACAGAATTAATCGAGGAAATAGAAGAAAATGCTATGTTTCACGATTTCTTAGATAGTATAAATCCAACTAATATTGATTGGGGTCAATACGGTTATTATGACTTAGAGGGACACATGATAAAAGAAGGTCTTGTAGATGCTGATTTAAGTGTGTATATAGGCAACACAACTTATTTAGAAGATTTCCAAGTAGAAAGTGACTACAAGCCAAGTGATTATTCGTTATTTACTGCTCCTGTTTCTGTTCCAGGTCAGTCAGACCAAACAATGCTTTTTGTAGAAGATTTGGAAACTGGAATTGTCGAGTTTTATGATAACGATAGAATGAATTTATCTACGGGTAAATATGAATTTGATGCTCCAACTATTTCTGGTTTAGAAAATGTTAGAGTTAGGATTCCTGGAACAAATAATTTTTCTGTTGGAAATAGAGCAGACATAGGAGAAGTTTTAAAACGCCTATACGCTTCTGGTCAAATTAGTGCTGACGAAGTAACTGCCGTAGATAAGGCATTATTTACAAGAGATTATAATAATTCATTTACTCATACAGTAGTAACTACGCAAGGTGGTCAATATAGTTACGGTATGGATGATTATGTAGACCCAGATTATATTTATTTTGCAGGTTATCAAGGTGACTTTGCAACTAATTCAGAAACTGGCGATTTTGTTTTTATGGATACCTATGTTTTGGATAATCCCTCTATAGTAGGAGAAGAAGACGGACTAGGGGAAACGAGTGCAGGTTCTTTCTATAATTTACCAGATTTTAATGTAATTGGTTTTGATAACTTTGAAGATTTAAGTCAAGGTTATCAAGATAGATTAGACTTTATTGATGCAACTAGCTTTGATTACGATACGAAAGATTTCTTAAAACAAAATGCTTATGAATTATATAAGTCAAGAGAAGCTTTTCTGGACTTAGATGAGGAATCACAAGCATTAATCCTGCAAGCACAAGAAGAGGCTACAAGTGATTTTGTAGACTTAGGTGTATTTACAGCAACTTCCAATAATATAACCGATTTAGATGCTGAATTGCAAACTAGATTAAATCAAATTACTGCAGCCGACTTATCTGAAGAACAAGAGCAATACGAAATTGATTTAGCAAATGCTATATACAATGCAAAGAAAACAGAGATAAATACATTAGTCTTAAAAAACAACTCTATAAATAATTTAACGCAAGCAAAAAACGCTTTAGAAGCAAAGGAAGAACAGGACGTAGAAAGAATCGAAGGGCTAGAAGCTACTATAGAAAAGATTAGGTCTTACGAAATACCAGAGTTCAATGTAACTGCATATATGAATGCAGAAGACCCAAGTGCCTACATGCAAAACTTTGTTAATGAAGTTAGGAAAGGCACTACAGAAGAGTTTGGAAACGTGTTATCTATAGAGAATGCAGACCAAATACTAAATAATGTAGCTGCTTTAGCACAATCAGAAACAGATTTACAAATTGTAACAACCGAAAGAGATAATAATTATCAGAAGTACCTAGATGAAACGCAAAAATATAATACGGCTATTTCTGAAAGAGATAATGCTATACAACAAAGAGATGCAAATGCCACAAAAATTACCGAACTAGAAGCAGACCTATATGTAGAGATAGATAACTTTGAGGTTACTGCTACTGATATACAGGGCGCACAAGGTCAGTTAGATGATTATAATGCAGAGATAGACCGAATGGTTAGTGCAGGAGAAATTACGTCAGAGCAAGGAGACTTAGAAAAGTCATTAGCTACTAACTCATTTAATGTATACAAAGCTACTCAAGATATTGCTTCGGCACAATCTCGCATTGGAGAACTTGAAACCTATACACTACCAGACTTTACTGTTGAAGGCGTACCTGCTGAAAACTTAGATACTGCATTAAATTCATATCAACAAGCTTTAACAGAAGATTTAAACGCAGGATTAATTAATCAAGAGCAATATGATACTTTGTATTCTAGCGCATCTGAGCTTGTTCAAGGAGAAAAAGATTACATAGTCGCAGAAGAAAATTTTGCCGATAAAGAAAGAAAATTAACCGATAAGTACAATGCGTTGCAGGCTAAGTATACAGACTACGAGTTACCCAATATGACGGTAACGGGGGATGATTTTTCACAAGCAGTACAGTCAGAAGAAATCGGTTATTACTCTGATACTGTCGATGGATATAGTGTTTTGAGAATGCCCGATGTGCCTGCCGAATGGACAGGAACTCCTTATGAATACAGAAAATCCTTAAGGGAGCAATTAGTATCTACGAAACGAGAGGAGTTTTATGATGCTGAAGGAAACTCTGTTCTTACTGAAGCACAAATAGACGACCTAATGGACGACTACAGATACGCTATAGAGTATTGGCAATCAAGGCAGGGTTGGTATATTGGTGCTTTACAAAGAAACGTTACATACGATAACTTAGTTGCTAGCACTAACGAAACAATACAAGGTTTAGAAGAAGAAATAGAAGGCTTACAAACCTTTTCATTGCCAGAGTTTAACATTACCGCTACTAATCAAGTTGAGTTAAATGCTTACCTTGATAGCTACCAAACTTATGTAGATGATGCAGAAAAAGCAGGAAACATTAGTGCAGAGCAAGCGTTAAATTTTGATACTATTATTGCTAGTATTAGAAATAATGGTTCTCAAATATTTACTTTAGAGGCAGAAAACAAAACTAAACAAGATGAAATAATTAGACTTGAAGGAGTAAATGCAGGACTAAGTACAACTATAGGTGAGAATGAAAAGAATATACTAGACTTAACAGGAACTATATCCGTAATTGGTAGTGGCTTTGACGTTACTTTATATGATGATATTAGTGACCTAGATGCAGGTCTTGCATCATACATACAAGGCATCAATGATTCTGACTTAGATGAAGAAATGAAAGCATCTCAAATAGCATTTGCTGAAAGTATGGCAGCTATGCGTAGAGAGAATCTATTTGTTCCTACTTACGAAGCACCAGACTTTAATGTAGTAGCCGAAGGAGACCTTACTGGATTGAATCAATCCTACGCTCAAGCTATGTTTACATTAGATAGCTTCTTAGACAACGAGTACATTACTCAAGAAGAATACAATGCAAATGTTGCCGACTTAAATACTGCATACAATACAAGGAAAGATGTTATTGTACCTACTTATACATTGCCAGAGTTTACTGTATCTGAGCTAGATGCAGAAGGTGGATTTACTAATCTTGATGCAGAGAAAGAAGGATTTTTAGATGACCTACAAAGTTTCTTAGATAATGATTATATTACTAGAGAAGAGTACGATGCTTTTGAAGCGCAAATAGAATCTGCATACGATGATAAGAAGCGAGATATTACACCTGTATATGAAGCACCAGACTTTACAGTATATGGGCAGTTACAGCCTGGAGAAACTTTCGAGGATATAGATACAGCATACAATACTGCTTACGATGAATTAACATTAAATGCTCAACTAGGATATATAAGTTCATCAGATTATATTACTCAATTAAACGACCTACAAACATCTTATGAAGATGCGAGAAAAGGTATAGCTCCTGCGTATGAGTTACCAGATTTTAGTGTATATGGACAGATTGCAGAAGGTGATGATACTACAGAGATAGATACTGCGTACCAAAACGAGCTAACAAGGTTAGAGGAATACAGAGATAGTGGTTACATTAGCCTAAGTGAGTATTATGGTTTCTTAGGAGAGTTAGAAACTGAGTACACTACAAGAAGAGAAGGTGTACTACCTACTTATACAATGCCAGACTTTAGTGTTACACCTGCTTCATCACTTGCAGAGTTAGCAGAAATGGAGCAAGCGGCACGAGATAGGTTTACAATGTTTAGTGAATCTGAATATTTCCCAGAGGACTTTGATATTCTTACTGAACTAGGAAACCTAGAGAGTTTATTTGATGCCGAAAGAGCTAGGTTACAAGGTACATATACACTACCAGAATTTAAGGTTGAAGATACTAAAGGTCTCTTGAAACAAAGCGACATAGAAGACTTGTTTGGCGAATACGAAACAGGATTACAAGAAGATGTAGTATCTGGAATGCTTGGTCTAACTGATTTCTTTAGTGCAATGGAAGGTGCTAAAACTACATTTGATGTAGAGTTCGCAAAGAGAAAACCAATACAACCTAGACCAGGAGACTATGCAATTATTCCAGACCCTATAAACGAAGATGATGAAGGACAGCCTTCACAAGGAGACTTTTTTGGTTATGTTGACGATGGAAATTTCCCCGACCAATATGGTACTATAGGGGGTATTGATACAAGTGATATACTAACAGGAAACTATATGGCAAAACTAGACCCAGCTTATCAGTTAGCCGAGTTATTACTCGGACAAGACAGAGCTAAACAGATGTACCCTACTGGAAAAAGTAAGGGATTAGCAGATGAACAGTTCCAAGAAATTGTAAATCAATTCATGCTCGGACAAGCCGAGGATGCGTTTGAGATGCAGTCTGGACTTTCTGGCAAGATGCAAGACTTAGCTACTGAACAACGTAGATTGCAAAGGAAAGCAGACTTAGACTTGATGGCTGAGTTTGGCGACCCATACAGGCAACAACTACAAGAACTGTACCCAGAGCAAGCTGCTGCATTGGAGAAACAACGTGAAATAGCCGATATAGCTACAGAGCGTGCAAAGGGAGATTTATCTCCTAGAGAGCGAGCGCAGGTAGAGCAACAAGGTTATTTATTTGGTGCAAGTAGAGGTAGAGATGTTGACCCAATAACATTGTATAAACAATTAGGGGAAGAAACAGGAATAAGAGAGCAGAGAGAAACACAAGCTACTAATCAACTGACTGCATTAATGAATATGGAGCGTGGAATGTATGGAGACCTACCTAGCGTAATAGGCGCTCAAAGCCCATTCATTCAAGGTGTAGGAGATATTACTACTCCATTCAACATCGGTGGCATTATGGACTTAGGCTCTACAGACTTTGCTAACCAACAAAAACTACAAGAAGTAAATATGGCTATTGCTCAACTTGATAGAGATTATCAAACTGCAGTAGCATTGAATCAACCTAGCAAAGCTCAAGAAACATTAGTTAGGTTAAATGAATACAAAGCTATGGCAGATGCTATTGGTTCTGGTATTAGTACAGCTAAACAAGCGTTTGGAACTCTAGGAAGCATTATTGGAGGAATAGGTAGTTTTTTTGGTGGTGGTCAAATAGAACCAGATATTGATGTATCTGCAGATAGAGATAAAGGATATTATCAGATAAATAGATATTTAGGATTTTAAACTATGATTAGCGTATCACAAGGACCTAGTATTAATGCAGGCCTAGCCGCTTTAGACTACGATAAGAAGTTTGAAGCAGCTAAGTTGGGCAAAGCTGCAATCGCAGAAGCACAAGACGAAAAGAGCGCACGTATCAGAAAAGCTTTTGATGATATGCAGACTCAGTTAAAAGAAAGTCAGATTACTGCATCTAAGGTTCAAGCTGCCCTGCAACAAAACCCTAGTTTGTTTGAAGGCCTGGAAGAAGGTAGTAACCTTACATCTAAGTCATACAAAAAAATCTTAGAGGGTAATGCTAGTCAACAAGACTTTAATAATATATCTGCTTACATTGAAGCGGCTAATACGCAAAAAACAAATGCGTTAGAGACCAAGAAAACAGAAGACAACAAAAAGGTTGCTCAAGGTATTGCTCAAATAACCTCTATGTCTTTTGGTGGTTTAAGTGAAAGCGAATACGATAATGTCACTAAGGCAGATATAAATGCAAATACAATGAAGGTTCTGGAAAATTACACAGACCCTGCAATCAAGAACGCAATATACAATGCAAGCATACAACTAGGTGAAGGCATTGAAGAAGATGATACTGCAAATATCAAAAATATAGAGCGAAACAAACAAGATTTAGAGGACTTTAAAACTGCCTGGATAAATGGAGATGATTTTAAAGCTGCTCAAATTATTAACTCTAATGAACATTTCCTAGAAACATATCCTAGGTATGATGTGTACGATAATGTAGTTGGAGTTCAGTCGCCAGACACTATAGCTAGAAGTATGGGATTAACTAGAGTTGAGCCAAAAGGCGGAACTGGTGTTGAAAGCCCTAATCAAAAGCCAGTCATAGAACTAGATATACAAGAAGTCGAACAACAGTTTTTAGTTGATGGTGTATGGACAGGTTCTAAGCTAACTGAAGACCAAGTAATGCAAATGAGCGATGAAGCGATAGAAGCTTATATTGCAAAATTCCCAATGGAATTTACAGAGCCAGGTTCAACTGATGAATTAGAAGCTAACGCTGTATTAAATGCAAGTGAACTATTAGTTGCTACTACATCAGAACCCGTAAAGCCAAACAAGCCAAACAAGCAATCATATATAGCAGAGTACGCTAAAGGATTTGCTCGCAATAGTGACCCATATAAGTTAGCAGAAAAAATGTATGAAGCAGACAAAGCTAAATACGATGCCGCTATGATTAAGTACAAAGAGCAGATGAAAATTTACAGACAAAACAATCCAAGGTCTAGAAGATAATGCACTATGGCAAGCCAGTTACAGAAAGTCGAGGAATGGGTAAAGAACTCAACAGCAGAAGAAAGAGCGTCCCCTTACGGAAAGGGTATGCTAAAGGCATATGTTAGGCTAAAAAGAGAAGCCAAAGAAGAAAAAGACAAAGCTGTACAAATTAGCGAACCTCAAAAAGAGGTTTCATTGCCAGAGGATGATGTAAGTATTGGTGGTGTAGTCGGTGGTATGGGTGCAGAGATTGCAATCTCTACTGCAGGTAAATACGGTGGTGCAGCAGTAGGTACTGCTATTCTACCAGGATTCGGTACTGCTATTGGTTATGCAGTAGGTGCTATTGGTTCTGGCATTGCAGGAAGTTTTGCCGCTCAGAAAGCAGAGGGCAGAGATACACTTAGTTGGGGTCGTGCTATATCTGCAGGTTTGATTAATTTAATACCTACCCCTGGAGCGCAATCAATCAAGGTTCTAGGAAAGAGTGCAGGCAAAGGTCTAACAAAGATAGCCGAAAAAGGTGTACGATACGGAGCGTTGGAAGGCGCGGCAACTGGTGCAGTTGAGGCTCAAGCTACATCTATCATTGATAAAGGCGAGATGGCGAGCTTTAGTGAAACTGCTAAGTATGCAGGTATAGGTTCTACATTTGGTGCAGGGCTTGGATATGCAGGTAAAAAGTTAGCCAATAAACTAAAAGGCAAAACTCCAGAAGAGGTAGACCAAATCATATTCACTACTCCAGAGGGTAAGACGGCTGCAAAGGAATTTACATTTGACGGATACAAGGGAGACCATGCCGACCCATCATATGTTTTAGATAGAGAGTTTGAGAGAAGTCGCAATATGCTAGTTTCTGAAGAATCTGCAATGCAACTTAGTTTCAACTATAATCCAGACTCAGTAGGAACACTTGGTAAAATATATAACAAGTTACCACAAGCCTGGAAGAATAGAGTAGCACAAGTAGTACCTTCTATAGCAAGCAGAAACATTGCAGACATAGGTATAGATTATAAGAACGCAATCAAAGCAGGCGAAGCATTAGGCAGTCGTACTGCCAAGGCCGTTGCTAGGGAAATAGAATTAGACCCTGCATCTAAACCATCTTTTGATAAGTTTTTTGCTACTGGACAAGTTGACGATGTACTTAAAGAAAAGAAAGTAGTAGATACACTTACTGAATTTAGGGATTTCGTAAGAGAGCAACAAAAGAATTTAATACAACTTATTGATGATGATGCAATCAAGGGACTGACCCCCGAAAATAAAATGTATCTGCGTGCAAAGATACAACAGTCTTTGGATGACAATAGCTATATGGCTAGAGAGTATGAGATTTATACTAATGCAGATTTCAAAGTAGATGCTGCTAAAAAGGAAAAAGCTATCCTAGAATTAAAGAAGCAACTAGATGCAGAAGAAGAGATTAATATTGAAATTGAAGACTTTGACCCAGAGACAGGAGACTTTACTTATGCAGGTGCTGAAAAATATTTTGGTGACAAAAAAGAGTTTAAAAACACTAGAGAGAAAGCCGAGAAGATTATAAATCAAATCATTTCTGGCGCTAAAGCAAAGCATAGAGGTACAGGCAGAAGATACAAAGGGGCGACAAATTCTCCTATTAGAGCAAGAAACCTAAACGAAGAAACTAATTTTGCGCTCATGGATATGATGGGCGTAATCAGAGACCCTGCAGAAAAGGCCAGAGGAACTGTAGATAGAATCACTAGACTTGTTGCACGCTCAACTAGCGACAAAAGAATGGTAGAAATGCTAGAGCAGATGGGTCTTGCTAGTAGGAAACAAGTAGAAGGAACAGAACCATTGCACCTACTAGGTGGAGAAAGTGGATTGTATACTACTCAAGACGTAGATATAGCAGTACAACAACTGTATGCGAGTAACTTTATCGAGAAAAATACCAACGCCTTTATGGATGGTATGGGCGATGTTATAAATTCTGGTATTGGTTTATCTAAAGCAGTAAAGGTTCTAGGTAATGTACCATCATACTTTGTGCAGATTTATGGTAATGCAGCTACAGTTGCACAACTAGGAATGAATCCTTTTGACTCTCCTACTATGTGGAACTCTCTGAGAGTAGCGGCAAGTGACATTGATATGTTTGCAAGCAATCAAAAGATGTCCAAAGCGATTCTCCAAGAAATTAAAGATGCAGAAAAGTATGGTATAAAAGGAGGCAATATATTTGCATCTGATATACGTTCTAATTTAGAAAGAGGTATAGGACCTGTAGGCCCGATGCTTGAACCATTCGCAAAAGCTTATCAAGTACCAGATACTGCATTTAGATTTTATGCCTGGAAGCAGATGCAGGAGCAACTGAAGAAAGTATATCCAAAAATGCGTGAAGCAGGTCAAGCAGAGAACTTGAAGAATGCAGCGGCTAAGTTGGTCAATGATGTTTACCAGAACTATGACAAAGTTAATCCGTTTCTAAGATGGACAACTAAGGTAGGTATAACTCCTCAGTTTGCTACATTTACAATGGAGCTTTTAAGAAATCAATACAACCAAGGTAGACAAATAAAAGATTTGTTTCAAGGTAAACTTGGAAGCAAGCTCGGTATAGACATGGGGCCTCCCGATATGGCTGCTTCAAGAATGATGGGTGCAAGACGTGCAGCAGGTAGTGCAGCCGTTCTTGGTGGTACTACTGCAATGATGACAAGTTGGGAAGTTGCGAACAATGTAGATGCAGAAACTAAAAATGCTTTGATAGAAACATTTACACCAGAGTATGATGAAAACTCTCCGTTGATGATGTCTATGAGCGCAGATGGTAAGAAGTTTAATTACCTTAACAGTTCTTACTTAATTCCACAACGTATGATTAGCCAAGCTTTTGTTGCAGGCTTTGATGGTACTGATGAAACTGGATTAATGCGTATGGCAAAGCAAGAGTTTTTAGGAGAAGGTGCTTTCTTCTATCAAGGTTTAGCAAAAGCTGCGTACAACTTAAAAGAGTTTGGTAGTGCAGATAAAATTACTACAGAAGAGGGACTCAAGGCATTTGGAGAAATTGTTGAATATGCAATAGAAGATATGTTTACCCCTGGGCAAGCTAGAGAAGTAGACAAATTCGTAAAAGCACAAAAGCCTGGAGCTAGGTATACTACTAATGAAGTATTTTACAGACAAATTGGTTGGAGAACTAATGCTTTTGAAGTAGAGAAAGCAGGAGAAACAAAAGTTCGCAATGATTACTCTAGTGTAATACAAGAGAAGAAGTCTTGGGGTACTAAGTTGAAGTATGAGATGGAACAAATGCAATCAATGCCAGGATTGTTTGAGGCTCGCTACGAAGAAGCTAATAGCGATTACAGACGATTGATGCAGAAGCAGGCAATGCACTACAAGAATCTAACATTTATTTTAGACAAACAATATCCAGACCAAGGTGCAGAGAAAGCAGTTGAAGTAATGAAAAGCGCAGGACTGAGTTCTAAGGAAATAGGATACTTGATGCAGGGACAAATACCTAACTTACCAAAGCTTCGCTCACAAGGTAGTGCAGAAGTCTTAGAAGAGATGGGATTAGATTTATCTATTAATACAGAAGATAATAACAAAAAAATATTTGCCGAAATCGCTAAGGTTGAGGATAGATTCTTGCGTGACAGATTACGTAATCATGTTCGCAAGGAAAGAAGAGGTGCAAGAAAAGGCCTAAGTACAATAGAAAGTCTTATAGATGCTCAAAGTACAAGCAC
>Ga0070754_10001002_pt1 | contig 23515 bp, 12 predicted proteins | sample VirMetDEL_Sep_01_FD_75181 | JGI IMG/M metagenome (GOLD analysis project Ga0070754, IMG submission 75181) | Aqueous microbial communities from the Delaware River and Bay under freshwater to marine salinity gradient to study organic matter... | ecosystem: Environmental > Aquatic > Marine >...
TTGCCAACGGTGTTCAAGAATGAAATCCGCAGGGTCATTGCAGTTGATGGCTCAGGTGGCTACGTTTATGTTGAAGAACCATTCTTCTTTGCACATTCTGTTGGATCGGCTGGTGTTGAAAGATTACAATACGCATCCGATGATGCAAGGGGTAGCCCAAACATTGACGGAACATCCAAAGAACTGCAATTTGGTGTTGAACACACCCTGTTTGGAGATACATCTTTGCCAACTTTCATGATCGAGCAATCGTTCCGACGAGATAACGCAACACCTGGAACTGAACAGTTGCTACGTCTTTACAATGGCTGTAAAGTCAATTCATTGTCCTTTAGTGCAAATACTGAGGGTGAAGTGAAATTACAGGTTGATTATGAGGGTGGCCGACATTATACAGATACAGCAAGTGCCTTTACGCCTCATCGAATGTTTGAGAATACTGCAAACACAGCGATCAACAGAAAGGCATCAGGTATTGCTATCAACGGTGAAAAGCCATACCTGTTCCAAGATCTCAACTTTGAGGTCTTTGGCCGACCAGTATTGCGAGCCACACAAGTAGAATTTGGAATCGACAATTCAAATCAAGCACGACACTTCATTCGAGGTTATAGTGGCAACACAACAGACAACGATCAAGTGCAACTCGCAGGGGTTCAGATGCCTCTTGACATTACAGAAGCACAGCGCAACTATACCTTTTCGTTTAGTGCAATGGTTGAGGATGATCAACTATGGGAACAAATCAGAACTCGAAAGCACCATCAAAACACAAATGACATTACTTTGACGATGAAGAAGCGAGGCAGTAACAGCACACGTGAGGATGCTACGATTACAATTGAGGACTATACCATTGTAAAGGCAGATCATCAGATTCCAGATGACAAAGGGGCAGTTATTGTTCAAGTTGAATTGGCTGTCCGACACCTCAAGGTTGTCGAAAACTCTCCATATTACACACTTTGATAATGAGGCTTTAAGTTAAAATAATACAACGGTGATACAATGCGACTAACTGGAACTGTGAATGTTGATGGCAAGCGTGTGGCTTTGGATTGGAAAATAAATGGCGTATCTGTGGTCGCAGGACCAGGATTATCGGCTGATGATGTAAAGGTGCATACCTATCTCCCCGATCTTGACAAAGCAACTCCTGGTGAACTTACGCCTCTCAAAGAGGTTACAACAAATCGTTGGGATGCTTTGACCGTAACAGAACTCCGTGTTGAACTACAAAATCGAGGTCTTTCAGTAACAGGCAACAAATCTGTGTTGATTACACGTTTGTTGGAACATGACAATGACGAAGAAGAAGAAGTCATTGAAGAAGAAGTTGTTGAAGAAGGAGATGAAGAGGTTGTCGAATAATCCCTTTGTCCTAAGTGATACACCTCAACGACACGAACTACAAACACCAGTAGGGGAACTCGTTGTTTATGTAAAGCCACTTTCATGGGTGGCTCAACAAGAAGCAATGTCAAACTTTGTTTCGTTTAAGACTGGTTCTGATGGCGAAGTTGCACCAAACATCGATCTCGGTGGCTATTGGAAATTTGTTCTCATCAATTGTATTGTTAAGACTGAGCCTTCGCTATCGAAGAATGATCTTCTCAACCTCACGCCTGAAGTTGGCGATGTGATCCGAACCGTTCTACCCGATCTCAATGACATCATCACCCAGTTCGCAGGTGGTGTAAGCCCTTTGGGTTAAGTTATGAGGATTTGGTTGCCTTTCTTGATGAAGATTTAGATCCAAATGAGAAGCCAGATCTCAACATCCAACAGGCAACAATCTTGACGTATCAAGCGGTTACGTTTTCTCTTGGAACACATTTCAACTGCCCCCCTCACTTTTGGGATAATTTGCCCTCAGATCGAGTTATGCTTGACTACATGATTATGAGAGCCGCCAACGAAAAGAAGGCGGAGATGATTGAACGTATGCAAAAAGACGCTGAAAGGCAAATGAAGCATGGAAGAGGCAATAAGGGGCAACCGATACGCACAACAAGTGATGGCGAAGCCTTAGATGACTTCTTTGAACGTCATAATGCTAAATTAACGGGTGAATGAGATGAGCGACGAACTCAATAACTTTCTCACATCCCAAGCAAAACTCAATACTATCGCCAAAGAGCAAGGAAAATCGATCAACATTCTGAACATCAAATACAAAATTCTGAACAAAGTGTTAGGACCGTTCTACCGATTGTTTGTCGATATACAAAACAAGGTAGAAACGACAAATGATGTGTTTGCCGCATTGGTAAAAACAAATGAAGAGGTGACAGAATCAACTGAGAAAGTAATGGGTCCGATGGGGCAACTGCTCAAGACATGCCGTAACATCAACACAATCATGATCTTTGTTTTGGGTGCATTCGCTTTGTTGGGGGCGGGTATATTTTTGCTCTCTAAACACTTAGGAGGTGGTGAAACGGCTCTTGGGGCTTTCAACATGGTTATGGAGGCTGGTAAAGGATTGGTTGATGCCTTTATTGGTGTTATCTCAACAATTGCAGGGGTCATCGGTGGATTAGACTTCTCAGCGTTTGGAGGAACTTTCATGCCAGTTCTCGAAACTGCCTTTGCTATTCTTGGCAGCATCTTAACATTGTATATCACATTCATTACCGCAGTATTAGACGGTATTGGGCAGATCGTAGAACGCATGAACGAAGCGGGAATGTTCCAACGGATTGTTGATGCCTTTGCCACATTCTTTGGACTTGTAGGTATGGCAATTGGAATCATCATACAAGCAATAGATGATACTGGAGTTACTATGGATGACCTCATATCTGGAATTCGAGGCGGGATTCAGTATTTTGTAGATTTCTTGTTCAGTAGTGGAATACTTGATTTTGCAGTTCAAGTGATCGAGTATATTGCTGTCATTTATGGTGCTATCGCAGTAGTTGTTGCCAGCGTTATTTCACTTTTCATTAAGATATGGGCGCAACTCGGTCCTCCAATCATCAACTTCGTTAAGGCTTTCTTTGATTTCTTAAATCCAATTATCCGTATTGTCACAGGGATATTGGGTGTCGTTATGCGGTTGATTATGGGCTTTATTGGATGGCTTGCCCCGTATTTCACAACAGCAATAGATGGTTTAATGTTTATACTGCAACCATTTATTGAACTTATCACATTCATATTAGATGGATTAAGCACAATAGCAAGCGGGGCGGGTAGTATCTTAGGCGGTGCTGCCGACTTCTTAGGTTTCAATGATGGTGGAATCGCAAGCGGTCCGAAAAGCGGTTATCCAGTAATGCTACACGGAACAGAAGCAGTTGTTCCTTTACCAGATGGTCGAACCATCCCTGTATCGATCAAAGGAGATGTTGGAGGCGGAGGGCAAACCAATAACATCAACATCAGCGTAACGGGCGGTGGCAATGCGAAAGACATTGCTAAGGCTGTAAGCGATGAGGTGAGCAAGGTTCTCCGTAACCGTTCAAGAGGCGGTAGTTACACAAGAGGGGTGATTTGATGCCAATGATACAGTTGATCCGTAGAGATAGCACAGTCATTGAACTCGAAGCAACAGACATACAATTCTCAATTCAACGAACAGTATTGGTTCACCCAATTCCTTTGATTGCGACACGTGCAGGGCTTGATCTTAATCAGCCTCAAGTTGGCATCACAATCAATGGTATCATCACAGATGATGAAGAGGCGACGGGAAGTGCTTCTGCTGAGATGACTCTCGATCTATCTTTGGCCTTTGGGAATGCAGGGGCATCCTCATGGTATGCATCGCTAAACACTACATGGGCAGGGGTCAAAACAGAAATGGATGGTGCAACAATCATATTTCAAACAAAAGGGCAAATTGATGCCGATCTTGGAGAATCTATCGAATTACAGTTGAAGAATGGATCTGGAACAAATGTGGTTGCTACAAAGAGTATTATCTATGCTGATATTTCATCGACTACAAACACCAGTGGAGTGTCAAGTGCAATCAAAACAGCATTGGAAGCCGCCAACATCAAAGTCAATGCGGCAACAGTAGCATTCACCACAGAAGCAACTGTATCTACAAAGGCGGGGCAAGCCGCATCTGTTTCATATTTCAATCAAAATGGATCGACAGGGGCATATACAGACGAGATGTTGATTATCTCAAACAAAGCGACTGGTGCAACAGCCAACTCAACCACTTCCGTAAAGAAAACCACCAATTCAATACAGACAGCCTGGAATAAGCAATTCTTTGTTACCAACATGACAGGAGGCGTTACAGGTGTAAAGATGACACGTGGAGATAAGTTACAAGATCTCATCAATGCCATCACAAACCCAAGTGCGGGTGGTGCATTGATTAGCCCACAGGTCTTGACAGGATCAATCATTGATTTGCCTGATTCTATTGCATCCTTTGACTCCGCACAGTTCTTACAGATTGATCAGGCAAAGGCTGTTAAAAAATACATTATTGGTGTCAGAATACCATATGAGTCAATCGTTTCTTCAACAACAGGCAATAGGGAATTAAGGCAATTCTTGATCCCTGCGGGTCCTGGAACGGATCATTCGGCTGAATCCAATACTGAGCCTTTCGATCCAGTTGAAACAATTAACAACAAACCAGTAAGACCGAATCCGTTCCTTCGTCAAGGTGTAGCCATCCCTGCGGTTGTTCAGACATTTGATCCCAGTTATGAAGCTGGTGATTCTGTATGGACTTATCAAATAACCCTCGCCCCAGTCGAACAGTTGGTGGGATTGTGAAATGGGGCTACACAAGATCAACAGCAAGGCCATACGTTTCAACGGCTTCACCGATGGCATTGTAGTTCCAACAGGCCAACACAAGGAATCTGGTATCAACCTATTACGCCCTACTTATTCAGGGGGTTCAGCAACCACCAAAAGCGATGCAACCAAGATCGGAAGATTGCACTTACCAACTGAAACAAATCCATTGAACCGTATCTTAAGTGCATTCACTATTGATGCGTTTATCGTTCCGAATTATGGAGGAACTGTTGTTGTCAAACCAAATTGCTTTGAATTGAAAGTTGGCGACCCTTTCAAAAATGCACCCATAGAATTCTCGATCCATTGTATTGGGCGTGTGTTTCGATTAACGACCACTTTTGACATCAATACGTTGCGAGAATCACATTCGGGAACATATGGAGGGGGAGAGCATCTACCTGATGATATTTCAGAAGGGGCGCAACCGCTAATGCTTGTTACTGCACAGTTCACAGGAGATGAGATGAGAGTCTATGTCAATACAAACCTTGTTGGCAAATTGAATCTGATTGAGCAACGCATTTTGGATAACGTATCATCGGACTTCTTCATCGGTGGCAGGGGCGGTGAATTTCGAGGTATCATCGAAAGCGTTAGGATCAACAAAGGAGAAACATCACCTTTGCTACAACCATTAGCCGTTACAGATGAAACCATTGGGCTTTGGGATTTTGAGGATGAGATGCATATACCAAGTATTCACTTCTTTGACAATGCCAATGAATCATCAGCAACGCAGGGGCGAGATGGCAATTTGGATCGAAAGAGTCTGTTTGAAACGCCTTTAGTGTGTGTGGCCTATGACTTTCAGAACATCAATGATTTAGGGTATTTCAGAATCTATGAAAGACCCGAACATCCGAATGATAACGATGACAATTACACGGCTATGGAGAAATTGGCCTCAATAGCCACAGGAATACCCTTAGCAGACATCAAAAGGCAAACATGGTATTCGACCTCATTGAACTTAAATGCATACACATACGGAACAAATACGGGTTCTTTGGACTATCTTGCATCTGATCGAGTCAAACATTCTTCACTAAACGCTGTTGTTAATCAATCTGGAACTCACCCTTTGACTGGCTTAACAAAGACAGCAAGTGGCCGAACACAAGACATCACAAATGGTGCTGATGTTTTTCTTGCCAACATATCTGATTTAGATCCGATGGTGAATCCAATTGAACGTATTCGGATAATCTCATTGGACTTTGCCAACAATAGAGTTGTTTGTCAATCTGTTCATTTACAAAACGATACTACAACCGCAGCGACCATAGAGAACCATCCAAAGGGGCAGGGTTTTCTTTTCGACCACGTTGATGGAACGCCTATTTGGTTTGTATTGGGCAATGCCGATTTAGTGATAGATCCTGGTAACAAATCCACATCTTCTCTTGTAGCAAATCAAGTAACTCGACAAAAAGATGCATTTACAAGAGCAAGGTTCACACAAGGACAACGCTTTGAAGATCGTAGTGGCAATCGCAATACTGCCTTCTTTGTTTCAAAACAAAGCCGAATACCATCAACGATTGGAAGTGCTGCCGCTACAACAGAAGCACCCGATCCAGATCCTCCATTCCAAAGCGATATGATTATGTGGTTGCCAGTTAATGCATTAACAGGTTATTCTGATGGTGCAACAGTAACTCACGTTCCCGATTATAGCGGGAATGAATTTGGTATGTATGCTGTTGGCACGTGGGCGTATCAAGCCCAAAGTGCTGAGTTCAATTCATTCCCTTCGCTTAAAATCACATCAAGCGATGGGGCTTTGGTGAACATAGGGACAAATGATGGAGAATCAAAAGAGATAACGCATCAGACTGGAACAAACGGATTTACTGCATTTTGGATGATTCATTCGAGTGCAGCATTCACACTTTCTTCAACCTATGATTTGATCGGTGAAAACGCAAGCACCAACAAAACATTCTTTGGAGGCGGAACAACCTCAAATGCATTTACATTGACAAATAATGGCGTTACTACAACAGTCAATCTTCAACGTGGAGGATCAAGTGCGGGGCATCTGATTACACCTGGATTGTTGTCAATCACCTTCAATCATACCAGTAACAATGCGGTGGTTCATCGCTTTGCTCAAGAGATGGGAACTTTCGTTGGCAAAGTGGTTAATGATTACCGATTCGACAATAATCTGTTTGGTTTATTCGGCAGGGCTTTAACCACCGACCCCGCCACCAAAACAGGAACGGCAAGTAACAAAGCACCACAGAACACCGAATTTGCAGAATTTATTCTGTATGATCGGGCTTTGACTGATGCTGAAAGACAACAAGTGCAGGGCTACTTCCTTGACAAATACACGGTGATCTGATTGCAAATTTGGAAGAATCGGGTGATGATGGCTACGCTGGTATGTCGGGAATGACGACATACAATCGAGTCGAAGGCGAGTTCTTTCTACGTCAAATGCCATCGCCTGATGAACAGATGGTTCGTCAAACAATTCAAGGAGTCATTGATGAATTCATTTACCAAACAGATGAGTTATCGCTTCAATCAATCTTGAAGGAGAATGAACAGGTCAGCGTCACTGAGAACGTGTATCTTGGCGATACCAGTTCAGTAGCAAATCAAAGTGTAACTTCATTCTCTACTGATTCAAGCGGGAATCCCTTCAATCGAATGGTGATTCAAGCAGGTGTTGGATCATACAGCGATACAATGGCGGCTACGCTTTCATCCTCAGTCCATGATGAGATAATTGCTATTGCTGTCGATGACATCAAGCCTTTCATGATTAAAGGATTAGATACGGATCATACTGCTGAGTTGGTCAATGACAAACCAACAAATGATGGATATATCAAACACTTAAGCCCCTCTAAACAGCCATTGATTGCTTCCATTGAATCGCCTACGATCTTAACCGATGCAGGGGGTCCGAAAAGAGTCCTTGTGTTCTACGATGCCATTGACCTTACAGGAGAGGTTATCGCAGGTAATACCCTCACGCCATCTCAAGTCAATGCTCATCAACGACCTTACCACGTTGAAGGAGAAAACAAGGGGTATTTGGTGGTCAAAAAGACAATCCCTGCATCATCAACGCTCTATGAGGTATCATCTGGAACATATCGAACCTTATCGGATATTTTACTCAAGCCGTATTCATCAGCACCCGCAAGCGATTCAGATGTTCAGATGAAGATTACAGCCGCAGGGGGATTGATTACTTTACCAACAAAAGACTTCAAGCAACCAATCAAATCACACGTTCTCAAATCCCATGCGTTTGAAGGGTCATTCCCCTCGCCTTTCATTGACATAAGCGATTGTGTTCTTACAGTCAAAGACAATCTGAAAGGATATGGCCGACCTCGAACAGTTGCCAACTCAAATACGCCTGATGAAACCTCAAACCCAAGCCACCATGTAATGACAATTCAATCTAATACTGGAAAAAATTTGGAGGCTTTCGACTCAACAAAAAGAACCCCCCCTGAGTTATCCCGATCAACACTTCAAGTGTTCAATATCATTGACAACGAAGTATCTCAGAATGATAACACAATTCTTGTGATCCCTGCGAATCGAAATCGCTATGCGGTTCTTGATGACTTTTTGACTTCAACGGATCACGAACAACCATCGGTGGTTTCTCTTGAAATTGCATTATTGAATGGAAGGGCTGAGGAATTCAACACAAAAATGGATAACGGAGGTGCAAGCCTTGAACTGCGAGGTCGTTCCAATCTTATGGATATGACAGGCAAAGAAACGAAACGCAATTTGAATTTAGGAGAAAGCGTTCCAATCAAAGAGATCGGTGATACTGGAACGCCTACTGAGTCAATCACGTTGGGGGGCATTGGTCAAGGTGGAGTAGATGCCAAACCTGAATGGACTGAACACCCATTCTTACCAGGATGGAAAGATCGAATTGTAGGATCTGGAAACGCATCTGTTCGGAATGATCGGCAAACATCAACAGATTATGCATCAACACGTGCTTTGGTTGAGTTGCCATTGTTTCCTTCAATGTTCTATGATGTAAATGGAATTTACGAGGCAGTAGAAGGTATTACAGACGGTGTTCATCCATCTGGAAAAGACTTTGAAATAACGATTGATTGCACTATGACAGCAAAGAACCGTGTTCAAATGAGAAATTATGAGGCAAGAAATTCAGTCGATTGGGGTTTTCAAGATAGTGTTGCTGCGGTTGAAATAATAAATCCATTAGCCCATAGCAATTTTGATGAAGAATTTGCTAAAACCAAAGGTGTATGTATAAAAGCACAGAAAACATCAATCCAAGCAATTGTAACAGCGCACGATCTTACATTGGGAACGGCTAATTCATACATTACTGTTGATGATGTTGAGCCATTCATTAACGAAACAATACAAGGTGCAAATGGACCACAAATAGACTCATCTACTGGTGTATTGACAAACAAATTCTACATTACTGTTGGAGAGGGTTGTGTGAAAGGATATGACTTTGGAGGTAGCCTCATAGATCAGAAAGATGGTGTATTCTTTATGCTAAGAGTTCACAAGATTGTAAATTCAACAAACAAAATATACGTGGATCGAGCAATAATTAGAAACCAATGGAGAGATCGTGGGTTGAATTTAAGTGCATCAGCACCCACCGCATCTTCTAACATTTTTAATGGGGCAGTTGTAACTTATGGAGGGGCTATCAATTTCAATCGAGCCTCAGCAGTAGGTGAACCTGTTTTTGATACTACCTCTCATGCACTTACCACCGATGGTGTTGCAGACGCTATTGAGGAAGGACTAAAACAATGTTTAGGATTAACAAGCAGTGCTATAACGCAAATCAAAACCCAAAGAAAAACCTACGTTGTAATAAATGTCTTAGGGCAACCATCACCTGTTGATATTGGCGGGTTTGAATTTGATATTTGGAACAAATTTGGTTTTGACAACAACCGAGAATTGAAAGAGCCGATCATATGCCACCCCAACTTTACTGGTTTGAAAGGAAAATCAGCACAGGGGACAGCACTACAATATGTCTTACCAAGTCATTACAACCTTCGAGATATTGCATTAAAGAGCAATGGTTTCTTACCATCTGTGAACGAATTGATACGCCAAATTAACATGGCAGGGCATCCTCAAGCAAAGAACTCTCTTGGCGAAAGTGCCTATGAAACACCTTTGGTGGGTTCAAATAAATCAGGAGGACACATGGGTTATGTTCGAGCATTTATTGGCAAAGAAGTCGAATCTCGATCTGGTGAGAAGGGTGTTACTATTGTAATTCACAGCACAGTTCCAGGTGCGACAGGAAGAGAATTTGCAGTATGGCTCTCAAATAGATCAGTATATCCTTATCGACCATTTCAAGCAGTTGGGCATGGTGGCTTGCTGGCAACCAATAGTAGATCATATCAGATGAATTCATTCCCTGCCCCTATGCCTATTGGCGCAGATGGTGAAACGTTTGTTCCCATTACTACATTTACAGGTGCGCCTCATGGATCAATCATTCACCCTGAAGATCAAACAAATACAATTAGATCATACAATGGAGTTGGGGCTACATTCAAAGCCAAGACAAAATCAACCGACTCATCTACATTACAGGCGGCAAACGGATCATTCAGTTGGGATAATACTGAAAAGATATTTGATTACATCACAGTAGAAGGTAAGGCGTTGGATTATATGCTCAGAACATCTCATTCTTATCATGGTCTGAATGGTCTTGCATCGCACCAAAAGGGAAGTCGCTTACTTAGGATTGGTGGGTTGTTAGCAACATTTTCAAGCGTAGATCACAACCCTGTTGGTTATACAAGAATTGGTCAAAATGAGGCGTATTTACGTGATGTAAAACCATTATCCGATCCAGATCGTTTCGTTGGAGAATTTTATGATGGTGCGTTCAACACCTTTGCCAATGAAATTACAGATATGGAGGTTGAGTTCCTATACCCTGCAATTGATCAAGAAGCCATTCTATTCTTTGGAGGCGGTCATACTGGTTTGACCTTTGACATCAGCGATGGAACTGATAACGACTATTCCGATTTTTACAAACACCCTCTTGCTAAAGGACCGACTGGTTTTGCTGGTTTTCAAAATCTTGGTGAAATATCATCGCCCTTTGCAGTTCTTGATTTTACAGATGTTCTCAATGAAGATACAATCAATAGCGATACGTTGAGAGGATTCCATCATACAACTGTTCTGAATTCAGATAACGAACCCGAAGGAAAGTGTGCTTTCTATGCGAGATTGCAGAATGGACTTTATGGATCGAGCGAGGACTTAGGAACTGGGGCTGTCAGCCAAGATAACACAAAATGGCGTGAAGATCTTTACAATCGAAAGGTTCGAGTTACCTCCGCCAATGGGATGGCTACAACCAAAAATGGGGTTACAAATGGCGTAGAGGTAACGCCAACTGGATCGGCCATTACTGCAAAATTATTTGCTCATGGCGATGTAGTTGCACTTCATAACAACAATTCGGGAACAATTGAAGCGGAACACGCTGAGGTCAAGTCCTTTGATCCTGATAATGCGAACTATTGTATTTCAGCAATATGCGCCCCCCCTGCATCCAATCCTGATTATATGACTGGACCAATCTTTCATGCGATTTATGATGACGGAACGCCTAATGGCCGACCCTATGGATTGCATTTAGGGGCATCATCTCCCTCTTCTGGTGAAATACCAATCTCAGTCGCTCTTACGTGTTATACTTCAACTCCGTTTCCTGGTTCGCCAAGACAGATGGTTGCCGTTCTCGTTCCTTCAACCGTAAGTGGAGGAACAGTCAAGGTGGATGAAACAGGATATACTTTCATAATGATGGGACAAAGAGATGTTTCAGCCCCAGTTCCTTCATTTCTTTACATAGGAAACACAGTAGGAATCACAGATCCAGCAACAGGAACTATGACCGCAGGGATTTTCGATTTTTCCGATTATGTTGTTCGTGTAAGTGATGAACAATACAGTTTTCCATCTCCTGGTGCATCGCCAAATGCAAAAAGTAACTTTGAAACAGAAACAAGCGGTTATGGAGGCGGTGATGCTGATCATCCCGATCTCCCTTCTGCAATACATTCTATTCGAGATAAAGAGATGGCTACTATCGGCTGTGCTTTGATTGGTGCGCCTTTCATCAACATACTTGGAGGAACGACACAAGGGGGTCATCCATTGACCCCAATCAATGATTACTTCACGGCTCTACAATCAGGCAGCCCTACATACGGTGTTACGGGAACTGGCGGATCGTTTGGCGATGGTAAAAATTCAGCAGGACCTATCCACTTTGCGGGTTATTTGACCGATGTTGCTTTATGGAAGCGTTATATGTCCTTTACTGAGGCAAGCAACTGGTTTGCATCATATAACAAATGGTGATTCGCATGGCTGATGTGTATTCCCGATACCTTGAACCTGCCGAAACAGGATCATGGGGTGCTACATCAACTGGAGAGTTCAAGTCGGGTATATTCGCAATGCACATTACTTATCCTGATACTGAGTATGGCGATACGATTGAAGATTGGGAATCGGGGGTAAATTCAACAGATTGGCGACAAGGAGTTACGATCTTAGTCAGAACGCCATTAGCCGCCAGTTCATCGACTATTGCTGAGGCTAAGAACGTGATTGCTATTGATCTGAAACAGGCCGCCATCGATCATGGCAGTTCGGATTACAGTTATGATTTGGGAACAGAAGAAGCCGCCCGTTTCATAGCGGCAAAAATCAACTCACGTAAAATCAAGATGCAAGGTGAAAGAGATTTAACGAAGTATCTGAGAGCAAAATATATTCGACAATCTTTGCCACCCCAATATCACATTTATCGAGGAAAACACGTATCGCAATCAGGAGGTCAAACAGTTGTTGAACTCGATTTTGGCTGTGCTTCCAACACATATCCTTCTGAATTACAAAATAGTGATTTTTCTGTTAAAATTGAATCCAGTTCATCCTCCCCTCATATTGCTGCGGGAACGTATGACGGAGTATCGCTTAAAGGAATAGTAAGCGATGAAGATAGTTCGACCCACATCGGAATAAGGTGTGATGTAACGTTTGACGGAACTCCTACAATAACTGGATCACCTTCTGTTGGCGACATTTTTACAAATACATTCACGATAATAAGTGAACCCGCTAAACATACAGTTGCCCTATCGTGGGAAACATACTCGCCAAGCACCAATCAAGGATATTGGTCAGCCGCTAACTGTGGACCAATTGTTCAAGGAATGGGGGCTATTGGCGTTCATAGATTGGTGGCAAAGCCAATGGATGGAGGCAATATGGGGTTGCCAGCGTTAAATTATGATTCTCGAAGTGGCATTACTGCAAATCAACACAGTTCAAATCACGGCTATAATCGCTTTTCTATTGAAGGTTTGAATTCGTGTGTGATGCCCAATATGCCCCCTAGATCGAAAGCAAATGCAACCATCTGTTCAAGGAATTATTTCACTACATCCCGACACCGAATCAGATCTATCTTCATCTAATCGGTTACGCATTCAAGACCTTGAATATGGAACAGAAGTGGTTTCATCATCAGGAAGGCCAGCATCAGTAGATACAATTGTTGGTGGTTCAGGATATTCTTCAGCAGACAACATCAATCGCCAAACGACAGGAGGATCGGGCGTTGGCCTAACTGTTAATACGACTTTATCATCAGGTGCATTAGCGACAGTTGCTATCAATAACAAAGGAACAGGATATGTAGTTGGTGATGTGATAACTGCTGAGGGCGGAACTGGAGGAACATTCAGAATCGCAACCTTAGAATCGGATGGCGTAATTGAGTTGGAAAATGGCGATTATTCAAAGCCATTTACATCAGCAGACACAAAACATTACATCCCTTCTGGATCGAATGGGGTTCATCTTACCAAAGTTACACACAGCAGTATTGAGGTAAAACATGGCTTGAACGATAGTTCTGAAAAATCATATGCCAGATCATTTAGAACCGTTTCACCAACAAATCCTGAGCGTGTGAGTGGATTACAGATAAGCAATGAAGAACGTGTTTTTGAGCCAATCACAGTAATTGATGATTTGGGCAACGAGTTGGTTCTCGAAGGAGGATCACCGTTTGGAACGGTTATTCGTGATTTCAAAGTATCAAAGGGTCGAGAAAACCCCAACACAGGTGAAATCGAAACAAGGCCATCAGCCCCATCTGATGTTATGCCCCCAAATATGCAAATTCAACTGCCTAAATCAGAAGAGATTCCAGGCAGTATCTTTGTCCGAAGCGGTCATGATCGAGTCCAAGCGTGGTCTAACCAAACATGGGGTTTGGGAGGGCTTTCAGCACCAAATCCAAGACTTGCGGGTGATGCTGAAACAGATAGCAACGAGGCATCGCAGTATGAAACACATGATCGAACATTGATCTTCCATTGCCAAAGAATACTGCATGACAAATTAGACACTATCTTTGGTTTAGAAACCAACTCAACTCCTGGTGCTGTTCCAAGTGGAACAACAAGACTGTTTGCAGCACATCGGATGTCGGATCATGCTGAACGAGGTAGTCTATTGACACAAACCAACAATGGAGTCGCAACAGGCAATCCAATAGCCCATCATCGGATTCGGTTTGGTCGTCAAGGGCATTCATTTGTCATGCCTTTATGCCATCGGGGAACTCCAATGTCGATGAGGCGACAGTTGCATCGATCTCACGGTTCAGCCTATTCGCTAATGTTTGAGGCTGAAACAGAATACAAACACTTTGGCTTTGGAAGCACCAATACAACGAACTCATCAACAGTCTTTGAATTAGATACGATTGATGTCATGGAAAATTCGCCTACATACGCTACTGGTTCTTTTGTTTCAGACGGTTTGCCCCTTGATGAATTGAAGGGTATGCGAGTCTATGATGCCGATGGCGCATATACCTCAGCCACACACAGAAGCATACCCGATTATTTGTTTGCACCAGGACAAAAGCACACTAATGTAGAGGGTGTTGCTGAATCAGTAGGATTTGCTGAAACAGGAATCAACGGATCAGTAACTACTGGCGGTGCTACAAAATTGACACTACAAGGTAGCACGTTATCAGCCAATAATCGCTTCAATACAGCGAGCGAGGTCATGATCAATGGATTCTTCTTGAACAATTATCTTGGCATGGGAGGCCGACCTGAACCGATCAAGCGTGTTGGGATTGATAGCGGGGGCAATTGGTTTGTTCGAGGCCATCATGAGGGCGTTATACGGCCACGTGTCGCTACTGAACTGGCGACTGTTCCACCGTTGTTACATCATGACCCTGAATTGCTCAACGCTGCGGGAACGCCCGTTTCATCCTCCGTAACCGTTCCTTCTACTTCATTTACCAAACCAGGAGTTGATTATCAAGACATGGCATTGACGAAGGCGAGGAATACAGGATCGGGTGGAGAACCTGATGCATTCCTATGCACATGGCTTGCTGAGTATAGTCATCCTACATTCTTTGGAACAATGCGTGAACACTTCATGGCGTTCCGTTATCGTGAATCGGGTATGCCGAGATCGCTGAATTATCCATCGACAAGAGGTTTGTTGTTGCGTAATTTTTCAGCCGATGGCAACTATGTAACTACGGGTTCACCAGCGACAGCGTTGCCGTTTGAACGGCTCTATGTCAATCAATGGTTACAAAATTACGGCTACAATGGACTCAACGCAGGGGGTCATGGAAACGTAGAGGGGTTGCGTAGCGTAAGTTCTGTTCTAATGGGGCATACTACTCGAAGAGAGGCACATGGAACGATTCAGTTGTATAACCAAAACGGAACGACCAGATATTCACGTGGCGAAGGCATAGGAGATTCATTGAATCCGAATGTTACTTTGGCAGTTGTCAAGGGAATTGACCTCGATTCTGATAGTGAAGATCTCAACAGACAGTTCTATGTGTTGAATCCATATGTAGGTATAGACGTAAGCCGTAGATTGCCTGTTCGAGCATGGGGTTTCAGAACAGCCTCAAGTGGACCAAATATGCTTGCTGGTGATCCTACTGAAACACAGAACACCTATGCAATCACAAATAGTGGCCGATTCGATGGAGGCAAGCATGACTCAATGGAGGATTTGCCTCTTGCCGATCATTCAGGATTTGGTAATGATGCAAACGTCAGACATGGAGAAAGAGGCATTGTTCGATCAGTTCCAGTAGGATTCGTTACAAATGATTTCACGGCTGAGGCACATCCATTTGAGCGAAATATCCGACAAAGTAATGATCGGGTGAAACAACAAGATGAGCAAATGGGCATTGGTGCAAATTTAGGCATTACACAACATGGAATGCTCGCACCAGATTCGATGGCGGCAGGTGCATGGGATTATGAGTTGAATGATACAAGGCCGACCACTTTGCCGATCAATAATCCAGTTCTTTGGTTGAAGGCTGATTCATTGGATTTGAAAGATGGCGATTCGGTTTCAAAGTGGGTGGATTCATCACCAAATGCATTTGAGTTCGTTCAATCGACAGCCTCAGCAAAGCCGACTTTCATTAAACGAGATCCAAAAGTGAACAATATGCCCGTCATTGACTGTGATGGTAATGATAAATTAACTTTAGATTTCACCTCAAAATTAAACACAAAAGATCTCACTATGTTTGTTGTTGCTTACGTTGATTCTGATGATGGAAACGCACATGGCGTTGTTGAATCGTTTTCAAATAGTCCAGTTACCCGATCAGGCCATTCCATTTGGATTAGAATGGACTTAAACAATCAATGGCGTTGGCAAGTAGGTGCTGATACAACTTATACTGGCATAAACTCAGCAACAAATTCCGCAGAAGGCGGAGTCGCAAGAATAGCAACTGCAAAGGTGTATGGAGGTAATGGAACAGGAGGAACTGCCACCGTAGAGATCTACTTAGACGGTTATCAAGAGGGAACGACAACAGGACCTCAATGGTTTGCCGACGATGATCCATATGGAATAGGCCATGTCGGTTCTTTTCACCTAAATGGTAAGATTGCTGAGGTTATTCAGTATGATCGTAAATTGACCAGTGCCGAACAACAAGAAGTTGAGTCATATCTGTCAAGAAAATACAACTTACCAATTTCAATCAACGTGGCTCACACAGGACACAAACAAGATTATGACAACATTCCAATCAACAAAGGTTCTGATCCATTCATCGATCTTGTTCAACGAAGTGGAAGCCCAACCTATGCTCAACAAGATTCTGTTGGGGCAATGCTTACTCCTTCTGATTCAAACAGTCGATTTGGTCATATTAGCGACTTTTACCATCTTCGAGGCAACGCTTTACACACCAACGCACACGCAATCAATGAAACAAAGAGCGACTTAGCATACCCGCCAAACGGTCATTCTAAGGTCATTACAATCGGTGCATCTAAGCGAATCAATGACATTTTGCCCGATGTTTTGAATGAGATTTCAGACACAAGGCAAATCCAAGCAAGAACAGAACCTCGACTGGGGCTGATTATGGAGGTCGAAAGTGAAAGAAACAATAACAAAGATGTGGATTATGCCGTTACTGGAACTCGATCTATTTCATTGCATACTGATCTTATGTTGGGGCATCACTTCCCTGTTCTTCCTTCACATACAGTCAAAACACATTTACCAAACAACGGATTCACCGTCAATGGAACAGGATCTACTTCTGTTGCCCCTGATTATTCAGTCAAGCCAACATGGAGTCCAGATTCTAATGGCAATAAGGGGGATGTTCATTCATCATTAACAGACACCACCAAAAACACGTTCAAGACCCATGCTTTGGATCACTGGGCTGTTCGAGGCGTGTCAGAACTACCTGCATGGGGTGGAGTATATATTCTTAGAAAAACGTATCTGAACAGAAGCGATGAAGATGAAGGCGTTTTGAATACTGAGGTGAACGAAGGCGAAACGAGGCCAACAACATCACATCCTCGACGTAAATATGTAGATTACATTGTAAGACCTGTTCGGCCATTGAAGTTATTCGGCTTTGCATCCGATCTTTTACAGGATGGATGGGTTTTAGGTGCAAGAAGTTCGATGACCTCTACTCTTTACAATTCGCATTCGTTTGATCGAGATAAGCGATATGGCGTATTTGAGATGAATTACTCAAGAGGCGAAAACCAAACAGAACCTATCTCATCGGCAGGGTCAGCGTTCACAATCGACTATCCAGATGCAAATGAATACGATGTTACATGGCATTTGATACCTACTGCAAATATGCTTCAATTTGCTAAATCAGACGCTCACCGATTTGACAGCGAAGGCAACTTCAATCCTGAAATTGAGGCAAAGTATTCACAAGCCCAAATTACAGGCGGTGGAGAACCGATCTATCAATCTGAAACGAATTATGATGTTGATAAGGGCATTATGGGCGATCATTCAATACATGGTAAAGAGGCCAAAATCACACAATCGAAAGAAGCCATGCGATACTATCCACGTGTTACCGTAAAGGCATCAAAAGGCGGTGGGGTGTATTTGGTCGATGATGCTTCTGTTTTGCCTCCAACTGGCAAACTGTTTGCTTTAGAACACACAGGATCAATCACATACACTTCGATCTCAGATAACGACGTTACAACTACTGGAACGATAACAGATGCAAATGGCAATACTGTGTCTGATTTCACAGGTTTATCACTATATTTCACAGACGTATCTTCATCAACAGGTGAATTGGTCGATGCAAGAAGTCCTTTGGTCAAACAAGCCGTTGCGCCTACATTTGTTGATAACGCTGTTATCGCAATGAAAATCGAGAGTCAATCCTGGTATTACTTTGATGCTGAACTAAATGAAGTAACAAGAACCTCGCTCAACTATCGAGGATTGTTGCACTATGAGCCATCAGATTTCATTATGGCTCAACAACAACCATTCAACATCGCCAATGGCAGTAATCAAGGAGTCATCAGCAATAAGAATAATCTCGATCAAATCATTAACGATGGCAAAGTCATTTCAGAAGATTATGCACCACCTTATCTGATTGACTCGAACAACATCAAATGGAGAGTATCAGAAGTGATCCGTGAGCGAAAGAAAGCGGTCATGGTGTTCAAAGATATGTCTGGTAAAAGCCTCAAGGATTCAGGAATGGCTGTTGGCGATGTTATCACAGGACAGGCAGGGTATATTGGGCTGAGGACAACAGATGCCGCATTACATCTACTGAACGATGCAGGGGGCAACATTGCGGGTATCACAATCACCCCCTCAAATGCCTTCTATAACAACCAAAGAGATGTTGAGAACTACTTAGGCGCACATCCGATGCTACGCCAGATCAATGACCACAGTAAGAAGTATGTTTCACGTGATACAAGAGGGCTGAACACAATGGAGGTTCTTCGTAACCTCTCGCAACTGGATGGCCGTCAGATCGTAAATGAACGGAACGGAACGATTGTGTTCTCAAATAAGGTGTTCAACGAAAGAGGACTACGCATAGGTGTTCAGAACGGTGTAGAATCCGTTGAAGTGAGCAAGTTGTTTGATTCGCCAAATGAGATTGTAGTTGTTGGTGATGTCATTGCAGGTAATGAGATTGTATTCATCCGTGTGCGAGATAGCGAGAAGATCAAACAGGCATCGGCAGGTGGAGAAGAAGAAGTTGTGAAAACGCTACGGCAACAGATTCCAGGTGTTAAGAGCGTATCGGCAGCACGTAAGTTGGCAAAGACGTTGTTAGCAAGGGCTGAGAACGGTGCGCCTATGATCGTTATCAAGGGGCTGATGAATTCGACTTCTATTCGAGCAGGGGATATTGTTGATATTAACCTCCCAATTCAAGGAGTCATCGGCAAGTTCGTTGTCTTTGAATCAAAACACCACTTGTATTCTCTCAGAACAGATCTTATTGTAGCCCAGTATGAGAAGGGCATCGAAGGTATCTTGACCGATCTTAAGACTGAAACAATTGATTCAAGCGGTCTTAGCGAAAGTTCAGGAGATAAGGACATCAAGGACAACCTTTCGATGTCAGCATCAGTCAATATCATTTCAGTTCACAAGATTAGGGTTCGCAACGTCAATGAAACAGGTTTCATCATTGGTGCAAAACACAAAAACGGGCTTGGAAAGATAGGTGTTCGAGATGGGAATAAAAGGGGCTTCCCCATCGGCATGAGCAAGAGCCGAAATTACGTGGTGAAATGATATGCCAGTTCTTGACCCCCTCAAAGCCGCTTTGACCGACCACCTCCAAACGCTGATCATGAAATGTTCTCTTGGATCGGGTGGAAACGACGCATCCAGTAGAGATGGAGGGGCGGGTAATACAAAGATGAGCAAAGATACTGTGATTCAAAGACTTGATGATCGAACAATATCTGTGAGCGCATTGTTTGATACCCAATTGACAAGTGAACAGGCCATTACGGAGGTTGTTCTTCATGGAACGAACCCTCTTGATACGCCATCTTTCAGGGCTACATTTATGCCGATTAACAAGAACGGAACTAATGAAGTCCGTGTGGATATTCTGATGGAGGTTCGATAATGCCTGAACTGAAAAGAAAGAAATGTTGCTGCGGTGCAACTGAAAAGAATCCCTGCGCTTGCATGAAGCAAGGCATCATGAATTGTTCCAAGAGCGAGCCAAAGTGCCAATGCTACAAAGACTTAGACATGAAGAAAGCCTTTGATGGTGCGTGGGAGGTGTTATTTTGACAGAAACATTTGAGATTGCATGGGAACTGATGAAAAGCGACGAGAAGGGCGACAATGTGCCTACCAATCCAAGTCTGTGGGCGCAAGCCAAGAGCAAAGCCAAAACAAAATTCAAGGTTTATCCGTCAGCATACGCTAACGGATGGGCTTCAAAATGGTATAAATCCAAAGGAGGCGGTTGGAAGAAGAAGGGCAAGAAAGTGAAGAAATCGTGGGATCTGGTCAAGGACATTGCTACGGCAACCCGTAGTGCTGAACTTTGGGCGCAAAATGATGAAGAGATCTATTTCACGGTTATTGAAGCAATCAAAAGTGCTGTTCAATCTGGTGCGGAACGTGAAGATGTTCACACAATGTTAGCAACTCAAATTTTACCTTCTGCTATGATCAACAATCCAGGCTTTCAACAGGAATTAGTTGAATATGGCGAAATAGATGCCATGAGCGATGTTGATTGGGCGGAGGTCGCTGATGGATTCATTGACTATTACGACCAATACAAAGAGGAAATGGTATGATTGATGCCCCTATCTCCGATCTCATTTCAAAAGATTTGAGGCGATGGTTCAAGGAGAAGTGGGTTGATGTTTCACGTAAGGACAAAGACGGCAATCACCCTCCCTGTGGGCGTGGTGAAGCCAAAACAGACAGTAAGGGCTATCCTAAGTGCCGACCATCAAAGAAGGTCAGCGAGGACACGCCTAAGACCTCTCGATCAATGAGTCGAAAGGAGAAGAAGGCAGCAACTCGAAGAAAGCGTTCAAAGCCACAGGGCGTTGGTGGGAAGCCAACGGTGGTTAAGAGCATGGATGTTGATCCAAGAGATGACATATTGCGAAGAAAAGTGTTGGAATTTATTTTGGAACGAATGAAATCAACACATGAAAGAACAGGGGATGGTTCGAGTTGGGATAAATATGTTCAACTCGTTATGTTTGCTCAGCCTGAACAGTTGTTGCAGTTGTTAGAAACAATGGAAAGTCATGAAAATGAACAGATAAAATCTATCGCCAGATCTATTCGTGAGGAATATGAGGCTTTATCAGAAGATTATGTTAATATGTTTGAGGGTTCTGATTTCACCGCATCAGCCGATCCATTTGAAGCAGCATGGGATTCAATCAGCAAAGACTTCTATTTTGACGAAAGAGGTGCAAGAATGGGCGAAGGTGGAACGTTTGTTGGTCCATCAACATACGGAATAACACAAGTTGATGATGCAAAAGGGCGAAGAACTGGAATCAAAGGGCTATTCTCAAACAGACGAAGGGACAATGAAGCAATAGAGGAAGATGGAAACCCTTCAAGCCAAAACACCATTCTTACAGACGATCACATAAATGATACTAAAGGAAGCCGTCGCTTTGATACGAAACCGTATGATTCATCAGAACGAAAAGAAAGGGGAGAGTTCGCAACACAAAATGATGCTCAATTCCGAAGGGGTGCATCATTACCAAGAACCACACAAGTTGCTACGGATATGCCCTATTATCGGGCTGAACGTTTTATTGACATGAAAGGAAACGAAATGGATTCCAAAGGTCAAAAAGAGGGATGGGGAACATGGGATCGCACAGGAAAACGTCAATTTAGGTCAGATTTTAACAAACCAATTCATTTTGAAGGTCAAACACGAAATTACGCTACACACGTTGGCGCAAACCTTTCAACTTATGGAGAGGGATTGCGACAAGGAGATTATGACGAGGATGAGGCTATTCAAAGAATAACCAACACTTTAGGTCATGAATATACCCATAGTGCGATGGATCAGGATTTGAAAGAAGCAGTAAAAAGGGGAGATTTGCCAGCAGAACACTTACACGCAGCACATGAGGTGGGCGCACACATTGGAGAACTCGCAGAACTTGACGATGAACAAATGGAAACGTCAGTCAATAGAAGGTTGGAAAGACACCCAAACACAAGTTCGTTCAACTTGATAGGACACACCCCTGAAAAGTTTCGGGGTCATAAAAATCAAATAAAAATGCCAAAAATGGCTCAAAGCAGCGACGACATCAAACAAGCCTCGTTTGACCAAGCATGGAGTTCCATCGCCAAAGGTCGCTTTCATGGATATTCTCGATCCAGTATCAGCGACAGGCCATATCGACAGGCCGAACATCGTGTATGGGATATATCTCGAAAGGTCAAGCGAGAGCGAACAAAGCGTAGATATGCTCGCAACAAGAGCAGGGGAACTGTTCCACCCGCTATGCGTAGGCAACTGGGTGCGGGTGGCAAACGTGCCTCAACAAAGCGTTGATCAAACGTGGCTTGCGTGAGTATAGGTTATGACCGCAAATTGTGTTTGGTCTAATGGTGGAGGCAACGACGCTGGATCGGGCAAAACCAAATGAGTTGCATTTAGGGTATAGTGCATGATTTCAGCCATAGAACCAAACGACTCGCCACCAGGACCGAAGCAATCAACCGTGATGAGATGAGTTGTTCCATCCTCTTCACTTACAAGAGGTTTGAATAAGATACCCGCAGGGGGGGCTGATCCAAAGGCGAGATTTAGTGGTCCTGCATAAGCGATAAAGGGCGTTTTTGACGTTCTGTGAACAGGGGTGATTTGGTAAGAGCCACCTCCGCCAGTTGTAATTCCTAATCCTTGATCTGATTGGAAAAACAAATGTGTTTGACCCGATCCTTGAGGATTCGCTATGAAGCCACTTGGATTACGTGCATACAGAACTCCGAGATCGGTGATGGGTAAATCCCCTGCATTGAATCCCGCAACAAAATCATTTCTGAGATTTTGTTCAGTTCCATCACTATGTTCAATTGCCGATAGTGCAACAGGACCAGGCCGAATAAACACCCTCTTGTCCTCTATGGCGAGGATAACTGGGTGTGATGCCCCTCTACCTACTCTCACAGCCGCAAGGACTGTATTCTGCAATACAAGGTGATTTGAGGGGGATTGTGGGTATTCGCCAGTCGAAGTATCAACATATGATCCATAGACGAATCCCACATTGTTTGGTAATCGAGGATCGACATAGACGAGCAA
>Ga0070754_10001008_pt1 | contig 23411 bp, 3 predicted proteins | sample VirMetDEL_Sep_01_FD_75181 | JGI IMG/M metagenome (GOLD analysis project Ga0070754, IMG submission 75181) | Aqueous microbial communities from the Delaware River and Bay under freshwater to marine salinity gradient to study organic matter... | ecosystem: Environmental > Aquatic > Marine > Coastal...
AATAGAAAATGTACTTGATGGGTACCCTGCAGAACATGTTACCGTTGTAAATAATAAACCAGGTAACTATTTAAAATCTTTATGGGGTAATAATGGAATGTTTGACATGACTAATCCTAATATATATAAATCATTAGTACCAATCATGGGAGTAGGAGCAGCAGGAGCTGTGGGAGCTAATCAACTAACGAATCAACAACCAGAAAGTTATAAACGTGGTGGTTCACTACCTAAAGCTCAAGACGGCGAGGAACTATTTCTTGGAGACAATACTATATATGGTGTAAATAATGTAGAAGATTATAGAACTGCATATAATGAAGGCAGGGTATTAAACTATAATAAAGATGGGCAGTTAGACGCTGGAGAATTACCTGAAATTATGATTGGTAGTAAAGGTACTAATTATCCCAATTACGGTAAATTAACAACAGAAGAAAAGAAATTACTTAACAATAAAGGGAATAGCCCTATAAAAAGAGCTATTGAGGCAAAAGCTTTATATGGTAAATCTTTAACTGCAAATCAAATAAAGGGAGTAACTCAAGGCTTTATTTCTAACCCACTAATAGGCGGGGCGCAAGCACCACAATCTGCTATGGTTGAGGGTATTGAAGCATTAAGGGGAAAGCCCTATGATTTTAAGAATATTTTATTTCCAAGTACTCAAAGATTACCTTCGGAAGCTTGGGGGGTAGAGAATCCAGTAGGAGCTTTTGCAGTAGATATGTTGGCAGATCCTCAACTTATAGGTGGTTTAATAGGTGGGGTAGGTAAGTCAGGAGTAAGGCAAATAGGAAAATATTTGACAAAAGAAACAGCTTTAAAAAATTGGGCTAAGCCGAATAAAGGAATACCAAAGAATAAAGCTTTAATGCAAGAATATAATGCTATTGAATCAAAAATCTCAAAGCTAAAAGAGCAAGAAAAACTTTATAATACAAATCAAAAAAAACTGTGGCAAGATTTTAAGGACAAAAAAATAACAAGGAGCGAATATACTAAACAAATAAAAGAAATGCAACCTTGGGATCCTTTTGAAAATCCTATATATCCTTTAGAAAAACAACTAAGAGAATTAAAAGTAAAGCAAGAAATATTTAATACTCCGCAAAAAGATATATTAAAATCAGAATCTCAATTAGGTAAAAACATATCAGATGGGGGAATAAATAATAAAGGAGTTTTTGAATTAGGAGATAATTATGTAGCAAGACAAAGTGCTCATGGATATGATGATGCAAGTAGATTAGTTAATTATTCTGATAAAATAACTTCTCCTAGAATAATGAAAACACACCAAATCAAAGAATTAAATGGTAAAGTTTTTCAAGTCCAAGATAAAGCCACTGGAATACCGTATACACAATTATCCAAAGAACAATTAAAAAACATACCAAAAAATCATATTAATAATTTTTATAAGGATATAGCAGAGTTAGAAAAAAATGGATTAAATATTGATATAAGTGGGGGAAAATCTAACATATTTTATGATTCTAAAAAAGGTTTTCAATTTATAGATTTAGGTATAGGTAAGATGCCTAATATCAATGATATAAATAGCATTGTTTTAAAATACACAAATAATGATTTAGTAGGAGAAGTAAGTAAGGCAGGAATAAGACAAATAGGAAAAAATCTTACTAATAAAACAACTTTAGCTGATAAGAAAAAGCATCTAAATAAAGATACAAAAAAGTTTGAAAAAGGAGGGCCTTTAGGTTTAGCATCTATTGGCAACACTATTACATCAGCTATTAACCCACTCCCTCCAAAAATTACAGGAAGAGTTAATAATTCTGGAGGTTATTATTATAAAACACTATATGAGCCCTATACTCAATACGAAGAACCTGAAAGTATTAGTAGAATAGAAAATTATCAAACAAATAATAATTTGCCTGTAACTGGTTTTGCTGGGCAACAAACAATAGAGCACTATATGAAAACTAAGGGATATGATATAGAAGCTTTAAAAAATGGACAATCAGAACAAATTAGTGTTGATAATAATTATGAAGTTTTTAAAAATGAAAAAAGTGAATGGCAAAAACAAATAACCAAACAAGCTAATAAAGCCTATAAAAGTGGAATTATATCTCCCCCAAGAAATACTATAACTAATTTTAGAAATTCTTTAGAGGATAAAGATCAAGAACTAAATTATTGTATTGCAGGTGTTTGTGATATAATAAACAAAGTAGATGATAATTCTTTTATCAGTACTGATGGTAAAGAGCGTACTTTTGAAGGTGTTTATTTTTCTAATAATAGATTTGAATTAGATGCCCAAAAGCTTGGGTGGTCTGCCCCTTTTAAAGGTAAAGATGCTGTTAATGGTTTAGACATTGGAGATATTTTACAAGTTAAAACTAAAAAATTAGATAGAAAGGGTACCTGGGGTACGCATGCTATGTTAGTTTCAGATGTTAGAACTAATGATAATGGGGAAACTATATATACTGTTACTGATAATACAGGTTCTACAAAATCTAGGCAAAGAGAATTTACGGCTGAAGAATTATTAAATAAATGGGATAAAGAAGGACATTCTAGATTACAAAGATTTACTAGATATAATTTTACAAATCCCGAAACTAATGAAGTTATTGATGGTCGAGATTTTCTGGAAAGCGGTGATTTATATTCTAAAAAATATATAGAATCTAGAAATGAATTGACACAAAAAGAATTTACACCCGCATTTGATGGTAAATCAAAAGAGGTAGAAGATTGGATAAAATCAGATATACCGAAGAGGTTCCAAAGAAAAGCTTCTAAATTTTATGAAGGGTTAGCTTCAGAATTTTCTGAAAAAAATATACCAGTAGAACATTCTAAAAAATTAATACAATTAGGTATGGCTATAATGGCTCATGAATCTGGTATCGGAGATAATAATACGCAAAGATTACGTATTAAAAGAAATTTACCTTTATTAGCAAAAGGTTATAGAAAAACTAAAACTGGAGAGAGTAATGAAATAGCACTAAGTGCGGGCTTATCTCAAATAGACCCTAAATGGATAGATCCAGATTTACGAGAAAAATATTTTCCTAAATTTTCTGAAAATACAGATAAAAATAATAATAAAATTGCTAGGCAATTATTTAGAGATAAAGAATTATCTGGAAAATTAACACAAGAAATACTAGTTAGAAACTATAATAGATTAGCAGATAACCCTAATTTATATGGACAAGATCCTGATAAGTTTTGGTTTGCTTTAGCAGCATATTATCAAAACCCAAAAGCAGCTTTTAAAGTAGATAAAAGTGGTACTCCTTATATAGATAATTGGGACTTAGATTATTCAGAAGATGTTTTTGACCACTTACCTAAAACTAAATTAGAGTATAGTGAAAATATAAATAATCAATTAGTAAATTCAAAAAGTAAAATAGCTAAGATGGCTAAGGGTGGATTATTTCCCCAACAAAATCCTAATTATTCCCAAGAAAGTACTAATTCGGGTGATATAAATAGTATACACGGTAGATTAAGTACCGGATATGCAATGCAGGCACCTCCTCCAGAATTTATACCTTTTATAATACCGAAAAAACCGGTGCAGCCAGTAATGTATAAACCTAGACCAAAAGAAACTACAGAATATATAGATGTAAATAAGCGTAAGGAACAAGATATTGCAAGAACAAATAGTAATCCTAAAGAACAATGGTATAATAGAATACCTCCACCTATTAGTGTAGCTGATATTACATATTTTTGGGATCCTGAATTAGTAAATGAACCTAATCAACAAAGAGGAAAATATACTTCTATTAAGTCTAGTGATGATTATACAAATGATATTTTACCACAACATACTTTTAAAACTTTAGAGGAGGGGCAAGAATTTGTTAAAAAAATGAAACGTTTAAGACGTTCATACAAAGCCCCAATACCTACTAAATAAAATAATTTATAAACAAAAAAAATAATAATATGAATCCAAATACACAATCTGCTTTAGGTTCTGGCTTACAATTAGCCGGAGGCGTAGCTAGTATGTTTCCTGGAGCTGGAACATTAGTGGGGGCTGGGTTGGGTATTATAGGATCATTAGTAGCAGCTAATGCGCCAATACCTGTGCAACCACAAACACTAACTAATGGCTCAGATGCTACTCCAACAACTAATCCATACAGAATGGCTAAAGGCGGTAAAATAAATAAAGATCCTTACAAGGTAATGCGTAAAGGTGGTCTAGCTGCAGACTTAGTAGGTGGCCAAGGTAATCTAAAAAGATTATTTGGTAACGTTATGCAAGTAGTCGGTAAATCACATAAGGAAGGTGGTGAAATGATTGCCCCTGGCATAGAAGCTGAAAGAGGAGAACTAATAGCAGATAATTATGTTATACGTAAAAGCATAGCTAAAACACTTATACCGAAACTAAAGAGGGCTATGTCTGAAAAACAAAGAGAATTAATAGTACAAAAAGGTATAAAAGAAAATGATGATTTGTTAAGAAAAGAAGGTAATATGGATGATACTACTGGATATGCTAAACGAGGAGGTAAATTAGATTACTTTGTAGCACAAAGAAATAAAAAATATGCTGGTGGAGGTCCTTTTGATTGGGCTAATAGTTTAGCACAAACTATCAGTAGTCAATTTTCAGCTGATACTATACCTTCTTATGTGGGGGTAGATCCTCTTCTAAATATTCAAAATGGTTATATTCCTAATCCTTACGGATTATCTGAAAAAGCTCTTGATTCACAAGAACAGGAGAATATGAATTTTTTTAATAATGCAACTACCACAACTTCTGCAAATACTGAAATTCCTTCGTATTCTTCAGGCATAAAGAATAATATAGGATCTACCAATAAAACTCAATTTGGTAACTTTAAACCTTTTAATATGCCCCTAACAGCTGAACAAGCTGCTAGCGCGAATAAGGGTGTAGGTGTACAAATGCCTAATGCTGGCAGTAGTATGCAAGGTGTTGGTTTAAGAATGCCTAACGCCCCAGAATTAAATTTTGCAGGAAGTACTACTTTAGACCCACTTAAAGACCTACTTAATAATCAAAACAAAGTAACTCCTCCGCCAGCTAGTGCTTTTAATATGGGTAATGCTGCTCAAGCTTTAGGTAGTTTAGTAGCACCTGCTTATAATTTAGCTATGGGAAATAAACCGCCTAAAAAAGTAAAAGCTTTTTATAACCCTCAAGAAGGAGCTATAAAAGCTAAAGTCAATCAAGCTAAGTTAAGCCCTAATGCTTTATACCAAAAGAATACAGAAAATTATATGGCTTCTGTGGATACTATGAATCAGTCTACTAATAGTGCTGTTGTACGTAGAGCTGGAATACAAGCAGCTGCTAATCAAAAAGCTAAAGCAGATAGTATGGCTTATTTATCAGTAGGTGCTCAAAATGCTAATACTGATTTACAAGGTGCTCAAATACTAAATAGTATAGGCGCCCAAAGAGCTCAAGCAGATATGTTACGTCAGCAGGGTCAACAACTAAATGAAGCTACTGCACAAAGTTTTACATCTACAGGAGTAAGTCAAATGGGGCAATCTCTAGTAAATGCGGGATTAATGCAGAATCAAAATATTCAAAATGCTTATTATAATGAATTATTAGCTGATGGGTTACCTTATTATCAATATAATCAACAGTTTTTAAATAATCCTTCAGGGTATAACGGCTCTATTTTTGGAAATAATAAGGAGTAATACTTAAACTTAAAAGAACTATACAATGATACAAGCAGGATTTCAACCAGCACAACAAGCACAAGGATTACAACCTTTCAGGCTGCCTTATGAGCAGTTATACCAGCATATGGCTAATAAAAACCAAATGGCAGGATTATTAGACCAACAAGCTACCGAAGCTTTAACAGCCTTAGGCGGTATAAAAGATGTCTTACCAGAAGACAGGCCTCTTATAAATAGAATATATTCAGATGCTTTAAAAACAGATGAAGAATTAAGAGCTTCTGTTGATGGAGATTTACTTAATCCAGATTATAAAAAAGGGTTAAATAAACTATTAATGGGTATAGCTAATAATCAAACTATAGCCGATGCTATGTTTAATTATAATGTAGATCTTAAGCAGCAAGAATTCCAACAAAAAATGGAAAGTACTACAGGTCAACCGTTAGCTGATTGGAATAATCCGTATGCAATGCAAAGAGCTAAATATGTAAATGCTGAAGAATCCGGCAGATTAAAACCTTCAGGTATTTTAGGATCAAAAACTACATATTATGAAGATTCCTTAGACGCTGCAAAACAACTTGCTGTAGATAAATATAATATAATGGGTTGGGATCCAAACGCTGTAAAAGACCCTTATACTGGCAAAGTTTTAGGGGGTGGATTTGTTACTGCATCTGGAGAGGTTCTAACTAAAGAAGAAATTATACAGAGCTTGATGGATATGGAAGATAATAATTTGAGCAATAAAGCAAGTTACGCTGAATTGTATAGGAAATCTAATTATCTTGGAGAAGACTTTAACACTAATAAACAAGATGTATATGAGCAGGTTGCTAATGCTTTAGCATATGAAATCAAAGGTTTAAATATTTCCGGAGTAGATTCTAAAGGTCTTACAGGTGGGGATTTTGAAGAGGATGAGGATGGTATTGAAACAACACTTTTATTTGGTTTTGATAAGGATGTTTTGGGTGAAAGTAATGCTGTTATTGATGGTTTAGAAGCTAAAAGAAAAATAGATCATTTAGAAAAAAAGACTAGTAGTACACTAGAGGAATTAAAAATTTCTTTAGGAGAAAAAAATATGGAGTTAGTTCCAATTTCTCAAGATAACCAAGATGCTATGTATACCTCTGTTCCTTATATATATGAGGAGGATGGCGAAGGTAATAATTTTATTCTAAATTATGAGATAAAAGTTGGTGATAATACTTACAGTTTAGATCCTACTAGTGAAAATTCTATATATCGTAATGTATCTTTATCTACCGAAATTTCTGATAAGGTATTAAGTATGTGGAATAATATTGAAGAAATAGAAGCTTTAAGTAATTTTGACCAAGTTGCAAGATCTGAAGAAGTATCTGGATATACTGGAGAGGTTAGTAAAAATGACGAGCAAGCTTATTTTGCTTTATCCTTTTTAAACACAATGGAAGCCTTAAATAGTGTATCAGATAATAATGAATTATTTGGTTACTTAAAAGATGAATTACAAGGATTATTTGATGAAGGTGGTGATTTACAACCTTGGGCTAATGTTGTATTAAGGAATGAAGGTAGTGGGCAAGTACCAAAAAATACATTAAATTATGCAAAAGCTATGCTGACTTTTCTAGTTAAAACTGAAGTTTTACAACAAAATCATGGAGCAGCTTTCCAGAGTGCACAAAAAACATTTACTCCTGAATATAGTTTTAATAATCTTATTGATGGTTTAGAAGAAACTTTAAAAGGAAATCCAGAACTACTAAACAAAGAGGGTCCTGGTGGTTTTAAATCTTTACAAATAGGACTAACTACTGCTTTAAATAATTATTTTAAAGATCACCCAGAAAAATATAATTTACAAAAAAATGCACTTATTGATGCCGAGAATAAAACATATAAACAAGTAAATGCAGATAATGATGCTTTCTCGAATTATATAAAATTTTATAAAGACCATTATGGTTCTCTTTCTGGAGGTAAATTAATACGTTCTACAGCAACTATAGCTTTAAATACTACTACAGACGGAAAAAAATACCAAGAAGCTATACATAGTCATGTTATGTCAGATATATTAGAAGGAAGTATTGAATTAGAAGATGCTCAAACAGGTAAGGGTATTGAGCCAAATGATTTAACACAACTAAAAGAATCTATAAGATTAAAAGGTACTGAGGAAGCAAAAGCTGTAGGTGATTATATCAATTATACTATAGCTTATAATCCTAGTTCAGATAACGGTAAAGCAACTTCTTGGCAATTATATGTATCTTTACCTGATCCAAAAGATGAAAATAGTCTAAAAATGTATAGAATTAAAAAACCTAAATTCTTAGAAACCTTTATTGAAACTAACAATTTAGTTGGTAATGATAAGCAAATACTTTTAGATTTAAATAGTTTAACAACAAACGCACTAAAGAATAAAAGAAATGGTTTTGTAGAAGGTAATTTAAAGACTATGACATTTTTAGGTAGTTTAGAAGATGGTTCATATAGAGAAATACCAATTACAACACATGATAAAAAAATAGATGGTAGAATAGTACCTAAACATTCCTTTAAGTACACAATTAAAACAGGCCCTGACGCTGGTAAAGTTGTATATTCTGAAGATCCTATCCAAATATTAAGTCTTTGGTATTATGAAAAATCACTTCAAGAACAAGAAGAAGAGCCAGTAAATAATAGAAGAAATTTACCTTACTAATATAATTAAATTAACTAAATGTTATTAGATCCACAAAAAAATTACGACCCTTCTGGAAGTAGCCCTAAAAGATATGGGAAATTACTACAATCAATACAAAATAGTGCTAGTCCTTATGCTGGTTTTACTATTGGGGGTGGGGATAATGTAGAGGCTGCTGCTTATCATAAATACGGATGGCCGTATGTTAGTGGTAGAGATAATGATATGTGGAGAGCTCAATCTCAATCTGGTTGGGAACAATTAGGTAATGGTTTAAGACGTACAGGTGCAGAATTAACTTTAGGCACATTAAAAGGTTTATCAGATATACCTGATGTATTTAGAGCTCTTGCTTCGGAAGGTGGTTTAGCTAATTTAGCTTATGATGATTTCAGAAATGAAATATCTAAAGCGTTACAAGGCAGGTTAGATGCTCAAAGAGAAGCAACACCTATATATACTACTCCAGATGAAGAAGGTTTTAATCCTTTTAAAGCTGCTTGGTGGGCTAATAATATGGCATCTCTGGCTTCTGGTGTAACTATGCTTTTACCTACATTAGGAGCAGCTAAGGCAGCTTCTTGGGCGGCTAGGGCTATAGGAGCATTATCTAAGACAAAATATTTTACAAGTAGTCAAACAGCTCTATTAGGATCTGTAGTAGGTGCTGCTTATGGTAATTTACATGAAAGTTACATGGAGTCTGTAGAATTAGGGCCTAAATTATATTCAGAATTATATGCTAAATATTCTCAAGAAATGTCTCCTGAGCAAGCAGATGCTGCAGCTAAAGCTGAAGTAGGAGAAAGATTAGCAGAACAATGGAGAATTAATGCACCTAACATGTTGCTAGATATGATTGGTGTATATTCTCTTATGAAACCCTTCAAACTTACTGATGGTATTATAACTAAAAGTATAACAGGTTCTTTAAAGAAAGAAGTCTTACCAGAAGGTATACAAGAATTTGTTAATCAGTATTCATCTAATCTCGCACAAGCAAAAGTAGATTTAATTACAGGAGTTAGGGGGGATAATTATACACTAAGAGAATTTTTTAGTGACCCGAACACATATACAGCAGGATTCTTTGGAGCATTAGGTGGTACTACTTTTGTTGCTGGGGGTAATTTTATGAATCAAGTATTAGAAAATGTTTCTAATCCTGAAGCTAAATTATTTCAAAATGTGGGTAATGCTACATTTTCAGGGTATACTACTAAAGAAAGAGAGAGAAGGGGCTTACAACAAGAAGAATTAACTAAATTAGCTTCCAAAAAAGCACAATATGAACAACTAAAAAGTACAGCAGAATTAGTTGGTAATAAAGAATTGTATGAAGATTTACAATCTTTAGCAGCTATTGATGATGCTGTAGATCATATGGAGTTAGGTACGTTTGGTAGATATGTAAAGTTTATTGAAGGAGTAGAAAAAACTGTAGAAGAATTAGAGACTAATCCACTACAAGCGGAACCTGCAGAAGATGGCACTATCCCAGAACCTATAAATGTAGAAGGTTTACAAGAAGTTAAAGATAATCTTACTAGGCTAAAGAATGAAATGCTTGAAGCTAGGACTATTTATGAGAGGGGAGCCTTACGTCATAACCTTACGCCAGGAACAAGACAACTTAGACTATACACAAAATATGAGCATAGAAATAAGAAGTTAGGTGAAAAATTAGACGCTCTCAGAAGTAGCTTAAATGCTGTGTATGCAGAAGATGAGTATGGTGTATTAAGAAGTACATCTAATAAACAAATAGAAGCTATACAAAAAGAGATAGATACCTTAAATTTAGGTACTCCTAATGTTTTACCGTACGAAGAAGTACCACTAACAGAAAAACAAAAGAAAGATAAGCTTGATAAAATAGAAGCTTTACAAACTAAACTTAGTAAAATAACTCCTAAAAATGATTCTGCTGCTAAAGAGTTAGAAATAGCTAATCTCGGTTTAGAGAAGTCTAAACTAAATATGAAAGTTAAAGATATTATAGATGGTACTTATGAGAAAAAATTAGCAGAATTAGCAGAAGAATTTGAAGAAATATCTAACATAGCAGATGAAGGTGAAAGAACTAAGAAGAGTTTATACTTTATGTACAAATACGAAAATAGTGATTTATTTTCAGATATAGAGAATAAAATAGATTCTGAAAACTTCAAAGGTATAGGTACAGGTTTATTATCAAAACTAGAGCAATTAGAACAGGAAAATTTATTAGGTAAATTACTTAGTAAGAAATTTGGTATAGACCTTAATAAACATATAGATGATGGTAATTTAGATAATGCTGCAGCATCTATAGAAGATAATAAGGTAGACCCAGAAGCAGCAAAAACAGCATTAGAAAAACTCAATAATGCAAAAAGTAAACTTACATCAGAAGAAGGTAATGCTTCTATAGTACAAGAAGCTATAAATAATGTAAAAGATAAATCAGCAGATAACCCTGAAGTTTTAAAAAGTATAAACACAATAGAACAAAAGGGTATAAATAATCTTACAGAAGAGGACTTTATGTTCAATGAAGAAGCTTATGATAAAATAATTGATGAAGTAAATAAAATAATTTCTACTAGGTTAAAAAATATAAATAATTTAATATCTAAAATAAATAACTCTATAGGCGAATATACTATTAAAACTAAACAGGAATTGTATGATTCCTATTTTAAAAATATGATAGATAGTTATTTTAGAGGTATGCAGAATGTATTAGATGATAAAACAAGTTTACTTCTTGATATAGCTGACGAAGCTCAGAAATTTGTAGATTATTATGCTTATATGCTAGAAGACCCCAAACTACCAGAAGAGATTAAAATAGCTATAAAAAATATAAATATTACAGCATTAAAAGATAAAATATCTGAAGTTTTCATAGAAATAGAAAGTAGAAAAAACGATGAAGAGTTAATGCAAAATGCTAGGTACTCTAATTGGTTTTTAGGTTATTCGGATATTATAGAAGAAATAACTGGGGAAGAAATTAATACTTTAAAGGATTTAGAAGAAGCATTATTAATTATAAGAAATAATAAAGAACTTCAGGCTGGTTTACAAGAAAGATTAGATAATATTTCTGAGAGTTTATTTACATCACTTTCTTCTGATGGAAAATTGGCTAATTTTGGCCTAACTAAAACAGTTGTATCTTTAGAGGGTTTGAGAGAAAATCCAGGAAGATTTTTACGTCAAATTATTTTATACGAAAACATAGTAACAGCTCGGCTTAATAAAGAATTTGAAATTTCAGGGAATCCTGATGATTTAGTAGATGTTCCAGGTGTTTTTGAATTTACAGAAGTAGACAAAAGGAATATGAAAGATATTATAAATATCTATAAAATTCTAAACTTCTCTAAAAATAATTCAAATATAAAAGATGCGTTTTTTAATTTCAGTGATTTTTACAATACTAGTAATCTAATACCTTTTAAAGAACAGCTTACTGCAATTTTTGAAGGTGTAATGTGGTATCACTCGGAAAAGAAAACAGCTTTCTTATCTGGTGTAGCAGGTGCGGGAAAATCTAAAGTTGTTGTTAAAGGAATAATAAAATCTTTAGGTCTTAAAGATTCTGAAGTAGCTACAATAGGAGAAACTAAGCGTATAGATGAAATTATTAAATTAGGATTATTTGGAGAAGATACTAATAGTAAAGGTGTAAATGATTATACTTTAGAAGAACTAAAAGAGTATCTTAAGGATAAAAAGATTTTAGTTATAGATGAAGCTCCTAGATTAAGTAGAGCTCAAATTGTAAAATTAAATCAAGCTGTAAATGAATTAGATATTAAAATAATTTTAACAGGGGATCCTCATCAGTACAAAAAAACATCTGTTCCTGAAGCTGTAGTTCCTAAAAGATTATCAGAATTAGACTATGATCCCTTTTCTAATGATATACACTATTTACCAACACTATCTATACCTTTAAGAGTAACTAATGGTGAAATAGCTGACTTTCAAAAAATATTTCAAAAGGCTGGGGGAGATAATGTTTTTGAGAGTCAAAAATTTTTACATAAACACGATAGTAAACATACACAAGGTGTAGCTATTAGTCATGATGATGACTCTTTTATTTTTAGAATAAAAGAACACTTAAAAAATAATGAAGATTTTGTTGTTATTACTACATCAGAAAAAAGAGGAAAATATATATCTTTAGGTGTGCCGGAGGATAAAGTACATACTGTTGAGTCCTCTCAAGGAGATGATTGGAATTCTGTATTTATAGATATACCTTATAGTAAAGATTACGTAGGAGGCACTTATGCTGATATAAATGAAATTTTATATACAGCAACATCTAGATCAAAAAATTATATAAATCTTAGAACAAACGATATTTCTAGAATAGAAACTAATTTTACTAAAGAGGAGTTAAATACACAGGTAACAACTACTCTAAGAAATGCTAAAATTGCTCAAAATATAAAAGACTTTCTTAATTTTGTTTCTATCTTAAAAGAAGCATATGGAGTTAGTAGAGGAAGAACTCAAGAAAGTACTAAAGAAGAAAAAGAAAAAGAAGATAATCAGGAAATTAATGATGACGGAGAAATTACTTCGGAAGTAGAATATGATGATGAAGGTGGAAATACAGGAGAAAAAGTGAGTGATACAACAAAAGAAGGTTCAAAACAAAATGTTAATGCTGAAGAAGCTATTAGTGATTTATTAGATGATGCGGGATATCATAAAGAACTTATGGATTCTGCAGAAGATGAAAGAAGTAGTAAAGAAGCTGAAGATGATTTTTTTAATGAGTTTAAAAAATGTAAAGAAGAATAAAAATGGTTTGTAGTTTAGAAAGTATAAAGAGGTTTAATGAGTACATAATTAAGAAGGTTATTAATGGTAATCATACCTCTATTAGGGATATAATCATGGAGTTTTATGAAACCTCATCTTCTAAAGACATGTCTGAAGCGGATATGTTATTTTTTATTAGTAATATACCTTCTATAATAGGGGTGATGGCTCACTCCAAAAATGGGAAAAAAGTTAGGGATAAATTTATAAATTATAATGATAGCTCAACTAATCTCCAATTAGTTGCTGATTTTGAAGATATTTCTAAAGTAAAGGAATACTTAAACTTAGAAAAAGGTATTATCCAGGATGAGTCAGGTGACTGGCATTCTAATAACAATAATTTAGTACGTCTTAAGAAAGCTCAGGAGAAAGGTACAGAATCTAATAAAATAATTATAGTAAATAGAAAGCTCAGGAGAACTGAAGGTAAAAATTTACCTGATGATTTTAGAGATCCTGCAGATTCTGTTTATGAAGAAGTTGCCCTATTAAAAATAGGTAAAACATATGTAGAAGTAGCTGTTAGACGTAAAGAATTTGGTAAAACTAAACTAAGCCCAGAAGATTTTATAAATAATAAACCTTATTATACTGATGAAGATTTAGCCAAACACAAAGGGCCTAAAAGAATAGCTATTTTAGAAGATTATAACCTTATTAAATATCACTATAACTACTTAAATATTTCCAATGTTTCAGACACATTAACTAAAGTTCGTAATCTTTTTAGTAACTTATATACTACTGTAAATAGTCAAGTAGAAGATGTAAAATTTGAAAAATTTTATGTAGCTACAGATGCTGGATTAGAACAAGCTAAGAAAGACTTTAAATCATTACCCACTTTAATAGCTTATAAGCCTGGTTCTGATGGAGAATTTACTTCTAGTGTAAATACTATGGCTATAGAACCCGGTAGTCCTTTTGCTGTTGTAAAAGTAAAATTAAAAAATAAAATAACTAATAAAACTAATGAAGTTTATCAAGTTATAAAATTTGTAGGTAAAAGAGTGGAAGAAAAAGATTCACAAATTACCGAATTACGTGGTTTCCTACAAGATATTAATGTTTTAGAGGGGATGTTTTCTGACTTAGGTTTTAAAGATATTAAATATGGAAATGCAGAAAACTATAAAACTACAATTAATGGGGAGCCTATAGAGTATTCTTGGCATAGTTTATTTGTAGGTATTTTAACAGCTTCTGAAAATAAAAATTATTCTATAGATATCTACAATAATATTATAGATAAAATAAATAAGTCAAAAAATAAAGATAGGATATATGAGCAAATAGCTAAAGTTAATAACTATGTTGTTACACATACAGCAAAAAATTCATTTATACAGGATGACTATAAAGTATTTGATTCTCAAGATGCCCACATAGCTTTACCGCATACACAAGTAAAGAAATTAACAGCAAAAGAAGCTTCAAATCTTCTTGAAGAGAAGAAGGCTAATGGTGTAGATATTGTTAAATTATTTACTGATAATGGTTTTACTTTTGCGTATACAGCTACATCTGGTGGTATGTTAGAAGCTAGGAAAACAATAGAAGTAGCAGGTAAAGAACCTAATAGTAATTCTCCTACAGCATTTCATATTCTGGTATCTTACACTTTTGATATTTCAAGTCTTGCAACTAAAAATAAAAGTAGGAAATTTAAAATACCTATAGATGAGAATGGCAATCCTTTAATGGAACCTGAAGTAGAATTCTTTAGAACAACTGAAGATGAAATTAGGGCAGAAAATGCTGTAATGAAAAGAAACAGACCAGCATATGCTAAGAGTAAAGGTGTCAAATCAAATAAAATACCTTCAAATACAATAACTGTAGTTACTCCTAAAGATTTAAATTCAAGTATAGCTAACATAGAAGAATTAGCTATTCAAGCTCTTTTAACAGGAGTAATACCTAAAACAAGTGGTCCTGCTCAAGTAGGCTTAAATGATTTAGCTTCTCCTAATAGAAGGGTAAAAGTAGGTAAGAATTACTTTAACTTCTTTAAGGTTGTTAATAAAATTAATGAGGAAGGGGAAAAACATATAAAAAGAAAGGGTATTTCTTTAAAAACTATGAACCCATTAATTCCTTTATACGCTATAGGTGGTAACAATGAGGATGTTGTAGGTTATATAAATATTAAAGATGCTTTAGGTGCTATTACATCCCCGGAAAATTTTAAAAATGGTGAATCCGTACATAACTCTACTAAAGAAGGTTCTTTTGGTTTAAGAGTTAATATACCCGCTTACGAAATAAATAAGATAAAAAAAGAACATCTTAATGAGGATGGCACTATAAAAGATTCAGCTCCTGCTGAATTAGTTAAGGTCTTTAATAATTTAAGAAGTGGTATATCTAATATAAGCCCAACATCTATATCTATAAAAGAATATAAAGAATCAAAACCTAGTATATCAAACGGAGAAACACCTTCTGTAAAAGAAGTTGTAGAGGAAGATACTGTAGATGAAGATCTAGATATAGATAGTGATGAAACTTTAGATGATATCTTTGGTGATGATGTTAAAGAATTTTCTAAGAAAGTAGATATTGGTATATTAGGATATACCAAAAACACGCCTGAGCAAGTTCTAAGAGAACTACAAAAATTTATGCCTGATATGACCTTAGAAGATTTAAAGCTTCATATAGGTACTTTAATGGTCTTAGGTAAAGAATATAATAACTATGGTGCATATGTAGATGGTGTTATTTCATTATTAGCAAATTCTGAAGGAGTAAGTAATGTAGTGCTTAGGCACGAGGCCTTCCATAGAATTTTTGATATGTATTTACCTCCTAAAATGCGTAATGCTTTATTGAAACGAGCTAAGAGAGATTTACAAGCAAAGGGTTTAAATCCTTCTTTAGTAGAAATAGAAGAATATTTAGCTGAAAGATTCCAAATTTTTAGAGTAACTAACCAAGAAAATATTAATATTTTTAAGAAGTTCTTTATTTGGTTACAGTCTTTCTTAAGTAAACACCTAAATTTCTTACTAAAGAATAATGAAAGTTTTTACGATATTGTTTTTAATGATATAGAAAATGGTAAATATTCTCAAAACCTAAGAACACCTTCTAAAGGAGGGGTTAAATGGATGAAGAATACCTCAAAACATTTTATGACTACTGACCCTTCAGAGGCAGGAGCAAGAGAGCAAGCAGCAACAAAACTTATAAAAGATTTAGCGCTTACAGAAGTAAATAATGAAGAATTATTTATGAATGATGTTATGTATAGACTTCCTTTGTATGGCATAGGTGGGGCTTTAAATAAGTATTTAAATACTAAATCAAAAGAGAAAAATGTTTCGGAAAAAGCAAAAAAAGTTATTAAAGATTATGAGGATAATTTAAAAACAGCTAATGCCAATAACAGTCTTACTATAGACTTTTTTACTAATGCTACGGATAGGATGATTTTAGATGCTAGAGAATTGGGAGAATCTGATTATGCTATGGCTGCATTTTTAAAAAATAAAATTAAATATCAAGAGATAGTTTTTGGCTCCAAATCTAGGGAAGGCTTTAATACCTTAAAACAATTAATTATAGATCTTTTTGATGCTTTTGGTGTAAATAATAAAGTTTATACATACGTAACACCAGAAGAATCTGCCCAAAAACTAGATGAAGAAGGTGCTTTTGCTGAAGAAGATCATGAAAATACTCCACAAGCTTTAAATTTAAATAACGAAATAATCCCAGCTAAACAAATAGACGCATCAGAGTCTATTACTAGGATATTGAGAGCACAATTTAAGTTATTAAAGAATGTAGAAGACGGTAGGTTCATTTTTGAAAAAGTTACTTTTAGAAGAATTAGTTCTGATTTATTAAATAGTGATCCTAATAAGTTTGCGGATAATGTTAAAGAACTATTTAATTCATCAGATAAAAATTCTGATGCTTATTTTATATATGGTATGCTATTAAACGCTATTAATGCTATGTCCCAAGAGCCTCCGAATATCAAGGGATTACCTATTAATGCTTTAGAAATAAAGAATGGTAAATTATATGCATTTACTAAAGAAGTAGTTATTAACTTTAGGGATTTAGTTAAATTAAATGAAGAGACTGGAGAAAAATTTACAGTACTTGATCTATATGCTAATAAACTTATGGAGGAAAGCCCATTAATAGCTAAAGCATTTAGCAAAAAGAAAGATTTAAAAAACCATATAATAGCGATAAAAAAAATACAAGAAGCTTCAGAAACAATTACTCGTATTATACATGAAATAGTTTCTCAAAGTGCTACAACACCATTAGCTTCTACTATGAAGAAGTATAGAGTTTATAGACCAGATTATGACGTAGAGAATATGAGGTATGCTTTTAGACCTAAAGAATTATCTGTTTTTAGCTATGCTGATAAAATTAAAGGAAATATAGTAAATTATATACAAAGCATACTACGTTCTAAAGAACAAAGTGATATGGTTAGTGCTATAAATTCTGTTAAAAATGATTTATCCAATACTGATCCAGAACAAATTATGCACTCCTTAGGATTAGGACAACTTATATTTGATGGTTTGACAGCTAACCAAAGATCTGAATTTAAAACACAATTAATAAAAACCTTTGAAGATTTTTCAAAAAATTTAAAAATACACTTAAAGTCAAGCGAAGTTAGATTAAATGGTTTAGATATAAGTGAAATAAATTCTAGAAATTTTTTATTTAATCAATCTAGTTTAAATAGAGCTGCTAATGCCCTATATACTAATAGTGAACAGATGACATCTCTAATGTACAGAGATGAAAATAATAACTTAAGATTTTCACAAACAGTTGGTTCTTTTGTATTTGATGTGTTAAATGGTTTACAAAAAAATCAATCTAGAAGTGAAATACCAGAATTTTTAAAAGAAGAAAATTTTAATACTGTAAATAATTACTTTTTAAATGAAAATGGTGGAGTAATTTATAAATCCCTAGATTTTGATTATTTCAAAGATGTTACTCCTGAAAACATGGCTTTTAAAGGTAAATCATATGATCAAATGGCTATGGCGCATATGTTTAGTCACAGATTTTTTGTTAATTTTATAGGTGTATTAAATAATACATTACCTAGGGGCGAACTGAAAAAAGATTTACGATATAATCAATTTCTTTATATACAATCAGATAGACCTTCCGATACAGGTGCCCAAATAAATTTAGCTTCTCTGCATCATAAAGATAATTCTAATAACTCTGTAGAAACTCTTGCTAAGATTTTTAATAAAGCTAAGCGACTAGAAGATGCCTTTTATAATGATCCTAATATGGCTAAACTTAAAGGATTTAATAAAAGCAAAAGATATTTTAAACAAGAAAATTTTGAAGAATTTAAAAAAGCGCAAGAACCTAAAATGAGGGAAGCTTTTTTAGCTATGTTAAATGAGTTAAATCAATTAGATTTCTTAAATCCTCTTACTAAAGATTCTGCCATGATTAAAGATTCTCGTAGGGCTGAAAGTCAAGGACTTGAAAGAGAATATGGGAATAATGATTATTTTCAATTATTTAGAGCCGGAGGAGTTTATGAATATTTAAAAAATAATAATTATTTAGAGGGTACAAAAAATATAAACAAAGCAGATTTATCTAATTTAGTAGATGAAGAATTTATAAAGAATGGTGCAGCTCAAAAAATGTACGAAGTATTCCAATTATTTTATTTAAATAATTATTTGAATGGTTTCCACCTAAATACCCTAGTTTTTAGTTCGGCATATCTAACAAAAGACATAGATACTCTAATTAAAAGAATGAATGGTATTAAATCTCCTGGTAAAAAACAACATATAAATCCTACTGGCAAAACACAATTACATAGAACTGGAAATAAAGAAATTTCTAATGTTGCAGTTTTAGAAGATGTTGAAAGATACTATGATGAAGTTACTCAGGGTATTAAAATGATGGCAGGTATTAACGGTATGAGTGCTGAAATAACAGATGGTGTAACTATAGGTACTCCTAGTACTCTAAGGGGTATACATAGAGGTACTGCAGATTACAATCTAAAAGATATTATTAAAATTGTATCTTTTGCTCCAAGTAAGACAGGAGCAACAACTTATCTAAAGACAGCATTATTTATTGTTACAGATGAGTTAGCTAGAATGTTTCCTAGGCTTTCAGAGTTAAGAAAAGATATGGAATCAAAAGGTCTTAAAGATAAAGAATTAGCTAGATATAATACCTTATACAAAAAAATGCTTGATAATTCTATAACTAATGTAGAGTTATTGGAATATAATAATTTAGTAGATTTAAATGAGAGTCAAATAGATTATGCTGCTTTTAATTCTGCTATGAAGGTAGGACAGCCTAAACAAATAGCTAAGCAAGGAGAACTTATAAACTCTGAATCTGTTGTGCAAGTATATAATGAATTTATAAGAATTCAGTATAATCCTTTCCACGAAGAGGGTATTGTTAGTAATTTCTCTCAGTTAAATTTCTTTGTCCCTACAAACCAATTAAACTATGTAGAAGCTCTTGATTTATATAACACAGATGCTAGCTTAATAGAAAATGGATTGGAATATTTAGAAAAAATAGAATCTTTATTTACTAAAGATCCTGATACTGGAGAAATTATTCCAAATGTAGATTCTATAAAACTTAAATTAGAAAGAGCTTTAGAAAATGCAAAAGATACAGATGCTAAACCATATGAACTTATAAAAAATGGTGTAGATATTACTTTCCCATCATTAAGGGGTAAAGGTATTATTACATTGGCTAATTTATTCAGTAAAGCTACTGTAGATATAAAAGCTAGTGGAAATAAACTAATTGCACAATCTGCTTATGGCGTAGAAGTATTTGATATGGGTAATCAAACTCTGTCTTATGATTCTTTATCAGAGAATCAAAGAAACAAAGTAAAAACTTTCCATAAATTACCTTATTTAGTAAAAGAAGTTTTAATACTTTTAAAAACTCAAATTAGTCAAGGTGATGATGTAACTAACTTATTAAATAATATAGATAATTTATTAGATATTTATAAAGTAAATAATTCTGAAGAAAGGCAAATGGTAAAAGATTATTTGAAAGATTTAGATGATAATGAAGATTCTTCAGATATACTCATACCAAGGAAATTACAATTCAGAGATAAAGATGGTTATACAGAAGTTATAGCGCCTCAATGGTGGTTAGATAAAAGAGGTTTTAAAGATGGTAAAATATTAATAAATAAAAAGTTTGAAGAAATAAGTGAAGAACTAAAAGAATTATTTAGTGAAGGTGTTTCAGTTCGTATACCTACTACTGGTATACACTCAGCTTTAGCTGTAAAGATTATTGCTGGTGCTGGAATTGATCCATTAACTAAACAACAGACTAACAGAATTATTGTCCCTGAAGAAGTTGTAGCTATACACGGTTCTGACTTTGATATTGACTCCTTATTTACTATAAGAAGGGAAATTTATTCAGGAGATTTAGATTCAGAATATCTAAATAGTATTGGTATAGATGCAATTAAAAATTATCCTGTTGGATATACTTCAAATTTAGAGTGGGTAGATAACTTCCTAGAAAAAACTGCACAAGCTAAACAAAATTTAGATATAAATGATAAGGATCAGCGTAGTATTTATAGATCACTTTTAAATTTAGAAAAACAGTACCTTTTAAATAAAAAATTCAATATTTATTTATCTGTAATTACTGCTTCTAAAAATAGGAATTCTATGAATACTCCTATTGATTTTAATTATATTAAGCGTGACTTTACTTCCGTATTAGAAAACGTTAATTTTACATCTCAAGAAGAATTGGATAATACTTTAGAAGATGCTATAAATTCCGATTTAGTTTTTAAAGAGATTTTAAAAAATGAAGATGGTACATTAAAAAATCTAGGAATTAAATTAGAAGATGTTAAAAAAAATAAACTAAAGGTTACTCCGGAAATAGAAAAATTATTACTAGAACATCCTTCTGTAGGAGTAAAACTTAAGCTTAAGTTAGTTGTAGGATTAACTACCCTAAAACAACAAAGAGATCCTAATAATATTCTTGATGCTGCTTTATACCATAAAGATAACTTTGAAGGTGCTTTAGGTATAGGTATACAAGCTAATTTTATGAAACAGTTAGCTTATAGGATGTTTAGTGCTCCTATTACTTTAGGTGATAATATTGAAGTATCTTTACAAGATATAGAATCAATAAAGTATTTAACAGAACCACAAGAAGCACCTATTGATTCTACACAAGATACTATAACTTTTGAAGCTGAAGTAGTCTATAAAGATGTTGATGGTAAAAAACAAACATATTCAGGACCTGTAAAACAATCTTCTATAGAACTTAAAAAGGGTATTTCTTTCTTAGGTACAAATTTAAATAAATTAAGATTTACAACAATAAACCATAAACATAAAACTTTTGACTTAGGCGATACTATTATAAATGGTTATATAGATAATGTTAAAGAACAAATAACCTGGATTATGAACTCTACAAGTGCTACTATTGAAAGTATAGCAGCGTTCTTATCTTTAGGTGTTGATTTAGATACTATAGCTTATATTATGAATCAGCCTATATTAAAGGAGGGTGCAAAAGTAAATTTAGGTGTTGGGTATAGGATAGATAAGTTGTTTAGTAGATTAGCTGGTCAATCTATTACAGATTATGAAAAAAGTAATTCAAATGATAAGAAAAATGTAACTATCGAAGATGTAAAAGATGTTCTTGCATTAACTTATGGTATGAATATGGATCAATTAGGTAAATTTATAAAAAAATCAAAACATAGGGCAAAAATATTAAAAGTTCAGCATTATGTTGGTGTAGTATTATTTAAAAATATTAAGAGTTTTTCAGATGAATTATCATCTTCAGCTAGAACATTATCTCCGCTTAGAAAATTACCAGTATTACAAGATAAATTATTAACAACACAAATAAATTTAGATTTAGAAAAAGAAAGATCTAAAAGCTTATTTACTAATGATAATATGTCTAATGTCCCCTCTATAAATAAAGCTATGGAGGCTTTGAATAATTTAAATTCTATATTATCTGCTTTATTTCCAACATTAAGTGTTACTCATAAAAATAATATAAGAGAAATTATAAAAAATGGTTGGGTATCTGCAGGAGGAGCAAGTAGAAATCCTTATTTAGTGAGTTTGAGTAACATTAATTTTTTGAATGCTGCTATAGAAGATATGATATTATCTTTAGTGATTACTAATTTAATTGAAAATAATAAAAAAGTCTTAAGTACTGAAAATTATATAGGTATTGATACTAAAAATGGTAAACTAATTACTGAAAAAATACCTGGTAAATTTGAATATGTAAAACATACTAGAAAACCCGGAAGTAAAGCTCCTGTAGAAACTTATAATCCAGAAGTAGTTACTAAGAATAATATGAAAATTTTAGAAGGGCAAGATTTATTATTACAAGTTCTTTTAAATAAATTGCAAGATATGCAAGAATATAGAGTATTTGAAAAAGCAACTACTATTGATGGTATTACTTACCCTAAAAATCATCCAGTAGGTATGTATTTAAAAGAAAAAAATGGTAAAAAAGATCCAAAGAAAATTGGTACGTTATTACCATCTATAGGGAATAACCCTTCTTTAGAAGAAGCATATCAGCATAATTCTTTTGCTTTAGAATTAAGAAATAATAAATTTATGCAACTTGTGGATATATCGTTACAAAGTAATGGTAGAGGTAGTTCTTATGTTTTCACTAAAGGAGCTAAATCTTCTCCTGAAGAAGATAATGTCATTATGAATGCACAACGTAATTTACCTAATGATATTAAACTAATGCTTACTGTAATAGATATGATACAAAATAGATCTAGGTTTGGTTTTACGGGGTACACTAATTATTTAGATCCGCAAAGTTATGGAACAGAATCTCCTGGATTAAAAGAAATTAGTAAAGAATTAAAAAAAGTACAAATAGATTTTGAACAAAAATTACGAAATTCTCGTAAAGTTTTAGCTAATGTAATGTTAGCTTCAAATAAAGGAAACATTGGATCTATCATTAACACAAAAACAGTATATAAAGATAGGCAATTTATTAGAGATTTTGGTCGACAATTATTTGGAGAACAAATAGATATAGAATCTAATAGAATAGGAATTATAGAAAAACCTGATGGTAGACCATTTCAAGAAATTATGCATACAGGATA
>Ga0070754_10001012_pt1 | contig 23398 bp, 16 predicted proteins | sample VirMetDEL_Sep_01_FD_75181 | JGI IMG/M metagenome (GOLD analysis project Ga0070754, IMG submission 75181) | Aqueous microbial communities from the Delaware River and Bay under freshwater to marine salinity gradient to study organic matter... | ecosystem: Environmental > Aquatic > Marine >...
CGTCTCCAGGCTGTTGGAACCGTCCAGCGATACCCAGGCTTTGACCGCAACCTCGCTGTTGTTCTCCAAGCCTGACAAATAGCTGGCGGGTATCAGGTCGAGCGTGCGTCCGGCATTGAATTCCGCGGATGTCACGCCGACCGCAAGCCGCAGGTCGCGATTGGTCGTGCTGAGTAACTGAATCCACACGGGTTGCCCGGCTCTGAAGAACGGCCATTTATCAATCCGCACGTTGTTCGCCACTGCCGTATTGATCGCCCCACCCGAGGCTTCGGGGATACTGACCAGTTCGAATTCCTGCTCTGGCAGCTCTTCGACCTCCAGGGTCAATTCCCGCGACTGGGTGATGGCGTTGTCGCGGGTCACCTCGAAAAATACCCGGCACTTGCGACCCAGGTTCGCCCCCACGAATACGTTGGACGTGGTGAACGTGATGTACTCCTCCCCCGCATCAGGGATGCCGGGTTTCATCGGGATATTCGGTGTTCCAATCCCAGTGCCGCTTTCTCCGATGATATGTACTTTGACGTTATCGCTGGCGAGCATGGCATAGGTCACGCGGACAGTGACAACGGCAGGACGCGGCGGCAGGACATGTAGGGGGTTGATCGAGGCGAGGCTGGGCGGCTTGATCGGGGTAGACTCCAGTACGACCGGTTCTGGCAACTCCAGTGCGCTGCCTATCGTAATCACCAGATCATGGGAGATGAGTTGGCGTGGCTGTCCAGGCGCATCGACCGTGTAGTAAAGGCGTGCCGAGCCGTTCAGGTTGTTCAGGACGATAGTTCGAGGAATCGTGAAGGGCAGGTCTGCCCCCAACCAGTTTGAATCGATCAGGAAGGCGATTGGCGGATTGCTGCCGCCCGCCTTGCTCCCTTCAAAGTGCAGGGTAACTACGGCATTCAGTACAAAACTGGCATGGTGGTGAACGGTGACGTTCAGGTTGGCCTTGCTGACGAGCGGGTCGAACACATGATTTGGCGGCACAGCCTGCCGGGTGGTCGGGGCACGCAGTGAGGCCTGGGTCTCGCCGATACTCAGCTCGAGTCGACGTGACGGCGGCCGATTGTTGACTTTGTAATAGGTAATGAGAGAGCCACCTTCCAACTGGGCGATGGGCCCGCCGGGTCCGTTGGGCAAGTCAAAGTAAATGTCACCGATGCCTGCCATATCGCTGTATTCGGCGTAATAAGACCTGCCATTGGCGAAGGTACCTTCCAGTACCAGCGTGACGCGATCATTGGATAGCTGGCCGGGGTAGGTCTTGATGAGCACTTCAAACGGATTGACGGTGGGATCAGGCAGCGTGCCACCCATGGCCGCCTCGACAATGGGCGCTGCCAGGCCGACCTCGCCAGGCGTGCCGACGATGTTGACGTTGGCACCTCTGGAGTCGCGCGGTAGAACGCCTGTGCGTATGCGCTGATAGGTCAACTGAATGCGACCGTTGACCAGCGGCAGGATGTCTGCGAACGGCCAGGGGATCTTCGCGGTGACGATGGTCGGTGATACGACAGGGAAATCGTAAAATGTGATGATCCGGATACCCTCAGCGGTGAGGCCGTTGACCCTCACACGAATCGTATCGCCGGAGATATAACCTTCATTGCGCACGGGAACAATAATGGTCGCCGGTTCGCCACCGAGGCTATCGGCATCGAGTTGATCGTTACCGTCGGGATCCTGTTCGGCCTCATCAATATAGGCTTCACGCAGCAGCGGCTGCGCCCCATCGTCAAGGCGCACCGTCAGTTCTTGTTCGGGTGAGAACCCGAGGGACGCGTTGCCTACCTCGTCGAATAGGTTGTATTCACAGATTTTTACCCCGCTGCCCACGGTGGCCCAGGTGTTCGCGTAGACCCATATGGTAATGGGCGCAGTACCCGCTGCTTCAAATTCGCTGACACGGTGTTCAACCACGACTCCGCCTATGCTTAGGCGAATGCGATCTCGCACCTTGCGGCGGTTGGCGACGGGCGCCGAGGAATCCTCCGGGTAATAGTCGATGATCACCGGTACGCCTTTACCCGCGGTGTCGCTGTCCACGCCAAATTGTATGACGTCGTCGGGAAATATCGGTTTGGGCAGGTTTTCGTTTTGCCATGTGCTGGCTATCGGGTCGCGTCCACCGGGGTGTTCGATATCAACTTTGATGTTGAAGCGTTTGGTCTGTTGAGTGTTGCCTCCCAAAGGAGTTACGAATGCCTGTAGTGCATTGCCTGCCTCGCTGATGAAATGCTTGCTGGGCACATACAGGACAATTTGTGTGCCTTTGAGGGCTTCGTCTTCGGTCACGGTGTGAAAAACAACCCGTTCGTCGTTGAGCATCAACTCGATGAAGTCGTTTTCTGCCTGGTTCAGGTAGCTGAACAAAATGCATGTGACACCTTTTTCATTCACCTCCAGCGCCGCCCGGTTGAGCCCGCCGTCGAAACTGACGACAGGGGTGCTCAGCGTCGGCAGGTACAGGGGAAGATCGGCGAACGGCGTCTGGCGAAACGATTGAGGGGTCAATGTCGAGCCGTCGACCTGAGGCAGCGTGAAACCTTCCGATCGCGGCTCGTCCGGTTCGCGGGCACTGAATTCATCGCTTGGAGGATCGTAGGGCAACACGGGCAAAGCGTTGTCGGCGGGGATGAGCGCTTGATCATCGGAGTCTGTGGCCATGATCGTAATCCTGTCTGAGCAGTTGATTGGACGACTGACGCGAGGCGTCGGCACGCTCAATTCAACGTCCTGAACCCGGGACTGCCTAGCTGTGAGAAATGACAGTACCGACAAATGGTAAAACCCAATTTTCTGGGTAATGAAAAAATCCCCGCGTCAATCGAGGCGGGGATTTTTTATATAACTTCTGTCAGTTGGAAGGTAGCGGGTGTCAAGGCGCGCTTGTCACGGAGATTCTAGATTCGAACTCCTCGCAGTGATAGAGGGTTTCGTCGTCGGGGCCGAACCGTGAAGCCCCCCTGCCGGCAATAGTATATCTCCTGGTATTGGCACCTGAGAGGGTGTCCATCAGTACTCTTGTGGCGTCACTTGCACTGAGCAAGCGGGTGTTTTGTCTATTGCCGCTCATGCAATAGGCATAGCCGAGGTTAATTGTGAATGATTTTGCGCGTAGGTTTGGCAGCTCAAGTATTAGCAAACGGGTACTGCCCGCAGTCCAATTGTTGATATACAACAGGCTGCGGTCGGGGCTCAAGATCATGTTGTTGTCGTTTGATCCAGTTGAATAAATGTAGCTTACAGCCCCCGATTCGATGTTGACGCGATATAAGTATCCGTATTGATAATCCATGGTGTAAAAGCTCGTACTGTCGGCAGAGCAAAGTGCGAAGTTTGTGTATACACTGCTCATGCGATAGGCTCTGTCAAGAGTCTCGGATGCCGTTGAGATTCTAAGTATGTTTGAGCTGTTGATTATGTATTGTTGTGATATGGTAAATATATACTTGCCGTCTGGGCTTAAGTCCAACGTGTGATTTGCTGTGATTCCGTTGACAGGTATCGTATTCGTGATTTTATCTTCAGAGGTATCGACGACGATAATAGAGTTTGCTGCGGGGAGATAGAGTTTTTTGCCATCGTGCGAGCAATAGATGCCCCTGACTGTCATGCCCATGTCTATTTCTTTTAATACTTCTCCCGAACTTGAGTCTATTTTTACGATTGCGCCGACAGCCGTAAGGGTGGCATAAAAGTACAAGTTGTTCGGCAAAAATACTAACCCGGCAGGTCCTCTTCGCAGATTGATGACTGAGCCAGCGGGCAGTAACTGTTTAACCAGGACATCGGTGTTAGCGCTGTGTGAACCGCTGGTGGCGGTAAATGTATAGCTGCCTGCCGTGTTGGGGCCCCGAATGCCTGGAATGGCGAGCACGCCGTTCTCGTCGGTCAGGAATGCTTTTGCACCAGTGCTTCCGTCGGCATAGCGGAAGGCTGTCGGTATCGTCACCACAATGGCGGAGGGACTGCGACTGTCGGAGCCCAGAGTCAGCTCGACATTGTTAAGAGTACCGTCAGGTCCGACGATGTAGGGCGTGTTCACGAACCTCAGGTTTAGCGCGCTGGCTGAGTAGCTGACTTCTTTGAAGGACACCGCAGAATCTATTTCCCCGGTTCCATCGAGCGATACATAGGCTTTAACCTTCACCACATCGCCATGCTTGAGTTGGTCTAGATAGGTTCGTGGAATCTGATCGACTGTCCTCCCGGCGCTGAACTCAGCGGGCGTCACTCCTGTGCCCGGGCGCAACACAAGGTCGAGAGCACCTGTCAGGTAAATCCATACCTTCTCCCCAGTCTTGAAAAACGGCCATTTATCAATCCGCACGTTGTTCGCCACTGTCGTATTGATCGCCCCACCTGAGGCTTCAGGGATGCTGACCAGTTCGAAATGCTGCTCCGACAGGTCCTCGACCTCCAGCGTCAGCTCATCGGATTTTGTGCTCTGGCCGAACTCAATGAGGTAGTAAAACACCGTGCATTCGCCCCCCAGGTAGGCGGCGAGAAAGGCGCTGGGGACGGTAAAGCTGACGTAGTTTTCGCCCTGGTCGGGGCGCGCCGGTTTTTCCGGGATGTCCGGTGCGCCGACGCCGGGTTTGCCAACGATAAACACTTTGATGTTTGCGCTCGCCGGGAAGCCGTCAACGGTTACTCGAATCGTCACTTCTTCGCGATTGGGCGGCAACACGTGCAGCGGGTTGATGATGGAGAGCTTTTCGTTATAGACCGTGGCTTCCACTACCCTTGGCACCTTCAGTTGGCGCCTTGAACCGACCTTCATGTCCACTGCGATCGATGTGCGTGTCGCTACGGTGGGCCGGCTGTGCTCGTAGTAGATCTTCATGGACCTGTCGAGATTGGGCGTGATGTAGCGGCGTTCCAAGGTGAAGGGCAGGTCCCGTCCGACCCAGTGGCGCAGAATCGGGAAGGCTTGCTCCGGCTGAGTCCCACCGGCAGCGGTCCCTATGCAGTAGAGGGTGACGGTGTCGCCTTCCAGGAAGTCCCTGTTGCTCGGTACCGTTACCGCGGCATCGTTGAGGTGGACCGTAGGGTCGAATTGATATTGTGGTGCCGGGGCTTCCGCTACCAGCGGTTCCGGCAGCGTGGCGCTGACATTGCCGATCTGGACGATCTCATCGAGTGATACGCGTGTACCGTCGGCATTGGTCACCCGGTAGAGGAACCTGAGGGAGCCGCCTTCCAGCTTGGCGATATCGCCGTTGGGGCCATTTCTGAGCTGGAACCGTATGATGCCGGTTCCAGCGCTTCTGTCGAATTCGTTGTAGTAGCGGTCGCCGTTGGGATACGTACCGTCGAGGATCAGGGTCACCAGGTCAAATGGATCACGACCGTCATAGACCCGAATATCGACGGTGACCGTCAGCAGTTGCGGGTCGAGTATCCCGCCGTTGGCTTCGACGATGATGGGGCGCGCAAGGTCAGTCTCGATAGGGGTGCCGATCACGGTCACCAGAATGCTATCTGATGTGCGGTCTGGCGAATTGGCGCGGACGCGGACATAGGACAGTTGCAGGCGGCCGCCAATCAACTTGCGCAAGTCTGCGTTGGGGCAGGGCAGTGTGATCTGGCGAACGGTGGTCGAGGTGAGAGGGGCCGAGTCGTAAGAGGTGATGATCTGCGTCCCGTCAACTGTGCGACCCTTGACAGTCACCCGAATGATGTCTCCCACGTTGTAACCCAGACGGTTGATGGCGACCACGATCGTAGCATCCTGCCCATCCAGACTATCGTGATCGAGGATGTCCTCCGGAGCTTCGTCAAAGTACGGCTCTGGCAAGAGCGGCTCAGCCCCATCGTTCAGTTGGACATTCAACAGCTGTGCCGGCGACCAGCCATCGGAGGCGTTGCCGCACTCGTCGATGACTTCGTATTCGCATACACGGGAGCTGCTGCCCACCTGCTGCCAGAACCCGTAATAGAGGGTGATGGTGATAGGTTGGCGCCCTGCGGCCTGGCCTTCGGTGATCGGTGGGATGTCGGCAAACACGCCGCCCACGCTGAATCGAATACGATCACGCGCAGCGCGGTGAGTGTCGGGGGGCTGGGTGGTGTCGACCGGGTAGAAGTTGAAAGTGACTTGCACACCGTCTTGGGCATCTTTCTCGCTGACCCCGAAGTCGATGATGTTCTGCGGGAAGATCGCCTTCGGCAGGTTTTCATTTTGCAGGGTGCTCGCTACCGGGTTACGGCCACCGGGTCGAACGGTATCGACCTTGAAGTTGAAACGCTTGGTTTCCTGGGCGTTCCCACCCACGGGAGTGACTCTGATAAATACCGGGCTGATCGACCCATCGATGATGCGCGCGGGGGGAACGTACAGCGCGACAATCCGATTGTTATCGATATCATCTTGGCGAATGGTGTACAGGGTGACAGGGGTGATCAGGTCTCCCCAAAACAATTCGCAGAAATCTCCGGCGGCCCAGCCAAGGTAAGGCAGCAGATTAAACAGGAGCCCATCTTCCCGGTGGACGTCCAGCGCAGCCTTGTTAATACCACCGTCATGGCTTTGGACGTTTTGCGTCAAACCGGGAATGTAGGCGGGCAGGTTGGCAAGCGGGGTGTTGATGAAGTCGCCTGGTACCAATGAGCCTAAACCCGGCTGCGGCGGCGAAAAGTACGCGCGGTTCAGGTGTTGTTGCGCGGCCAAATCAATGTCTTTTTCATCGTTGTCGCCCTGCGCTTGCGAGCGTGCGACGATGGGGAACCGCTCGGTTGATTGGCTTTCGGTGAGATCATTTTCCAGGTTCATGAAATAAGATCCTTTGTCATGCCTGAGGGACGCGAACCCGCCGCGGGATGGGCAGTCGCAGGGCTGATTTAGCGCCGTGGGTATCGAGCTGGATAGCTGTGAGAAATGACAGTGCCGACGAATGGTGAACCCGACTTGTCCGTCAGCTAAAACACCACCAACGACACTGAATCCCCGCCGATATTGGCCACGTAGCCGTGGGAATCGTCTGGAGCCACCACCAGCCCGCGCGGCTTGTTAAACCCGGCATAGCTGCCAATCACCTGTCGCGAGCGCGTATCGATAATGCCCAGCAGGTCGCCATCGGTCTGCGACACGTAGGCCCGATCACGCCCGCGTTCGAAGGCGATGTCGTAGGGGCCCAGCAACCCGGTCAAGGTCTGCTCGATGCGCTGGGTCGAGGTGTTGCCGATCGTGACGCTGCCGCCTTCGCGCGCGCTGATATACACCTGAGAGCCACGGGGGTTATGGGCAATGGCGACGGGGGCGGAGCGGGTGTCGGCGCTGTTGATCAGGCTGTTGGTCGGCAGATTGATGATGGACCAGTCGAAGAATGTGGCCACGTGTGCGCGGTTGTTATCAGGGCTGACGGCGACATCGATGGGCGCGCGCACCGGGATCGAAGCCACGCGTTGGTGGTTGCTTGTGTCGATGACGACCAGGCGCGATGCACCTTCATCGGCCACATACAGGCGCGAGCCGTTGGCATTGAAGCGAATGCCTCGGACGGTGGTGAACCCGGTCAGCGTGTCGATCAGCGAATAGTCCCGCGTGCTGTAGAGGCGAATCGGGGTATTGGTGGCGCTGCTGTTGTCGGTCACATACAGACGCTCGGCCGTTGGATGAATGGCCAGGCGCAACGGCGAGCCCGGCACCTCGAAGCTGTCGATGACGCGGTTACGCAGGGTGTCGATGACCCAGATCGAAGTGCGGCCGAAGGTGCAGGCGACGTAGAGCCGCGTACCGTCCGGGCTGAGCGCCAGGGCGTTCGGCGAATTGCCCACCGGGATTGTGGCGAAGATGCCCACGGTGTTGCTTATGCGGTAGTCGACAGGGCGAAAGGCGATGGCGAAATCCTTATGGGCGCTGCCGTTCAGCGATACCCGCGCCTCAACCCGCAGGGTGCTCTGGGTCGGCAAGGATTGCAGATAATCGGCGGGTAAGCGGACTTCCACGCGTTTGGCATTGAACTCCGCGGCGCTCAGCGGCGTGCCGTCGCGCAGCACCCGATTGGCCGCGGCCTTGATTTCGAGCCACACCGGCTGCCCGGTCCGCATGAACGGCCATGCCTGAATCACTGCACTATGCGCCACGTTGGCGTTGATGATGCCGTTCGACGCCTGGGGCACGTTGACCAGGTCCAGCACTTGTTCGGCCAGCGGGTCGATGGTCAAGGTCAGCACCTGGGAGGCGCTGGTGGCACCGGCGCGGGTCACGGTATAGGACAATGCAGCGTCTCTGCCCAGGTTGGCGGCAATCACCCGATTACTGATGATGAAGTCGACATAACCTTTCATCGGGTCGCCTGGCCGTGGATTGATGACGGGCGTTCCGAGCCCGTAGGTGCCGGTGAATCTGGGCTGGATATCATCGCTGGCCAGCATCGGCTTGTAGCTCACCCGAAACGTGCAGACCGGCGGCTCCAGCACATGTTGCGGGTTGAGCCGGGCGGTGGAGGGGTCGGCGATGTTGATCGTGCTTTCCAGAATATGCGGCACCGGCAGTTGCAGACCGCTGCCGACGCTCATCACCAACGCCTGGGAATAACGGGTGCGCTGGCCGGCGTGCTCCACCCGATAGTAAATGCGCGCCGAGCCGTTGAGGTTGGCCACGACAAACACCCGTGCGATGACAAACGCCAGGTCCTGCCCGACCCACGGCCGGGTGATAGGGAACCGGTCCGGTGGGGCGCTGCCGCCCATGGCGCTGCCTTCGACGTACAGGGTGACCGTGGCGCCTTCCGTGAAAGCGGCATGCGCCGCAACCCTCACGTTGGCATTGCCTCGGGATTGCTCGGGGTCGAAGTTGAAGGCAGGGGCGGGTGCTTGCAACACCTCAGGCGCGGGCAGGGCGTCCTGGGGCTCGCCGATGTTGAGTTGCAGAATGGCCGACGGTGGGCGCCCCCCGGCGGTGTTGATGTAGTAGTAGAGCATCAGCTCGCCGCCATCGAGCTGGCGGATGTCACCGTCGATCCCATTGTGCAGTTCGAACACGACGCTGCCTTCGCCGGCCGGCAACCCGTGCTCCTGATAAAAACGGTGGCCGTTGGCGTAGGTGCCTTCCAGCACCAGCGTGACGCGGTCAAAGGGCTTTTGGCCGGTGTAAGCCGCGATCGTAACGGTCACCGGGTCGGTCAAGGGATGCAGAACGCCGCCGCTGGCGGCCGGCACTTGCGGTGCCACGAGGCCGGTTTGTTCGGGGGTTCCGCTCACTTGGACGAAGGTGTTTTCCGAGGGGCGGTTGACTTGCCCTGTGCGAATTCGCTCATAACTCAGTTGGATCAAGGCGCCGATAAGCATACGCACGTCAGCATTGGGCCATGGGACGTCGACGAAAGGCGTTGTGGTCGATGTGATACTGGCATTGTAGGTCTGTTCGACATCGACACCTTCCGGCAAACGCCCGCGAATGGTCAGTCGAAGACCGTCGCCCGACGCCCAGCCTTTTCCCTCGACAGCCACCCTGAGGGTTGCGTCTTTGCCTGCCAGCGTGTCCGCATCCAGCGTGCCGGTCGGTGCTTCGACAATCTGGGCGGCGTCCAGCAACCGTTCGTTGGGATCCAGCCGCACTTCGATCAGTTGCATCGGCGAGCGCCCCGACGCGTAGTTGCCGACCTCATCGATGACATCGTAGGCGCAGGCCTGAAAGCCACTGCCGATGCGCAGCCAGGTGCCGTAATAGACCGTGATTGAAATCGGGTTGCGGCTGCTGGCCTCATTCTCTGTGACGATGTGCTCGATGATTTGCCCACCGATGATCAAGCGAATGCGATCGCGTACCGCCCGGTAGGTACTGGGAGGCCGGTTGAGGTCCAGCGGGTAAAAGGGGATTCTCACCACCACCCCACGCCCGGCTGCGGCCGAATCGATCAGGACCTGCGCCGGTTGCGGTCGCGACAGTTGTTCATTGACCCAGGGCGGGCGGGTAACGGGGTCGCTGCCGGTTGGCGCCACGGTGTCGATCTTGAGGGTCAGGCGTTGGGTTTCTTCTACGCGGTGATCGAGGTGCGTCACCCGGAAAAATACGGGCCCGGCGGCGCCGTCGACCAAGCGGGCCAGGGAGATGTGCAGGGTAATCGCCTTTGCTTCGCGCGCTTCTTGCTCGGTTACGGTATGGAAGTCGACCGGGACCAGCAGGTCGCTACAGAACAACTCGATGAAGTCGCCTTCAAGCTGGCCTGCGTAGGCGCGCAAGATGCAAATCAGGCCCGCGCTGCCATGGCTCTCCAGCAGCAGTTGATACACGCCGCCGGAGAAGCCCACGACCGGGGTCGTCAGGCCGGGAATATAAGGCGACAACTGCGCGACGAAAGGGGGCGCGTTGCGGTCTGGAGCCATGGTTTTCACCTCGTGCTGGGCCAAGGAGCCGAAAAGGTCCGGGGCACACAAGGATTGAACGCAGAAGGGCAGCGAGCAGGCTAGCTGTTAGAAATGACAGTGCCGACAGGCGGTAGCGGCCCTCGGCAGCCGCTAGCCTTGGCGGTTCCAATGCCTGAACAGTGGCTCCGCCAGAAACAACACGAACAACAAGCGCATCACCTGTATAGCCGTCACCAACGGCACCGACAGTTGCAGGGTTTCCGCGGTCAAGCTCATCTCGGCAATACCACCGGGCATCATGCCCAGGGTCAATGAGCGCAGGTCCAGTTGGGTCATCGCACTCAAGCCCACGGCGGCCAGCGTCGCCAGCACCATGGTCAAGGCGGTGCCGATCAAGGTGCGCGCCATGAACGACGGCGCACTGCGGAAGAACTGACGATTGAAGTGGCAGCCCAACCCGCTGCCGATCAGCCACTGGCCGATCTGGCTGCCGCCGTCGGGCAGGCCGATGTGCAGGTCCCACGCCACACTGGCGGTGGCACTGACCAACAGTGGCCCGAACAACCATGGGTTCGGCTGACGCAAGCGTTGCCAGCCCCAGGCCACCAGCGCACCGGCGGGAAACAGCAGCGCCAGCCAGGCCCAGCTCACGGGGGCGGGATGAAACTGCGGCGCGCCACCGTCCAGCACATACTTGAAGATCGCCGGTACGCACAGCACCACCACCAACACCCGCAAGCTTTGCCCCGCCGCGACCCGGCTGAGCACCGCGCCATTGCGTGCGCCGAGGTTGACCATCTCGCCGGAACCGCCGGGCATGCTGGAGAAAAACGCGGTGGCGCGGTCTTCGCCGCTGCGGCGCATCAACCACACGCCGACCACGCTCGACAGGCTGGTGACCAGCGCGCCGAAGAAGATCAAACCGAAGTGGCTCATCACCTGTTCGATCACCAGCGGAGTGAAGTGCAGGCCGATACCGATGCCCACCACCCATTGGCCGCCTTTGCGCCCGCCGGGAATCTCCGCCAACTGCCACGGCGTGAGGCAACGCACGAGAATGATCGCCAGTAGCGAACCGACCATATACGGCAACGGCCAGCCGACCAGGCTGGCCAGGTAACCGCCGGCCAGGCCGACCAGCGGTGTTCCCCACCAGTGTTTAAAGCTGGCCTCAGACATCGGCCACGGCACGACGCTGCAACGCACGTTTGCGGTAGATGCGCGCCAGCGGTAACAGCAGCATCACGGCGGTCAATACCCAGACGCCGAAGGTGATCGGGCTGGACCACAGGATCTCCAGCGCACCGTTGGAGATCGACAGCGCGCGACGCAGGTTCTGCTCCATCAGGCCGCCGAGGATAAAGCCCAGCAACACCGGCGACAGCGGGAAGTCGAGCTTGCGCAGGATGTAGCCGAAGATGCCGATACCGATCATCAGGAACAGATCGAACGTGGTGGCGTGAACCGCGTACACGCCGATCGCGGTGATGATCGCGATCACCGGCACCAGCGCCCAGTTCGGCACGGCGAGGATGCGCGTGAAGATGCGGATCATCGGGATGTTGAGGATCACCAGCATGATGTTGGCGATGAACAACGAGGCGATCAGGCCCCAGACGATATCCGGTTGCTGTTGGAACAACAGCGGGCCCGGCGTGATGTTGTACAGCGACAGGGCGCCGATCATCACCGCGGTGGTGCCCGAACCCGGCACGCCCAGGGTCAGCATCGGCACCAGCGCGCCGCAGGCGGAGGCGCCGATGGCGGTTTCCGGTGCCGCCAGACCACGCATATCACCCTGCCCGAATTTACCGCTGGCCCCGGCCAGGCGTTTCTCGGTCATGTAGGCCACGGCTGACGCCAACGTCGCGCCGGCGCCGGGCAATACGCCCATGATGAAACCCAGCAGGCCGCACCGGATGTTCACCACAAATACCGACGAGGCTTCCTTCAGGTTAAACATCATCCGCCCGGTGGCTTTCACTGCTTCCTGGCCACGGTGGGTTTTTTCCAGCAGCAACAGGATCTCGCTGATGGAGAACAGGCCCAGCACCAACACCACGAACTGGATGCCGTCGGTCAGGTGGATGTTATCGCCGGTAAAGCGGTACACGCCGCTGTTGGCGTCGATGCCCACCGCCGACAGGAACAGGCCGATCAGCGCCGCGACAAAGGTCTTCAGCGGTTTATCGCCGGCCATGCCGCCGAGGCAGACAATCGCGAACACCATCAGTACGAAATATTCCGCCGGGCCGAAGGCAATCGCCCACTTGGCCAGCAGCGGGGCAAACAGCACCATGCCGCAGGTGGCGATAAACGCGCCGATGAACGAACTCCACGCCGACAACGACAAGGCCACACCGGCCAGGCCTTTGCGGCCATCGGGTAACCGTCGAGGGTGGTCATCACGGTGGAGGCTTCGCCCGGGATGTTCAGCAGGATCGAGCTGATACGCCCACCGTATTCGCAGCCCAGGTACACGGCCGCCAGCAGGATCAACGCCGACTCCGGCGGCAGGCCCAGGGCGAACGCGATGGGGATCAGCAGCGCCACGCCGTTGATCGGGCCCAGGCCCGGCAGCAGGCCGACCACGGTGCCGATCAAGGTGCCGCACAGCGCGGTCACCAGGTTGTAGGGGGACAGTGCCACGCCGAAGCCCTGGCCCAAATAGCCGAAAGTATCCATATCAGTTCTCCAGAACGTCGAGCAGGCCGAGGGGCAGCGGAACATCCATGGCTTTATCGAACAGCAGATAAAGGCCGACGCTCATCAAGGTGATGATCACCGCACCGGGCAACCAGCGGCCGCCATACAGCCGTGCCATCGGAATGCCGATCAACATGCTGCTGAGAATGAAACCGAGGGATTCGAAGGTGACGGCAAACACGATCAACAGCGCCACGCAGATGCCGATCTTGATCAGGGTGGCGCGGTCCAGCGCGGGTTCTTCCTCAGTGTGTTTGGTCGGCTGCGGGCGAAACAGCATGTAGATCAGCGCCAGGCTCATCAGCCCGAGCATCAGCAGCGGGTAGGCCCGAGGCCCCACGGGTTCGTAGGAAAACGACGCCTGGTAGGGCCAGGCCATCAAGGCCAGGCCCGCGCAGGCCAGCAGCAGCGCGGCGGCGAATATGCGTTGTAAGAGCATGTTGAACTCCTGGGCCACGCCCCTGGTTCAGCTGGGTGTGGCCGCGCGACAGAGGGGCGATTACTGGATCAGGCCGAACTCTTTGGCCAGCACTTTGTAGTCCGCTACCTGCTTCTTCACGTAGGTGTCCAGCTCCGGGCCGGTCATGGCGAAGGGGAACAGCTCGCGCTGGTCACGCAGCTTGGCGAAGTCTTCGGAGGCCAGCAGTTTGTCGAAGGCGTCTTTCCACCAGGCGTAGTCGGCATCGCTGACTTTTGGCCCAAGGTAGAAACCGCGCACCACTGGCCAGACGATGTCGTAGCCTTGCTCTCTGGCGGTCGGAATATCCTTCATTTCCGGCTCGTCCAGGCGCGCTTCGGAGAACACCGCGAGCAAGCGCATGTCTCCACTCTGGATATGGGGCATGGAATCGGAGATGTCGGTACTGCCCACCTGGATGTGGTTACCCATCAGCGCGGTGACAATTTCACCGCCACCTTCCAGCGCCACATAGCGCAGGTCGCGCGGGTTGATCCCGGCGGCCTTGGCGATCAGCGCGGTTTGCATCCAGTCCTGGCTACCCACGGTGCCGCCGGAACCGATGACCACTTTGCTCGGATCTTTCTTCAGCGCCTGCACCAGGTCGTCGAGATTTTTGTAAGGCGAATCGCTTTTCACCGCGATGGCGCCGTAGCTGGTGCCGACCGCCGCCAGCCAACGCACGGCGCTTTCATCGAAGCGCCCGAACTTGCCCTGGGCCAGGTTCAGCAGCGAACCGCTGGACCAGGCCACCAAGGTGCCGCCGTCTGCAGGGCGCTGTGCGACCACGGCGTTGTAGGCCACTGCGCCCACGCCGCCGGGCATGTAGGTCACGCGCATCGGCTTGCTCAGCAGCTTCTGGTTGACCAGCGCGCTTTGCGCCAGTTTGCAGGTCAGGTCAAAACCACCGCCAGGGGAGGCCGGGGCGATGCATTCCGGGCGCTTGGGTTCGTCGGCGGCCAGCAGTTGGCCGGCGAACAGCATGCAGCCGGCGGCGAGGGCGAATTTACGCAATGAAAGGGTCATGGTTATCTCCATCGTTGTTGTTATGAGTGGCTATTACCAGGCACTGCTTACCAGAGCGCGACGCTGTAACTGACCAGCAGGCGTACTTCATCCGCATCACGCGCTGAATAGTTGGAACGATAGGTCGCATTGCGCAGGCGCACGGCGACATCCTTGAATGTGCCGCTTTGCACCACGTACTTGATCTCGCTGTTGCGTTCCCACTCCTTGCCGGTCTCGCCGTTCTTGAGCTTGATATGGTCACCCGACAGGTAGCGGCTCATGAAACTCAGGCCGGGAATCCCCAGCTTGGCGAAGTCATAGTCGTAGCGTGCCTGCCAGGAGCGTTCCTCGGCGCCGGCAAAGTCGTTGATCTGCACGAAGTTGACCAGGTACGGGTCGCTGCCATCCACATACGGAAACGCGCTGTCGCCGGACATGTGCTGGTAGCCGGCGCTGAGCTTATGGCCATTGAGGGCATAGCTGAACAGGCCGTTGAGGGAGGTGTTGTCGATCTTGCCGCCGCGGGCGGCGCCGGTGTCGTCGCTGATCGCCAGGCGCAGATCGGTGGCGAAGGTGCCGGGGCCCATCGGGCGCGCAGCCACCAGGCCGAGGAAGTGCTGGCGGTACACGTCGTCGAGTTGGGCGAAGTGATAGCTGCCGGTGATCTTGTCGGCGAACTTGTAGTCCACGCCGCCGAAATTGAAGTGCTTGCCGGTGGCGCCGCTGAGGAAACGGCTGTTCTTGTTGTTGAGGGCGATGTCCTCGTAGTTGGTGTCGTCGCGGTCCTTGGCCTTGTCGAGACGGCCACCGGTGAACACCAGGTTCTTGAACTCTTTCGAGGTGATCAGGCCGCCGTTGAAGGTTTGCGGCAGGATGCGGCCGTCGTTGGGCTTGAGGATCGGCAGCTCGGGGATCAGCGCGCCGACTTTCAGTTCGGTGGCGGAGATCTTCACTTTGCCGGTCAGGCCCAGCTTGGAATACTCGTTGGCGGCGCGGCCATCGTCGTGGGTGGGCAGCAGGCCAGTGCCGGTGCGGTCGGGGCTGGAGTCGAGCTTGACGCCGAGCATGCCCAGCGCATCCACGCCAAAGCCGACGGTGCCATCGGTGTAGCCCGATTGCAGGTTGAGCATGAAGCCCTGGGCCCATTCGTCGCGCTTGGATTGCTGGGCGCTGGTGCCGTCGCGAAAGTCGCGGTTGAAGTACATGTTGCGGGTTTCCAGGGTCGCGCTGCTGTCTTCGAAGAAGGCGGCTTGGGCAAGCGGCGAAAAGCCGGCAAGGGTGGCGGCGCTGGCAAGGGCGGTTTGGGTCAGGCGGGAAAAACGCACAGGCGTGCAAGCCTGGGGCTGTGTCGACAGCATCGTTGAGTACTCCGTTATTGTTCTTATTTGACGAAAACGCTTCGAGGCGTTTTTCGGGCGCTACGGATCAGGCAGCTCGGCGGGCATGGCCTACCGTGGCTGGATGCTAAAGGGTGAAGCTTTCACTAACCTTTCAGTTGCCTTTCAATGTTTTCGGGCTTCACAGCCCAGGCGGCGCCTGTAAACTGCCTCGCAGAGCGTGGCGCCGACCACCCCCGAATGAGGTAGAAATCCATGCGTGTCCTCCTGGTTGAAGACCATTTGCAACTGGCCGAAAGTGTCGCCCAGGCGCTCAAGAGCACGGGTCTGACCGTCGATGTGCTGCACGACGGAGTGGCCGCGGACCTGGCCTTGGGCAGTGAGGAATACGCCGCGGCGATCCTCGATGTGGGCTTGCCGCGCATGGACGGTTTCGAAGTGTTGGCGCGCTTGCGGGCGCGTGGGAAAAATCTGCCGGTGCTGATGCTGACGGCGCGCAGTGATGTGAAAGACCGTGTGCATGGCCTGAACCTGGGCGCCGACGATTACCTGGCCAAGCCGTTCGAGCTGACGGAACTGGAGGCGCGGGTCAAGGCGCTGTTGCGGCGCAGCGTGCTCGGCGGCGAGCGCCAGCAGGCGTGCGGCGTGCTGGTCTACGACCTCGACACCCGCCGCTTCACGGTCGGCGGCGAGCTGCTGACCCTCACGTCCCGCGAGCAAGCCGTGCTTGAAGCGCTGATCGCGCGCCCGGGCCGGGTGATGAGCAAGGAGCAACTGGCCGCCCAGGTGTTCGGCCTCGATGAAGAAGCCAGCCCGGATGCGATCGAAATCTACATACACCGCCTGCGCAAGAAACTCGACGGCCAGCCCATCGCCATCGTCACCTTCCGTGGCCTCGGCTACCTGCTGGAAGCGCGCGATGCATAAGCCCAGCAGTCTGCGCTGGCGGCTGCTGTGGAACCTGGCGTTGTTGCTGGTGCTGTTGATGGTCGCCAGCGGCATGAGCGCCTACTGGAACGGCCGCGAAGCCGCCGACACCGCCTATGACCGCACCTTGCTGGCCTCTGCACGCACGATTGCCGCCGGCCTGACCGAGGTCGACGGCAGCTTGAGCGCGAATGTGCCGTATGTGGCCCTGGACACCTTTGCCTACGACAGCGCCGGGCGGATTTATTACCAGGTCAATGACATCGACCAGAAGCTGATTTCCGGTTACGAAAACCTCCCCGGCCCGCCGCCTGGCACGCCGCGCACCGATGATTACCCGGCATTGGCACGGTTTTACAACGCCACGTACCAGGGCCAGGCCGTGCGCGTGGTGAGCCTGCTCAAGGCGGTTTCCGAACCGAACATGAACGGCATGGCGGAAATCCGCGTGGCCGAGACCGATGAAGCCCGCGTCAGCATGGCCCGCAGCCTGATGGCCGACACCTTGCTGCGCCTGGGCATGCTCGCCATCGGCGCGCTATTGCTGGTGTGGTTTGCCGTGAGCGCGGCGTTGCGCCCGCTGGAGCGCTTGCGCACGGCGGTGGAAGAGCGCCAGCCCGACGATCTGCGGCCGTTGCCGCTGGTCGAGGTGCAGCTCGAGTTCGGCCCGCTGGTGCGTTCCATCAACCATTTCACCGAACGCCTGCGGGGCCAGTTCGAGCGCCAGGCACAGTTTATCGCCGATGCGGCCCACGAACTGCGCACGCCGCTGGCCGCGCTCAAGGCGCGCCTGGAACTCGGCCTGCGCGCCGAAGACCCGGCCACCTGGCGCAGCACCCTGGAAACCGCCGCGCAAGGCACCGACCGCCTGACCCATCTGGCCAATCAATTGTTGTCCTTGGCGCGCATCGAAAACGGCGCACGGGCGATTGCCGAAGGCGGGGCACAATTGCTCGACCTCAGCCAACTGGCCCGCGAACTGGGCATGGCCATGGCGCCGTTGGCCCATGCGCGTGGGGTCGCGCTGGCGCTGGAAGCCGACGAGCCGGTGTGGCTGCGCGGCGAACCGACGCTGCTCAACGAGCTGTTGAGTAACCTGGTGGATAACGCCCTGGCGCATACGCCGCCTGGCGGCAATGTGATCCTGCGCGTGACGGCACCGGCGGTGCTGGAAGTGGAAGATGATGGCCCAGGCATCCCGCTGGACGAGCGCGACCGCGTGTTCGAACGCTTCTATCGCCGCAGTCAGCAGGGCCTGGGCTCCGGTCTGGGACTGGCGATTGTCGGCGAAATCTGTCGCGCGCATCTGGCCCAGATCAGTCTGCATGATGGTGAACCGACGGGCTTGAAAGTGCGCGTCAGTTTTGTCGCCGGTTGATCAGTAGAACATCGACCGCGCTTCATCCAGTTCCGCACGCACGCTGTCGCTGTAAAGGTCCAGGCGCAGTTTCTTGACTGCCGGCAGGTTGGTGATCGGTACATCCGCCAGTGGATGCGCGGTGCCGCGATGGCAATACAGCACGGCGACTTGCACCAGGTCGATATAGTCGAGGCTGGCGGAGTCGCGTTCCAGGTCCAGGTATTGGCCCGGAAGCTTGACCAGCATCTCCGGGAAGTCCCAGCCACGCAGGAGTTTGTCGCCGAGCATTGGGTGGCTTTTCTCGATCATATGGTTGAGGCTGACCGGGTCAGAGAGCAACTCGTAATGGTCTTCGGCATAGGTCAGGATCGGCAGCACACCGATCTGGTGCACCAGGCCTCCGAGCGCTACCTGGTCCGGCTTGAGCTGGCTGTGGCTGCGGCACAGCGCGTAGCTGACGCCCGCCACTTCCAGGCTGCGGCGCCAGACGTCGCGCATTTTCTGTTCGATCACTTCGGAACGGGCGTGGAAGATCTGCTCCATCACCAGGCCGATCGCCAGGTTGCTGCTGTAGTTGGTGCCCAGCCGGGTGATGGCGGTGTGCAGGTCGGTGACTTCCTGCGTCGCCCGCAACAACGGGCTGTTGACCACTTTGATCAAGCGCGCCGACAGCGCGGTGTCGCGACCGATCACTTTGCTCAAGTGGCTGATGCCGATTTCCGGGTCTTCGGCGGCCTGACGAATGCTCAGGGCCACTTCCGGTAATGTCGGCAGAACCAGGTCATCGTTGTCGATGGCCGCAATCAAAGCCTGTTGGACTTTTTCCGCCAGCTCGTTCATTCATGCTCTCTAAGGTGTTGCAAAGGGGTGCGACGATCAGTGCTGGATCTCTCGATCACGATCCAATTGGTAGGGCAGGTCAAGTAGTTGCAAACCGGGACCTTCGAGGGTGCCTAAATGCACATCACCACTCTCGGCTGCTTCGGCTTGCAGAACCGCCAGAAGTTCCACCATTTGGTCAGCTTTTGCCGCGATCACCACTTCGCCGATCGAGCTGTTGTGGCTGGGAGAAAACAGCGGCGTGCCTGGCTCGGGCAATTCAGCGGTATTCAGGCTCAGGCGGTACAGGCGACGCTTGAGTTTGCCCAGGTATTGCATGCGCGCGACGATTTCCTGGCCGGTGTAGCAGCCTTTCTTGAAACTGACGCCGCCCACGGCCTGCAGGTTGAGCATCTGCGGGATAAACAGCTCGCGGGTCTGCGGCATGACCTGGCCGATACCGGCGCGCACCTGGCCCAGCAGCCAGTCATTCAAGTCAGCCGTTTGCAACTGCGCGGCCAATTGGCTGCGCACAGCTTCGGCTTGCTCGGCGGGCGCCCAGAGTTCGACGCGACCAGGGGATACGCGGATGGCGATCAATTGTTCGCTGCGGACGACGCTGTCGGTCGCGGCCGGCAGTTCCAGGCCCAGGCTCGCCAGGGCATGATCCGCGTTCGCCAGGCCGAAACGTGCCCAGGCGGCGCTTTCGTCGGTGAGTTTGGATTTGGAGAACACCGCGTATTTCTTCAGGTCGGCCAGTTGCGGTTCCAGCAGCTCGGTGGCCATGGCCAAGAGCACGCCATCACCTTGCAGCAGGATGCCAAAGCTCGACTGCATGCGCCCTTTTTGCGTGCAGCGCGCGCCGAGGCTGGCCTGGGTGTCGCTCAGGTAGTTGAGGTTGCAGGTGAGTTGGCCCTGCAGGAACTTGGCAGCGTCGGCGCCGCGGACGGCGAGAACGCCTTCGTGGGTCAGTGGGCAGAAGAAAGCAGAGTCGGCCATGGGTCATCGCAGGTCAAAAAGTCTAGGTGCATCATAGAGGGGCGCCCGACAAATGGATAGTTTCTGTAGGGGGCGACCAAAGCCGACTGTTCCGCTGCCTTGGGGCCTGTATACTTGCAATCTATTTGAGGAGCGTTCCATGGTCGAAGATGTAGAACTCAATCGCCTCTACTGGCACAGCCGTCGCGGCATGCTTGAGCTGGACGTGTTGCTGGTGCCATTCGTCAGAGAGGTTTACTCGACCCTTAACGAGGTGGATCGCAAGTGTTACGTGCGCCTGCTGGAATGCGAAGACCAGGACATGTTCGGCTGGTTCATGGAACGCGCTGAATCGGAAGACCCGGAGCTGCAGCGCATGGTTCGGATGATCCTGGATCGTGTCCAGCCCAAGTAATCCCGCCTTCGAATGCCGCTGGCAGGCCTCGCGGCTGTTGCTGGCGGCCTATCTCCTGGCCCAGTCGTCCGCACTGGGTGCGCTGCTGCTTGTCGATTTGCCTTATTCAAGCCTTGGCCTGTTGCTGTGCCTGGCTCACGCCGCCTGGGTTATCCCGCGCCATATCCGGCTGACTCACCGTTCGTCGATTCGCGGCCTGCGCCGTGACGAAAGCGGGTGGCAGTTGTGGAGCGAAGCGCGCGGCTGGCACCGCGTGCAACTGCGTCCCGACAGCCTGGCGTTGCCGTTGATCGTGGTGCTGCGCTATCGGGTGCAGGGCGAATGGGCGGTGCGGTCGATCTGTGTGCCCAAGGATTCGCAGGCCGCCGATGTACACCGGCGCCTGCGGGTTCGCCTGAAGTTCAGTCGGCGTAGGTGGTTGGCACCAGAATAGTATCGCGGGCCTCGGGCAGCATCTGCGGGTAGTCGAGGGTGTAATGCAGGCCCCGGCTTTCCTTGCGCTCCATGGCCGAGCGGATCATCAGCTCCGCCACTTGGGCCAGGTTGCGCAATTCGATCAGGTCGCGGCTGACTTTGTAGTTGCTGTAGAACTCGTCGATCTCATCCAGCAACAGTCGCACGCGGTGTTGTGCGCGTTGCAGGCGTTTGTTGGTCCGCACGATCCCTACGTAGTCCCACATGAAGCGTCGCAGTTCGTCCCAGTTGTGGGCGATGATCACGTCTTCGTCCGAATCGGTCACCTGGCTCGCGTCCCAGCGGGGCAGGGCGGCAGGGACGGGGATCTGCGGCAGTTGTTCAAGGATGTCCGCCGCCGCCGAACGCGCATAGACAAAACATTCGAGCAGCGAGTTGCTGGCCATGCGGTTGGCGCCGTGCAGGCCGGTGAAGCTGGTTTCGCCGATCGCGTACAGGCCGGGCACGTCGGTGCGCCCGTGTTGGTCGACCATCACGCCGCCGCAGGGGTAGTGCGCGGCTGGCACCACCGGGATCGGGCCTTTGGTGATGTCGATATTGAAGGCCAGGCAGCGCTCGTAGACCGTCGGGAAGTGAGTCTTGATGAACGCTTCAGGCTTGTGGCTGATGTCCAGGTAGACGCAGTCGATGCCCAGGCGCTTCATTTCATGGTCGATGGCGCGGGCGACGATATCGCGCGGGGCCAGTTCGGCGCGCGGGTCGAAGCGTTGCATGAAGCGCTCGCCATTCGGCAGTTTCAGGTGCGCGCCTTCGCCGCGCAGGGCTTCGGTGATCAGGAAACTCTTGGCCAGCGGGTGATACAGGCAGGTGGGGTGGAACTGGTTGAATTCCAGGTTGGCCACCCGGCAGCCCGAGCGCCAGGCCATGGCGATGCCGTCGCCACAGGCACCGTCGGGGTTGCTGGTATAGAGGTAGACCTTGGCCGCGCCGCCCGAGGCGAGAATGGTGAAGCGCGCGCCGTAGGTGTCGACTTCGCCGCTGTTGCGGTTGAGTACATAGGCGCCGAGGCAGCGCTCGCCCGACAGGCCCAGGCGTTTCTCGGTGATCAGGTCGACGGCGACCCGTTGCTCAAGCAGTTCGATATTCGGGCGTTGGCGGGCTTGTTCGAGCAGGGTCCTGAAGATCGCGGCCCCGGTGGCGTCGGCGGCGTGGATGATGCGGCGGTGGCTGTGCCCGCCTTCGCGGGTCAGGTGGAACTCGAAGCCGCCGTCATCGCTGCCCGCGTGATCGTCACGGGTAAACGGCACGCCCTGGTCGATCAGCCATTGAATGGCTTCGCGGCTATGTTCGACGGTAAAGCGCACCGCATCTTCGTGGCACAGGCCGCCGCCGGCGTTGAGGGTGTCTTCGACGTGGGACTGCACCGTGTCGGTGTCGTCCAGCACGGCGGCAACACCGCCCTGGGCCCAGAATGTCGAGCCATTGGCCAGGTCGCCTTTGCTCAGCACCGCAATGCGCAGGTGGCTGGGGAGGGTCAGCGCAAGGCTCAGGCCGGCTGCGCCGCTGCCGATCACCAGGACATCGTGTTGAAACTGTTGGCTCATTTGAAGGATTCCGCAAAAAGCGATCCACAGGGGCTGGCGCAAACAGGACGCCTGGATCGGCGAATCAAAGGGTCACACGGGCTACTAGTATATAGAGGGGGGGAGCGGCACAATAGCCGCGCATTCGTGGCAATGTGAAATTACGGTGCACGGCCAAGGTAAATGGACCGGTTATTGAAGTGGGAACTTTTTGCATAAGCCCCGACTCAATAGCAGGTTGCCCGAAAGCTGGGAAAACGTTGAGTTTATTGGCCCGTCGGGAGCATTGGACGCGTCAGGAAACCGGCGACAAGATTATTCGCGCAGCCGGCATTGCCCGCGCTGCGTTTTTCGTGTGTGCCAAATCAGTGCATGCCGGAAACTTGCTTGGAGGGGAGAACTTTTGCGGAAAGTCCGAGTCTATGTTTGCAAGCCTGATCGTTCAGTTATGCAAGCCTCCTTCAAGTACAACGAGGAGTGTTCATGCTAACCCAGGAAGAGGATCAGCAGCTGGTCGAGCGCGTTCAACGCGGCGACAAGCGAGCTTTTGATCTGCTAGTGCTGAAATACCAGCACAAAATTCTCGGGTTGATCGTGCGGTTTGTGCACGACACCCATGAAGCGCAGGACGTTGCACAGGAAGCCTTTATCAAGGCATACCGTGCGCTGGGCAATTTCCGCGGTGACAGCGCGTTTTACACGTGGCTCTACCGCATCGCCATCAACACGGCGAAGAACTATCTGGTGTCTCGCGGACGCCGCCCACCAGATAGTGATGTCAGTTCGGAAGATGCAGAATTTTACGATGGTGATCACGGCCTCAAAGATCTCGAGTCGCCGGAGCGTGCATTGCTGCGCGACGAGATCGAAGGCACCGTTCATCGCACTATTCAGCAACTGCCAGAAGATTTACGGACGGCGTTAACTTTACGTGAATTCGATGGTCTGAGTTATGAAGACATTGCGAGCGTCATGCAGTGTCCGGTGGGGACTGTAAGGTCACGGATTTTCCGGGCCCGGGAAGCCATCGATAAAGCCTTGCAACCGTTGTTGCAGGAAAACTAAAGACAGCGGCGA
>Ga0070754_10001015_pt1 | contig 23368 bp, 17 predicted proteins | sample VirMetDEL_Sep_01_FD_75181 | JGI IMG/M metagenome (GOLD analysis project Ga0070754, IMG submission 75181) | Aqueous microbial communities from the Delaware River and Bay under freshwater to marine salinity gradient to study organic matter... | ecosystem: Environmental > Aquatic > Marine >...
CTGAGCATGGATCTGCTCGAAGAAGCTAAATGCCCGGGCCATACTCAGGATCTCCGGCTTCTTGAACAACTTACACACCGTATCTCCCCAATACTCGGAGATCCCCATTTCAGCAACCGTAAACCCTCGTAACACCCCAGCGATCAAATCTTTCTCGCTCTGCGACAGATTATGGTGCCAGTCATTGACATCAGAAGCCATCGCAACCTCTTCCGGCCTCCACACAGACGCCACAGCGCTTTGGTAGTATTCGAAGAATTCTGGATACTCATAGCCCGACTTCGCCTTGTACAGCATCGGGACATGGGAAAGGATGGACATAACTCTGTGCGATATGTGTTAGTATAGCACGGAATCCTTGACTCCGCACTGGTCAAAAGCTCTGTACGAGTTGCCACGATAGACTAGCCATCGCCTCGCATCGCAGTGGATCTGATTCCACCACGACACATAGTTATCTTTTTGTTCGTCCGTATCGTATTTTACGCCTCGATACGTGGCAATATGTTCTTGATTAGACATTTGGAAGAGCAGGGGTTTCAGGGAATCTCTCTCTAAGTTGAGCGAGAGAGGAGTCAGGGAGAGAGGCAGCTAGGACGCGATAAGCATCGCTGAGAGCAGAGGTCCGGTCCGATTTCATCGGCGATTTATACTGCTCACCTTCTTTATAGTTCGGCACGACGGTATAGAACTTCTCCGTCTTGATATCTTGCACCAGGTAATAGTTTTGTCCCGATGCCATGCCATTCTCTACGACAATATGACCGGTGGGGAGGTCGAGAGTTCCGGTGTCACCCGGCTCTTTAGAGCCGGCTTCTGGCCGGTAATCATCTGTGTTACCGTAGCTAGATTTCTCGCCACCTCCCGTCTTCGCAACTCCTGAGGAGTCGGGACTAACATCGACACTGTGATATTCATCTTCTTGACTTTTTCCATCAGTGCCGGTTTCGTTAGCCGGAATATCGTTCGGACCAGTACCGAATCTGGCTTCGCCGAATTCGTAACTAACCTCTTCGGGGTCCAGAGATTTCCAGCCATAGGGCGGTGAAATTTGGTTATCAGACATGGAGTTATCTTATCTACTAAGCTTTCAACGAAAAGAAAGAGGGAGGTAAAGATACCTCCCCCCAGAGCGATCAGAAGTTGAGGTCGAGGCTGTCGTCAGCCACCTCTTCCTGAGCACTCAGGATCATCGAACACCGGATCCGGGTCTTACCGCTATCAAGGATAGTCTTATCTTTGATAGTTACAGTGGCCGGCTTCTCCTCAGAGATCTCGGGCTGGGTCGAGAGCAGAGGACGCAGTGATGCGTGTGCCCAGCACTCGGCCGTTTTACCCTCCTCAAGGTAGTCCTTGATCATGATACGGTAAGAAGTACCGTATTGAGTGTTAACACCGCGATAGCTGATGACCTCGTAGTTAACATTCTCCTGGAGTTCACGAAAATCAATTTCGCGATCAGCACGAGGACGTGATTGGCCACGAGGGGCGACTTGCTGAATCAGGCTGAGGATATCGGCCTCCTTGCCCTTCTTCATCAACGCGTTAAGCGCTTTGACTTCGGGCGGATTCTCCCAGTCAATGAAACGGATGGATACGGGGAGTACGACCTGCCCGTTACCATCTTCCTCGTCGACCGAGATCATGAAGGAGATGTCTTCACCGCGTCCGCTGAAGTTGAATTCAGAGAATTCGGCTTCCAGGGTACCGGAATCAGTGACGACGCCTTCTTTGGTCAGGGATACCGGGATGAAACGGTTACCCCATTGGATGTAGGCGCTACCGGTCTTTGTATCCTCTACCCCGTCGTTTCCTGCCTTGAGGACAGGACCGAAGAGACGGGTGTAGACACCGTCCTCTGCTTTGATGAGGAAGGTGTTCTCTTCAAGGGGGAGCTCCTCGCCTGTAAGGGCAGAGAAGACCTTGTCGAGATCCCGACGCATTGCCTTCGGCATATTAGCGTTAGGCAGAGCAGTGTACTGACTGCTGTACTCGCGCCCTGCTAGCGGGGCGAGATCGGGGGATCCTGTACCCACCTGGATGGTGTTAACTGTGAAAGTGGCTGCTGCCATGGGTTGTTCTCACTGAGATATGGAGGAGCCAGATGCCCCTCTGCAGATACTGTAACATGAGATGCGGTGGTTTAGGATTATTTAAGATTTGCCAGGTACTCCTGAGCCTGAAGTCTTATCCGGTAGAGTTGAGTACTCAGGGGGTTGAGGGGACACAGGGGGGGTATGTATAAGATCAAGATGCCCCGGATCCTGACCTCCCTCTCAAAAGGGCATTTGGCCGGGATGGCTTTGATCCACTTCTGAGCGAGTTCCGGCGTCCAGTGCTTAGGCTCGAGGAAGGTCAAGGAGAACTTCGGTAAAGCCTCTACTGCCTTGCCCCACCATACCGGTGGTTTAACCCTGCGTGATTTATCGGACATGGTTTACTCAATTCTTAGTAATTTTAGTTTTGGTTGACGAACCACAACAAACTTAGTAATTTTCCAAACTATTGCTCTGGTCCAATCAACCAAACAATACAAAAAGCTTTCCTTCTCCACTCCTCCTTCGATCCCCTCAGAAGCCGGAATAACCTCGGTTCTTCTCCCCCAAACTAGTTTTGCTAGTCCCAAGGAGCGGAAGAGATGTCTTGAGTCGGTAACTAAAAATACCTTGGAAGAAGAAACCCATCTTCGTGTATGAATAAAGTTCCCCAAAGTATCGAGGGCTTCAACATCTATTTTAATAGGCAGTACTTCACCATCAATTATTTCTAAAGTCTGTTTAAGTTCAAGATCTGCCAATCCTGTGAGTACCACCTCATCGATATCATATTTATCAAGAAGCTCTCGGGTTTTAAGAGAGCGATGAGGATTGCCACCTAATTGAACAATAATAGTCATAAGATTCCAATCTTTTCATGGCCTACTTTTACTCCGGGATGTAGCCAAATATCCACCCCGGCTTCCTTTAAATTAAGTTGGAACGAAATGTCTTCCGATAAACAATCCACATGGCTATCAGAAATTCTAACATTCCTGGGGGCAAACCATGGATAATGGATTTTTTCCATCACTCCTTTTTTCATTAATACCCAGCCCATTCCGCACCAACCCACCCTATAAGGCTCGATTTTTTCTTCCACTGAGTCATCAAAACTGAATGAGTAAACGTTATCTTTATCGTAGATAGGGTGATTGGAGACCAGGTCTGTCTTTTTTTGTTTAATTTTTTTGTAAGTTTTGTCAAAAAACCCGCAAGATGGGTTTCCTGACTCGTCGGTATACCAACCAGCAACGATATCTTTATCTACTTTTACAAGATTAATGAAATCCTGATTTGTGAAAAACACATCAGAATCGATCCATAAAATGTAGTCATAATCGATATTGCTTCTTTTAAACGGAGTTTGCAAAAGCCCATCTAAAGCAGTTCCACCTCCACAGACGTTTCTCAACCTGTGAATACATGAAGACTCATTTTGAGACATATATATTGAACATCTATTTACAGTCAGTGAGGTGGTCAAATTAGTTAAATTAACCAAAAATCTCCCGGAATATGTTCTACCGGGAAGGCAAAAAATAATTTTTTTGAATGAAATTAGGCTTTGAGCTTCGGAGTCTGAGAGCATTTGTGGGTAGGTTGTAGTTAACTCATCATTATTCTACCATAGTTAGGAAACCCTCATAATATAAGCTAAAGCGTACCAAGATGGCTCAATTACATTTGCTTGAGTAATTGTATGAGAGTGCCCAGGAATGTTAAAGTTATGAGTATGACTAGGAACGGAGAATGTATGACTATGAGACCCAATTGAGTGACTATGGGACTCTCCATTAAGGCTGTTTAAGCCCCCTGAATCACATGTCCCTCCCCTCACGCAGTCTCCGCCGGCTCCGGTAAACCCATTTCCTGAGAATTGAACAATATTTTGATATACAGGACCGTCACTCCCCCCATTAATAGTAATCCTAGCTGCTGTGTTTGGAATGGCGGCGTGAGAGTGACGTGGTGTTTGACGGATGGTAAGGGCATGTCCTTGAGTCGTTAAAGAAACCTGATTGGTAGAACTGCTCACATTCCCGCCTGACGTGGTTGCTCCTATCTCACTACTGATAGAGTCGGTAATTGCATCGATGGTCGGGCCTCCAGTCTTGGGATCAGAGTCAGACGATAAACCTTTAATAAATCTGTTTATTAAGTTTGGAGTAGTACGGCCATCTATTGTCTGGCCGTTGCAAAGCGCCCAATTTTGTGGTATTTCGGTAATAAGCCCCGACCACATAATAATTCCACCAATCGGAGTAAAACCTCCATAAGTGGGGTCTACCGACAGAGTGTATTGCAGGATGTCGTCATCAGGATCGGCCGGATCGCCATCTGGAGGGTTAATTAACTGCTGAGTTACTACTATACCAGTACCTTGGGCAAAAGCATTTTCAAACCGGATATTTAATTCTTCCGCAAGATCTTGGGCAGTAACTGCCACCTTATCGCTAACTCCGGCACTTCCCCGGCCCAGAGCACCTCTGATAACAGAGGAATCGGCTAATTGTACCAGTCCAGCTTTTTCCCTGCTGGCATATACTTCCGGAGGAGAGTTGGAAGCAACGATATCCCCGGTGGTAAGAGACTTGAATTGAGTATCGTTACTAAAGAAGATAGTTGTTCCCCGACCCATGACAAAACTTGAATTGTCTTGCATGAGTAGGGTAGTATTGATGATGACATTATTAAGAACCTGGTTGGTGACGTTACCTGGTTCTGAATCGGCTTTGAGCGGGATTGCAAACTGCTCACCAGAGCGGAGGTCGAATACTGTCGTACCAATATAATAGCTCCCCTCCTCATTCATGCCCGTGGCATATACCCGGCCCCCATCTTCCTCGACAATGATCTTACCTAGAGCAAAGTCCTGCTCCAGCGGATCGCCTTGGAAAGTTGGGAAGGCCGTATCGTAGTTAAGATATCCTGTCCATTCCCATGTATGACCAGATGCTCTAATAACCGAGGGACGGCGCAGACTCACCCTGATGCCCTGAGTTGTGGCACTAGAGGTAGTCTTAAGTTCAATAGGAGTTACGGATGGGGCAAGGGAATCACTGAAAAATACCCCGGGTCTTTCCTTAAAATTAACCAGGGCCTCCCGAGTAATAGATTCACTCGGATCTTCAGTTAGTTCTGGTTCATCGGCATCTTTTCTTGGGAAAATATCACCCGAAAATACACCACGGGCTGCTGAACCGAGAGTCAGGTAAGTGACAAATTTACCTGGAAACCTAATATCTGTCGATCCCGGCCTCACCTGGTCGTCAAATGTTTTGACTTGGGTAATGGTAAGTGGATCCTTACCTAAAGTATTTCCCGCATTGAGGGGGAAGCCGGCTGTCCCAACCTGCTTCTCCATGATGTAGTACGGCTGAGGTCGACGAATTCCCTTTTCTTTGTTATAGCCGTCAAGGACAAGCTTATAGACTCTTTGGTCATCGGTTCTGTTGTCAGTAGCTCTGATAATTTTAACCGCGCTTCTGTCAAAAATAAAATCAAGAGTGGAGAACACCTCCGAAGTCCCACCAACTCCAGGTCTTAACTTAAATCTAAATGCGTAATAAAATTTCTTAAGCAGATATCCGTCATTGTCAATATCGCCAGTTCCCGGACGGGGTAAACCGGTGGCAGAATCAATCACTTCGGGATTTTCTTCAGTAATGTCGGTAGTAGATAGATTTACATACCACAGATTAAGAACATCATCCCAGACAAAAATTTTAGACCGATCGTCCAATTCAGCAAATCCTGGTGATGATTCATTTGGAATTTGAATATCTCCGGAGTACAAGATTGAGTTGCCCACCTCATCAAACCCGGTAACATACAGCCTTCTTCTGTTTTCTCTTACTTGCCCGCCTGCATGGACATAAACCCCTGTTTCTAGTTTCTTGGTGTAAGAGTACTGCCCAAAGGCAATATCAGATGCCGATGGGGGAAAATTAAATGTATAAGGCGTAGCGGTATTTGAGTTTTGGATATAGAGCCGAATATTTGGAGTCTGAGGCTGGCCGGAATAAGTATTTACAATATACTCTAAAGTTTCTGTGTAACGAATAACGCATCCTGTGTTGATTTCAATATCCGACAGAGTTGGTCGGGACCCGTCTGATAGAGTAGAATAACTAAGAGGGAGTGGCGGGATAATCTGTAATGCCTTGGTACCTGGGTACCCGGCGTCTGGGATGCCCTCATCTTGGCTGAAAGCTTCCGCTTTGTAACCAATTCCTCTCAGGGAAATGTCACCAAAGTCGGAGCAGGAGTTCGTAATTGAAAGGTCGGCTCCAGACTCAGAAACGAAGTGGTCGCTGTTGCCGATAACGAACACGGAGACGATTTGGATCGTCGCATCGTTGCTGCCCCGCGTACCGAAATGGCGGTACTTAAACGGGTCGTTGGTCGACGTTTTGTACTGCTTACCAGTGCCACTGCTCTTGTTGGTCGGAGGATCTTCGAAATAGGTGGTCGGAGTGAAACAGTTGGGGTCGGTTTGGAGACTAACTTGAGTGAAGTTAGCGGTAACCATCGATTTGAAGCCGGCTACTCGGCTTCCTTCTGCCCAGAGACCGTTGAGACCGAAGATGGAGCGGACTGAACAATTGAAGACGTAAGGCGAACTCGATCTCGTCGAGTTGATATCGGGGAGAGGAAGGATAGATCCGTCGGTGTCACGGATCCTGGTAGCACCGGGATAAGATATAGGAGCATTGTCTCTTCCGTCACCACCGTTTACTCTAAGTCCGGTCTGATTCTCCTCTAGGTCCCTATCCCTATTCGTTTTGCTATCGGCGATAGGTGCTACGATTGTTGTTTCGGCAGGAAGTGCTTCTAAGCCGTCAGCACCCCAGCCATCTAGGTCTTTAAATAACGTGTTGATCCTACCATAATACGGGGTTTCCGTGCCAGTTCCATTAATCTCTGCTTGTGACGCAAACGCTACTGACGTTACGGTATTGTGAGTACGAGGATACTGCGGGTTATCAGTGAAGGTTAGAAGAGATACGTACGTACCGCCTGTAACTTTTAGCATTGCAGTTCTTTCTGACTGCGGATCGTTTTTGACCGGAGTAAGTTCGGGAACATACATAGGGCGGAGACGAACTTTCCTCAGGTCGGTTCCGTCTACCGAAATACCCCGGGGGACGATAAGACCGCCGGTCTGCGGGTTTACTACGGACAAGTTATCGTAGTAGATTTTGTCGTTAATATTGAATCCGCCTCTTACATACTCCAGAGTGACGACCCAGTTGGAGTTGGAAGGGGAGATTTTCTCAATCCTGGCGATATTACCTACCCCGCCCGACTCGCTGTAAAGTACGCGGCCTAGGTTCAACGCTCTGGGAGGCTGATTACTAACCGAGTCTCCTACGTCGACAGTAATATGGACTACTCTATCCCCTACCGATACGCTACCAACTTCGTACCCCGAGTCAGTCCTCTGTATGAGGCCGGTGTCATCTGTAACCGCTAGGGGGGCTAAGGATCCAGGGGCATTATCAATGTAGTAGTCCCCGGGGGCTAGCTCGATCATGACTCTGTCGTAACGGTCATTGGCCTGACCACTACGCCGGGATTCCCTCACCGCTTCGATAAGGGCGCGTTCTAGAGTACGGAAAGGACGTCCTGCTTCAGAGCCAGCATTACCTATGGAGTCATCACCGATGCTAGGGTCGACGAAGATGGTATTACGCGAAGTAGAAATCGCGCTCGCCGTCCCCTCTCTGTCACACCGGGGGGCGTTGGCGATGCTGATAAGACCGCCTGTACCGTTAGCATACAGCGCGACGGTGTTGTCATATACCCGATAACATTTACCCAGAGTCGGATCGCTCTGGGAAGGTTCGAAGCTATATACTCCTGCACTGGGTTCGGGATATCTAGTGGGAAGAGCCGCTCCGTCCGGACACTCTACTGCAGTGCGATCACCGATGAATTCTCGGCCACCGCAGGATAGGAAGTTACCCAGGACCGGATTGCACTCGGTTCCTGGGGCTTCTTCGAATTTCCACTGCCCGGTAGCGGAATGGTAAAACAATTCTAAGTGGGCGTCACGGATATTAACGATCCAATCATCGCTGGAACTATTAAGCAGCTCAAGGGATACAGGGTTTTGGCGGATAATCAGAGGGAACCGGTCAAATGTACCGGAAATATCAACCACCGCGATTCGATCGGAATCAGAAGGGAATTCTGGTAGAGTCAGGATGACACTACCGCTGCTGGTATCGATGATAACTCGGTCCCAAATATCGGCTGTATAATCAGCACTTTGTACCGCAGTGTTGGTGAGGTTTTGAGGATAAGTGTTGAGATTTCCTACAAACGTATTGGGCCGAAGATCGATATATCCCGTGCCGACAACTTCGTTTGTCTGAGGATCTGTGGCAAGACCGTCTCCGGTACTATTAAGGACTAGTTTCGCAAGAGGTATATGAGCTTTAGTTACACTGGGCAGACTGTTGCCCATCGACACCGACAAGGGGTCGGATCCGTCATCGAGGACGTAGAGGTACGAGACGCTATCCGCACCGCCCAGGATCTGGACAGTTTGTCTAGGCCAGGAGACGGGATTTCCATCTCTGCCGACAAAACTACCAGCTTCAACGGTGACACCGATGCCGCCGGCACCTACGGGCCGGGTGCTAGGCGTTCCGGGAACTACGACGGATTCGGCTACGCTATCCCAACCTAAGACGATGCCGTCATGAGCGGATCGGCCCAGGGCGGATTCCTGATCTACCCGGGGATCGGCGATTTCCCAATCCTTGATGCCATCTCTCTGGCCAATCTCCCACCCCGCTTCATCTCCGGCCGTGGGGTCGGCATAGTAGTCTGTCCGACTATTGCCGGTAAACTTATCACCTTTCTGTACCTCATTGAGGTACTGGCTGCTAACAGCCTTTCCGTTCTGAAATACGATACGATCCACAGTCGAACAATAAATACTTTCTAACTAGCTTTCAACTCATTTCGCCCATAGTAGTCTTGCTCTCCAGGCAGGAGAAGGACCGAAGCAGCTAAGTTCGATCATGGCTACGGAACCGGACTTTGCGTAGAAATCGAGAGGAGACGGGTACTGCTGGCTATTTAGACCGCCCCAAGTCTCTTGACTAGCTGACCAGAAGGAAGGGTCGCCCCAATCGACGTCGTAGTCGAAGTAGGTTGTCAAAGTCTCTAAGGGGTTGCCAACAAAGCGGAGAAGAATGCGTAGTTCTCTGTAAAACCCCGGCGGGACGTTATTCGGATCGGGGACGGGGATAGGCATGTTATCCGGATTGGTAACATCGAGGTCGAGGTAGTTCCCGGAGAATAAGTTACCATTAATCGGCTTATTAATACACGATCCACCTAGCTCGATTGGATTGCCGGAGACATTGCCTATCCACAACCTGCCATCGGAAGAATTGGCGATGAGTTCGGACTCCTCAGCATCTCCGATGAACGGCTCTTCTCCTGGCAACGGTGTACTTAAAATCTGTACGGTAGCTTCCATAGCTTACTTAATTCACATTCCTACTCTGCTTTCAACGTTGAAAGCATGGTAGTGGGATAAGTATCGCTGTGGCAACCTATTTAACAGATTCCTGGTCTACAATATCTAATCTCGCCGCAGTGGCATATGGTTTTGCAGACAGGTATCCTGAAGTAGCAAATCAGGTGAGATCGAAGAGTCCGATTAGGGTTCTTGGCGCTGCAGCACCGTCTGAGATTGTAAAAAACGGCATAGAACTTTCCGATCTCATATCGACTCTTACTCAGGAGTATAATGAAGGAGGAGAATTCTCCCGATACGTCGATAGTCAGTACAAGTCTGTGAGCGATATAGCCAATGACCTTTACGAATCTGTCTCTCAATCTTATAACGAATCTTCAAGCTACGAGTATTCATTAACCGATGCAATGGACTATGTCGGTATACCCTTAGACAGCCAGAGAGTAAAGACTAGTCTCGAGTCTTTAAACCCTGACCTCAATCTTTTTTCCCGCCTCGCCTCGTCTATGGCGCACAATAAGCTGGATAAGTTGCCAGAGGGCAGTCGAATACAGCTTGATGACAGCATCGATATGGCCGCTGACTACCGAGGGATATCTTTCGACACGGGATATCTAACACCCGATCAGTACTTTTCTAACATAGCCTACCCCGGCCTCAGTAATACTTCTATCGATATACCGCAGACACTAGCAAAGTCGGTTCAGGACGGATATGTAGGATATTCTACTACCGAGCCTTTAGAATCACTAAGTAGGCCGGACATCGTAGATACAATCTCCCCCTCCGATATCTCCGATCTAAGTAAAGTCTACCGCCCCCTCTCCGGCCTGGGCACCATCAACACACTGAAAGACTTGAGCGGTTTCGGAGCCCTTAGCGAAGCGGATCAGGCTATGTACAATGTGAACATTTCAGAACTAGTGGTCGATATCAACGGATATACCATCTACGATCCGGCTACCGATTCTAACGGTGATTTTATCGATACCAGTTTAGTGCCCGACTATGAATCTGACAACGCTGATACCGGGCTACCTTATTCTTCTCGGACTAGATCGACAACTTTTGAGAGTTAAATATGGCAACTGAAATCTACGGACCACTATTACCGCTTCAGATAGACAGTCGTAACACCAACGATATTGTCAGGGCTATACAGACTCGGATGTTTGTAGAGTCGGGCGGTCAGTTGACCGATTTTACTCCGGCTTCACCTCTGGCCGCTATTAGCGAGGGGCAAGGATTCGCTCAGGCAGAACTGCTCTACTATCTTAACTCTATGCCCGAGGCAGTTAGTATTCAATGGCTGAGGAATTTTGGCATTCAGAGGCGAATCGGTTCCCGTGCCCTGGTAGATATCACTCTGTTCCGTGTTCCCGGCTACAGTAGGCCTGTCACCATACCTCCGGGGACGAAAGTCTATGCCGATGGCGGCCAAGTCTATACCCTCCTCGACCAGGTTAGGATGACCGAAGACTCTGCCGTAGTTACCGCTCAGTCCGAGAAATGGGGCGAAGTATATAACGTGCCCTCAGGTTCTATCAATCGGATAGAAAGGAATTTCCTCGGCCTCGACTCTATCACTAATAATTCTCCTGCCACAGGAGGCCAAGACCTGGAGACTGTGGATGAGATGAAGACCAGGGCTTTTCAGCTCATGGGCAGGAGAAATCTCACCTCACGTAGTGATCTGGAGCAAGAAGTAGCTCTGGTAGCTCCTGAGGCAGAAATTATCAAAGTAATGACCTATGAGGAGAGGTTTGGCAACGACTCTAGAGGAGTATTTATCATAGCGGGTGGCGAGGATGGCAGCGAATTGTCAACACCCACGCAATCCCTCCTGCTCACCTCTTTGAGAGGTCGCGTACCTCTCGATGTGAATGTCTACCTGTCTTCTCCGTCTATATTGCCAGTAGAATCTGTCATAAGTGTTTCTTGGAATCCCCAAGAGACTACTACTTTTACCGACACCTTGGCTAGTCAGATTCAATCTCTGTTAGTAGATTACATCAGTCCGGCACAGATCGGTTTAGGTAACAACCTTTCCGCATCAGCGGTGCTAAGGGAGATCCTTGATCTAGATTTTGTACAAGACGTCAGGACTTTAGATATAAAAGAAATGCTGTTAGACCCCACTATAATCGGTGCTACTGATGGGATTTGTGGAAGATTCCTAGGCACCGAGTCTGCTGACGGCACGGTGTGTACCTATTCATATGGGCGGGCTGTATCCAAAACATCCACCGACCCACTTGTAGTGGCTAACTCTACCTCGGGATTTAGGCTTTACCGGTCGATAGTTTCTCTGGTCTCAGTAATCGACTATAGCGTATTAACTTACACCTACGATAATTTGTACGATGTTGTCTAATAGCGTTTGGGATAGGGAGAAAGGGAAGAAGTATAGGTCACCGGCTTTCAGTGTAGGGTCGGGAAAAGTTACCTATGAATTTAGGAATCGCCGATCAAGTAAGATCTTCCAAAACAAGATAGGTAATATCAACTTTCTCTCCACCCCTATAGTAGAAACCAGAAACGACGTTATCGACTCGGCTTATGGCGAGAAGGGTGTAGACGGATATAGGTATAAATCTGTATCTCATAGTCATATTCTACCGACTCTGCTCGATAGCAACTCGACAGTCCTTGGTCATGGATTTCCGGTAAAAGGAGGATACGAGAACTGCACGATGATAGGGACGACTTGTTCCGAAGGAACAGATGTCAAGTGTGAAGTTGGGAAATGCCGCATAGGCACCCTGAGCAGGATTAGTGAGGAGAAGTGGAGATACGACTCTCTGACAGTGTCCGGCTTATACTACTTCGTATTTGGCAGGGAATCCGTAGAGCTTCAGAGTATTACGAAGGGAATTTACAAACTCCCCGCTGGAGCGGGGGAGATTAATGTGGATAGAGTGGCTAGCATATCCTCTACTGTATATCTGCCGCCAAACACCTACACCTCAGAGTCTTTTATACGCCGAGCCATACTCCGGTCGTATGGAAATCTAGAAGTTCGCGCTATTACCGATAGTGTGGATGACTTTATCCGATCGATTATAGGACAAAATTTCCTAGAAGTTAGAGTTGAACCGGAGATTAAAGACAGACTGCTGGGTTACTTGAAAGGCGAAGTAGACCCTGTGTGGTATGAATTTATCGAGAAAGAAATCAATGCGGTGTGGCTTGATAGGTTTTTGATTAACAACAGAGAATTCTTGATATCCTGCTATAACTCCCTCTCCACACTGTACTCTTGCTGCGTACAAATAGCTAGGAGCAGAATGAGGCATGCCAGGGTATCGGAAGATGCCGATATCTCACGTCCCGTGTATAATAGGCTCCCTGGAGTCGAAGGAGCGTATAACAGGGAAGGTGAAGATACGGTGGCTAAGTGGCTAACTTCTGGTACCGATGATCTACTCTCCGGGTCAAAACTAAGTATCGATAGGTTTTATCGAAATACTCTTAATCCGGATACTTGTTATCCCTTGAACCTGGACTGGTTAGCTCAGCATTTCGGGTTTATTGGTGGGCTGTGGAATATAGAATGGCCTAGTGGGGTGAAAAGAAAGATATTAAAAAATGCCCATGTAAACATGCTAGAGGAAGACTCTCTATGGACTAAAGATCCTGATACTGACACCCTCAGGTTGATAGATAAATCTTTCATCGAGCAGCTTAGTGTGGATCAGAGTACTGGAGAAGTTACCACGGCCTACAGATACATCTCCAAGGGGTATGATTCGGACACAGAGCTGACTTCGCTGTCGCAGTTTAATTCGCTAAAGGTCGATGTTTCCCAATGGCCCGGACTATTGCCGTCTCGGGGTAGCCTGATATCCCTCCTGTTCATGTTCTGGGTACTTAATATCAAAGCCCCTAGTCCGGAAGAGATGGTATACCACATCGACGATGGTACTTTCAGCGTCAAAAGCGGCCTGAGGGCTAATGAGTCCACCGCTCCAGTGAATTTACCTTACACCACTGATGTTCTTAGAGTGGGCGATAACTCTGACTCCGAGGTTAATAATTTCCCCAACCAGCTTATAGCTGACATATCAACATCTCAAGACGAAAAATCAGCTAACACTGTTGTTATTCGTATGCCTTTTTACTATAATAGAAATGGACGTACGTGGGACGCCACTGTTAGCGTTCTAGAGAATTACGTACCATGTACTTCTATAAAACGCGTCCAGTACGCCTACTCGGCAGCAGATCTTTTAGTAGCTGACGACATATTTTTTGAACCAAATGGTTGAAAATCCTTTCAAGCCTCTGGCAAATATGGCCAGAGCTCAGACTAGAATTATTGAAACTCTGGGAGTTCCCTACGCCGATCCCTTCAACGAAGAGGCAGTCATCTCCGATGTTAATGACCCGCTGAAGCTAGGTCGGGTGAAGGTTACCACTGAGGATGGGATTGTCTCTCAGTGGATACCTGTGTCCGGATCCAATAAGGGGGTACTGAGTGCGAGATATATTGGTTCAAAAGTTTTGGTTGGTAAAACCAACGGAAGATCGGAAAATATGTATGTCGTAGGGGTTATAAGAAACGACCCGGACATCGGGGTTTCAGGAAATCCTTTACAACTACCTATCATTGATGAAAGTACTGGAGTCTGGAATGAGACTACGGACTCTGGTATGAAGTGTAATGAAGGTAATGAAGGACGTATGTACGTCCTCAGTAATGAGATGAATCAGGATGTGGTCGTATGCCTTAGACGCACAAGCAATCAGGTGGGAAGTAAACCCGCCTGGTCTTGGAAATCGATTACAAGTGGGCTTTGGGTAGAGAAAGGAATTAACCCGGGAAACGAAACTACCCCTGCTATTACTCAGGCTCAGGAGAGAAACCCGGGAATACCTGAATGCAATGAGTCGTTGCTGGGAGAAGTTCATGAATTCACTGAAGACAGAGGATTCCGTACCACTTCTATGGTATGTAGGAGGGATGAGAATAAAAACTTCTCTTGGTTACCCCTAAGCGCTCCGCCGGTATTCTTTCGTACCACGCTGCCTAAATGCAGTGAGAAGGTTCATGGCATAGAGGCTGTGCTGGACGACGGCAATAACTCGGAGTTCTTAGTCTGTCAGAGATATCAGGGATTACTGCGCTGGGTAAGGCATGGGAGGCGTATACCTCATCAGTTTTTTAGCAAAGAACCCCCTCTTACAAGGATCCAATTCACAACAGGATTTAACCCTATTGAAACTTTGTCTGAAAGCCCCATGTCTGCGGATGACTGGGCTAAAGAACCAGAGATAGCAGAAGTCGCCTTCGACACCGCCATAGCGGATATTGATATTACCGGGACAGATCCGAGGCTCAAAGAGCTGTTACGTCTCGCAGGTCTCGTGCCCGCTACCGCCTTCGACGGAGCCCAGACAATGAGAAGGGTCGCTAATGAAGCGTTGAGAAAAAAGACAGGCATTCCTGTGGAGACAATAACTAAGTTGATAAGAGAAGATCTGGACCGAGATGGATCGTTGACCCCTGCTACGGCACAGGCACTTACCGGTGTTGGAAGTGCGGCAGACGCACTCGTTAACGGGGTGACTGGGGGAGACCTGGATTCCGCCCTCTTATCGATCGGACAGAGTACTCTGCGAAATGCGATGTTGTCGATTAACCCCCAGGCAGCGTCGGTGATGACCGGACTAATGAGCGGAGGAATAATGGGAGCTGTGGACAGCGCAGTTGCCATAGGTCTGGATCAATTACCCCCTGAAGTAAACAAATACGTGTCGCCTGTGGTGGGGATAGCTAAAGACCTGCTGACCTCCGCTTATCCCAGCTCGCTTGGAAATATCCTCAACTCGGCTTCTGGCGGCGGCCTCCTTGCCGCAGTGAATGGGACTATTAATAGTGCGATAGGGAACAATGTTGTGACTCCGCAACTGTTGTCGACATTAGCGACGGGCCTCTCTTCGGGCTCTCTGGGTGAAATACCCAAGCTGTTCGGATCAATGGGTAACCTGGACCAGATTTCGAAGCTCCCAGCACCCGCTAATGCAATACCTGCCCTAGCTACCACTGCTCTGGGAGTGTCTGGCCTGGCCAGTGTTGCTCAGGACCTCCTTGGGAAGGGGGGCATAGGTCTAAATAACCTCGACAAGGTTATTGGAGGTGGATTCAGCGCGGCTAAGACGATAATATCTGGGGTCAAGGGTCTAACAGGGTTGTTTGGCTCGTCGGGGTCCCTGGGCTGCCCCTGTGATCCTAAGTGCAGAAAGACCGAGCATGGAGAAGATAGTGATGGGAATAATTTACTAGAAAAATGTGGGTCTATGACATCAAATAACGCGAATTCTTATGCCGCTAAAGGTAATCCTTTGGAGAATAATTCTGGCCCAATAGCAGAGGAACAGAGGTTGTCTTTTACCAGCGTAGGAGAAGAGCTGTTGCCGGGCAACATTAGAAACCTAAGCGCATCGATTAGGGGGATCTCTAGGGTGGGTGAAATGGCCGAGAAGTATTTCGCATCGAAATACGCTGACCAAGTTGATAAAGAATCCGAACTAGCTTATACCTTTGAAGCAGTAGAAAAATCTCTTAAGGTGGCGGATAATAACATCACTAGAATAGAGTCTATTGAGAAAAAATTAATAGACGGGCTTTATAGATTCTTGAGAGCTATTGCTTACGAAGAAGAGTATGAGAGAGAGTTTGCCATTCTACCCCTCTTGATACGTGATGTTAGAGAGAACTCTCAAGCTATAAGAGATATCTACAAATTCACTAAACGTCTCGATCAGGTTAAAGACGGCCCCAGAGTGGGTGTTAATGTAACCACTCCAATTTCCAGAGCGTTTCGAAATATACCAGATCTAGCCAGGCTGCTAAGGATAAATAAAGAGTTAGCAAAAAATATCCTGGAGGGGTCTGTTAAACCGGCTTACGAAGAATGGAAAACCCTGGACCCCGATGTAAATTCTGATACTGCCCTAGGGGTATATAGTGAAACTATTCCTGATCCATTTGACCAAGAGCGTACTCTTTTCGATAAAGACAGAGTACTATCTATAAGTTTAGAATCTAAGCTAGGAGATAATTCTTCTCCAACAGAAAGTACAGTACTAGATTCAACACTATCCCCTGATCAACTAAATCGGCTCAAATCAGTGTCTCCTGATTTAGTTGAAAGATCATTATACGACCAAATAGTTGACAGGAAGGGTAAGACTAGTTGTGAATAAAATCCAAAGGGACAAAGAAAAACAACTAGTCATAGAGATGTCAAAAAATATTGCACATCTCTCTCTTGAAGATAGGAAAGAACTACTCAGGCTTCGATGCCGTACGGAATTTACTACCTTTGCAAAATACATAACTAGGGAAGTAGGGATTAATGGCATTTTTAAACCCTATAGAGTTCATTCTTTGATATGTGAATATGTACAAGGAATTTGTGATGGAGACCCGGTATATAGAAGAACGGTGATATCCCTCCCTCCCAGAACTGGAAAATCTCTCCTAATTAGTAAACTTATGCCTACTTGGCAGTTAGGGAGAAGTCCTACCGCGACTTTTATCCTAGCTTCATACGCTTTAAAACTCAGTTCCGACGCCAACCGCTCTATCCTTTCTTACGCAACTAGCGAGGCGTTTCACTGGGTATTCCCTGAATGTGAAGTATTAGAGAAAAATTCCAACTTAAAAACTGTTAGATCTGAACAAGGCGGGTACATAATGTCAGCAAGTACGGGAGGAGGGGTTACAGGGTTCGGATACGGAGTTATCAGTGATGATGATTTACCAGGAATCGGTATAATGGATGACTTGCTTGAAGATGGCAATTCACCTCAAGTACTCGATAGCGCCGCTAGTTGGTGTATGACTCAGTTCATGACTAGGGGTCTACCCAACAACTGCGTAGCATCTGTAGGTACAAGATTCCACAAGGAAGATATATCGGGACGATTAATTGCAAGTGATCCGGATCTCTGGCTACAGCTCAATGTTCCGGCCCTTTGTACCGATGAAGACACTGATCCGCTGGGCAGAAAACTTAATGAGTCTCACTGGCCCGAATTCTTCCCTACCTCTGCCTTAGAGAGTATTAAAAAACAGGACCCTAAGACCTTCGAAGTCCTGTATCAGGGTCGTCCTAGTGGCGAGAGCGGGGCGATATTTAAGGATTTCTGGTTCGAGTATCATGATAAGAACAAAGAGAACTATGAATATGTCTATGCGGCTGCCGATACAGCGCTTAAGAAGGGCGAGATGAACGACTCATCGGTGATATGCATCTTTGGTGTGGTCAGAAAGACTAGAAAACTCCATCTTCTGCATGTGTACAAAGAGAAGATGGAGTTCCCTGAACTACTTAAGGCCATGCCGCTTTGGTTGAAGACTTGGCGAGTAAGGACCCTGTACATCGAGGCGAGAGCTTCGGGTCTACCTTTGATACAAATGTTACGCAAGGAGCTGCAGATACCGGTCCGAGAAGTAATCCCGACAAAAGACAAGATTGCTCGGTCCAATGAGATTGCTCCGATCACCGAAGAGGGCAGGGTCTCAGTTTATTCCGAGATTCCGAATCTCGGCGAACTGATGTCCGAGCTGACAGCTTTTCCGTTCACGAAACATGATGACTTCGTGGATAGTTTTGTCCTCGGGGTTACGGTCTTCCGCGATGAGATTATGGGTTCGGCCAAAGCGGCTCATGGGGGTAGCAGAATACACTTGCCTCAGGTTAATAATCACGTAGGATTGCAGAGAGCGACAAGTCGTCTAGGGCGAGGATCACTTAATACTAGCTATTTATGATACGTATGGTATCATACATATATACTATTTTTCGGATATGAGCAGAAAAAAATCACTTAATAACACTGTAGTTTACCAATGGCTCAGAAAAAATGGTACCCCATATTATATAGGGATAGGAAATCCAAGAAGACCCTACTATGACAGAAGAACATGTGGAGCTCCTCCACCGAGAGACAGAATAGTAATTCTGCATGAAAATCTTAGTTGGGAGGAGGCTTGTAAAATTGAAATAGAGTTAATAGCCCACTACGGGAGAAAAGACATTGGTACAGGAATATTACGCAATATGACCGATGGTGGAGAAGGTGCTAATGGATCTTGTAAACCGAAATACAAAGAAAACTGGTATCATGTTAATTACGGAGTTATCAAAAATAAATCTGTCAGGGAGCTTAGTGACATGTTTCCGGATCAAAAATTGTGTCAATCTATGCTAAATAAGGTCAGAAAAGGTCAGAGAGATCATCATAAACTTTGGACACTAGAGTCCACCCCTGAAAAGTCCAGATTACTTCATGAGGAAAGAATAGAGTACAACTGGTATCATAAAGATCACGGATATTATTGCTTATCTCAAGCAGAATTAGCTAGAAAATTTAATATGTGTCCTTCTCATCTTCCTCAAGTAGTCAGTAAAAAACTAGATCATTTTATGGGATGGACCTTAGCAGATACACCTGAGCTATCAAACTATAAAAATTTGAGGACTAGTAAAATTACTTGGATTCACCATATTTATGGGGTTGTGATCTGCTCTCAAGTAGAGCTCAGAAAAAAATTTTCAGAGATGAATTTGTCTTCTTCGGCTCTTTCCTGTGTATGCAGTGGTAAAAGAAATCAGCATAAGGGGTGGAGACTACTAAACCCCGTCATGACATAATTCCCTATTTTATGTTATAATTAATAGGAAAACTCTACTAATTTAGTATGGAAGACTTTAAAACTAGGGTGGTATTTTTTACACAACCAGGTTGCCCCGCCTGCGACGCAATGAAACCTATTTTCGCCCGAGTTGCAGGCGAAATAGCAGAAGAATACCCTGAGCTCAGGGTTGGCTGGGGCGAATTTAACGTCCTTGATGACAACTGGGAATTCCTAGAGTCCCTGGTACCTGGCGAATCGGGCAACGGGACCCCAGAGTTCGCCATCTTCGACGAAGAATGCAACTTGATCGCCTTTAACGGTGAAGGCATTATGTCTGCTACTCAAATGAGAGATTTTGTACTAAAGAATAGTAAATGAGACCGGTAGAATTAGAAAACCTCAAGGGGGTTAGACGATCAGAATATGAGAGAACCAGAGAAATGCATATTAGAGAAAATATGTGGAAGGCTTCTCATGCAGCGAGAAAGGTTTCTGGCTTTAGCGGACTCCCATTCGAAGAATTAAGATCAGTGGCTCTGGAAGCTATGGTAAAATTATACGATAAATGGGATCCTGAGAAGGCAAATTTTAGCACCTGGTTAAATAGATCGCTTACTTTTCAGCTCCTAAACTATCTCAGAGACAGCTCTAGAATTATTAAAGTTCCTCGAACTTATGCCGATACTTACATAAAGATACGAAAAATTATCGGAACTAACCCCGAGATTACTGACCACGAAGTGGCCGATATGACTGGATTAAAGGAGTCTCTGATAAGGGAAACTCGGAGAGCTTATCAGGTCACGTATCAGGAGATAAACGAGGATACAGAGTTACCCTTCGAAGATAAGACCCCTCAAGAAGATTGTATTGATACGATGCTATCGGGCTATTCTGAGATTTTGATAAGGTTGGCGGATCTTCCTGAAAAAGAATACCAGTTTCTTAGTGACGTATATGTTAACAAACGGGCCAATTCTACTATATTTAGAAAATATCCAGGGATTAATAGCCAACACCATATTAAAGAAGAAACCCAGAGAATTCTTAGCAAAGTTTTAGAAAATCCATGTCTATCAGATACGTAAAAGTTCTTGGTCAACAGTACAATAAAAAGCAGTTTTCTGCTAAATGGTCAGAGATAGTTGCCGGCTATGAATCTGGGCTCAGTGTATCTAAGTTAGATTATTCTTTTCTCTCAGATATCTTAATAAGGATACCCAGATTTTCCAGGATTATGTCTAGAGGGAGGGTAGACTACAAAGTAGTCAAGAAGATGTTTAACGGAAAACCAGTCAAAGGGATTGTTCTTGTAACCCCTAACTCAGGTCACGAAGTCTGGGTGGGGAAAAAGTATGTCATGGACTCAATTTTTCCTAAATTAACTGCTCCCGACCCAGCTAAGGAAAATAGAAAAAACGCTATCAAAGCGTTGAGAGGTGTTATTGAGCCTCAGATACGGGAGTACAGGAATAGGTTCAGGGGTCAGAGGCTCATTAAATCGTCTCTCAGTGGTAAACCTATCCTCGGTCCTTATCACGTCGACCACGTCTACCCCTTTATCAGGTTAGTTGAAGAATGGTGTAGAGAGAATCAGTACGATCTCGAGACTATTCCAGTTAAATGTCGAGGAGCCACCTGTAAACTTCAGTCTGTCGATATGGCAGAGAGCTGGTTTGACTACCACTCCTCACATGCCGAATTTCAGATTCTGGATGCGTCTGAAAACATATCTAAGGGGTCAAAGTACTTTGGGAAAAACTAGATCGAAGACTCTGGACGCCTCTTCGGCTAGGATTTCTGTCACCTTGGGGGATTCCTCAAGAATTCTGTTGAGCCAGGGCTGGTCGGGAAAAGATCGAGGATCGTATCCCGATACCATTGAGTAGACTGGCTGACTCTCTCTCCCCACGAGAGTGGCGGATTCCTCGCCATACCTCCGCTGCAGGTATTGCACCACCGGAGATTCTGGTCCCTGGCTTTCTAGCTCAACCTCCAGAGCCTGCAGAGAAGTTTGAAGTGCAGAAAGTAAGCGTTCTCCTGAATTATCACTACTTATTTCGACGCTGACAGCGCCCAGGGAGCGGACGTATTGACCGATGTTATGGGTTAGCTCTTTGGTATACCCCTCAGTGACAGCACGCAGGAACTCTACCCTTACGGAGTCCGAGAGCTGTCTTGTAGTCTGCTCTTTGACTATCTTTTTAGCAGACTCCTGCAGGATTTCTCGAAAAAACAACCCTAGAAGTACTCTCGCTATCATTCCGCTACACAGCCCATTTCGCTAAAGATCTCTATGGCATAGTTTTGCCTCGGACCTTCTCCTTGGCCGGGAGCTCTCTCATATGCCGCATTAAACAATGCAGCGGCTTCTTCTGGACTTTTGGCAGAGTTCATAGCTTGGGCAAGATTCCCGCCGGGGGCTGCTGCATCTGAAGTAGAATCGTAATAAGGGCTGTTCGGGTCCAGTTCTGCTACAAAAAATGACATTTGAGTACTAAAATCAGACGCTGATCTTCCGGATTCTCTAGCAAATTTCTCGAGATTTGCCCTTCTACTGTCTTTCCACTGGAAAATTCCGAAGGCACCGCTGTTTTGTGTGTTTTCTATAGCCGGATCGAGATTTGTAGTAGACTCCGCCAGTGCGTTTCCAACGACTCCGGCATAGCCCGCCTTCGTATTTATCCCCGCCTGCTTCGCAGCGTTTATAATCGCATTCACCTTATCCGGAGGATACTTAGTTCCTCTATATTGGCAGTTTGCCGGAGGAAACTGACTATTAACACTCGTTTTACTCCCCGATCTTCCCGCTTTGAGGAAATTCTCAATTTTCTGAGCTTCGGAACAGAAAACTTCGCAGGAGGTTTTCCCGTCCTTAAGTTTCCAGCACAAATCTCCTACCGATCTTATATACCCGTAGTAATCTTTCGCGACATTAAAGTCTCCGGAGGACATATAATCTTCAAACGAAGGGACTAATATCCTCGCTGTAGTATTCCCCCAATCTGTAATTCCTGTTATCGATACTCTAAGGTCTCCTTTACCCCACTGATAGCGGGCACTTTTAACAAACCACTTAGAAAACCTCTCTGCTATCCATATTTCCGGATCGATTGTACTCGGCCTCCCTTGCTCTACCCACTCATCGTAGTTGGTAATCAGCGATAAGATAGTTCTTCCTGGTACGATTCTTAGGGCACGGGGAACACCTTTAAACTCCGTTGATATCTCCGCACCGTTCACAGCAGGAGCGCCTTGAACTCCGGTGCCGTACTTCGACCCGACACTGGAGCTGGTCCCCTGGACACCTTTAGTCGACTCGTCTGCCAAATGAGCTAGAAGAATTTTTCCTTTAGGGGTATCTATTACCACATAATTTCCAAAACCACTATCAAAACCAGTAGCTATCACTTTGCCATTGAGCAGAGTTATAGGCTGATTATTTATATCTATTGAATCCCCCGCCAAATCTACCCCTTTGTGGGGTCTAGATCTGAATTCTTCTTGAGCCCCATATCCAGACGTTTCTCTCCAAAACGAAGGTGGTCTACCTCCAATCTCTATAATCCCCTCAAGGTCTTCTTTAATTATTGGTTTGGTATTAGGTTCGTATTCAGCGTGTAAATGAGGACCGGTGCTACGCCCAGTACTTCCTACCCTTCCAATAACAGAACCCTGACCCGAATTACTTACCGGTCCCGAAGGCTTATCCCCCCTGAGGTCGATATCTTTCTTCTCCTGGTCAGTTAACGGTTTAACTGGTACGGCGTATTTCCACACCAAAGCAGGGGACAAAGTTATCTTATCCGAAGAACTAATAGCGGAAATATAGAATCGAGTAAACTCGGGCTTCTCACTAGTCGCAGTCCCCACCTGCTCATTCATCTCCACAGGGGCGCCAACTTTTCTCAACCTCTCCTCTATACTGGATAGATTGACAGTCTCCTGCATGATAACACTATTCCTACACTTCTTGTTCTCATCGCAGTAGCGCAGGAAGTAATTCGTCGCTATGATGACTAGTCCTCCATCCTTGGCAACAGATGCCACTATGCCGTCCAAAAACGATATGGGAGCGTCACCGTTGATACCGATGCCATAGAAGTTAGTCTTTTTCTTCTTTTCAGTCGTCACCTGCGGGCCTGCAGAATTCCACACGTATCCGCTGCCTGTCTGGTTATC
>Ga0070754_10001021_pt1 | contig 23253 bp, 22 predicted proteins | sample VirMetDEL_Sep_01_FD_75181 | JGI IMG/M metagenome (GOLD analysis project Ga0070754, IMG submission 75181) | Aqueous microbial communities from the Delaware River and Bay under freshwater to marine salinity gradient to study organic matter... | ecosystem: Environmental > Aquatic > Marine >...
GGGTCTGTTGCCATTAGTAATTACCTCAGTTTTTGTTAGCAATAACAAACTTAACAGCAGTTAAGTAGTCGCAGTCATTCTCCTCAGCGTATGAGAGAGCGTCGGCGTGAACGTCTGCAGTGTTTGGATCGTATGCATATCCAGAAGCGTTAGGCTCAACTGACTTTGCTTTCTTAGGAGCAGAAGCAGGTGTAGCAAACTCTTCAAAGGAGACCATGGAAGGTAGGGACTCAAGCACTCCACGCATGAAGTCAAATTGAGAAGCCTTACCGGTCTCGGAGAAATTCACGGAGTTCTTATAGTTAAGAGTTTCCATGAAACGAACAAGGTCTCCCTTAGGAACAACTTGTTCAGTGAGCTTACCAGACTCATAGAGTCCTTCAGCGAACGAAGAAATTTCTTTCTCGCGAGCAAGCTTTCTTTGCTTATTAAGCTCTTCCTCGAGTTCGGCTACGCGAGCGTTGAGAGTGTCAATGCTCTGATCTCCAATAGCGGTTTCGCTATGATCAAGAGATTCGGTAGCCATAGGTGCAGCTTCTTCAGCGTGGTCGGCTGTTTCTTTCTCTTTTTCTTTAACCTTTTCTGACATGTCAGATTTTTCTTCCTCGTCTTCTTCCTTTTCTTCTTCTGCCATATCAGCTTTAGCCTCAGTAGTTTCTTCGGCGTTATCGCTTACTTCCTCTTCTTTCTTTTCTTCAGCGTTATCAACTACCTCTTCGGCGTTGTCGCTGGTCTCTTCTTTTTTCTCTTCCTCTTCGCCTTCTTCCTTGCCTTCTTTTTCTTCCATATGCTTTTTAAGTCCTTCAGGCATTTCGCCATAGGACGACATATCTTTCTCCATCATGGAGCCAGCTTGCTTTTTAAGAGCCAGTGCTTGGAAGAGCTCGTCTTCTTCGTACTCGGCTGCTAGAGAGGCAATTTTTTTATCGTTATCTTCCATCTCTCCAGAAATATCTTCCGCGCCTTCCTCACCAGCAGGCTCTTCGCCTTCTCCCTCGGAGTCCATCTCTTCTTCGCCACCTTCTTCCTCTTCGCCTTCAGCGGAGGCCTCAGGGGCTTCTTCTTCCTCACCACCTTCATCTTCTAGGCCCATATCATCACCTTCACCTTCGCCCTCGGGAGCTTCGGATTCGGCTTCAGGAGCCATTTCTTCTTCTGTTTCTTCATCAGAGGCATACTCCATTTTGTAATCAGCGGGAGCGCCTGTTTCGTCGACCTGGTTACCAGAGTCGTCATAGACGGAAGGTTTACCTCCGCCAATGTTAATATTGACGGTCATTCCGCCCTCGGCATGATCTACCGAGACCTCCTGAACCTCGTCAGTTGTTTTCTTCTTAGTCATAGTAGAGTTGTTTGTTTCTAAGGCTTCTTTAAACGAAATAACGGTTTCCCCGACTTGAGGAGTCAGATTGATAATCTGTTCGTCGTTAAATTCACCTTCGGAAAAAGCTGTAAGACCCTTTACGGCGGGAATCGAAACTAATCCGAGATGGCGGAGCGCCAATTGCCCAGGATGAGGATTGGTTTCCGCATCTGGTAAGTAGAAAGAACTACTTACTTTCTTGAACACTCCATCTTTAATCAGTTTCTCGGCTTTAGGAGTAAGTTCGACCTTACCCCATAAAGCTTGACCTTTTCTCCAAAGATTTTTTACCCAACCTAACGCTGGAGTCGAATCTGTCTGATCATGCCCGATAATCAGAGGCGCCTCATGACGATCAGGAGCATAGGTCCCGACCACTTGATCAAGATCTTTCTCTGTAAACATCATCTTTTGCCCAGATGAGCTGATCTGGGGACCAGCTCTGAACATTTCAATGTGAACAACTTTTTTAGGTTGTTGTGAAGAGAGAGGCTCTTTTTCGTTAATAATTTGCTCCTGATTATCAGACATTTCAGTTATTAGATCGTAGTAGCGTTAAGAAGATAATCGAATCTATCAATGTTTCTAGAGAAGGTATCTTGTACCTGAGCAACCTGACCAGCAGGTGTTCTTACAACGGTAACGACAAGACGCTCAAGAGTTGGCGATGTGGCCACATAAGCATCGAGTCTAAGTGTTCCGTTTTCTAGGTCACTGGTAGAATTATTAGCATCAGAACAAACAACTAGATAGGCTTGTTCTGGTCTTGCACCGAATAGTGCACCTTGTCGATAGAGTTGGCCCATTACCTGAGTGGCGATAGACTTTGCTCTTGCGTAGAGTGTACCGGCAGAATCAATTTGTTCAAAGAGAACGTCATCGAAGCTTCTTGCAAGAACATCAAGCAGCACGTTAAGAATTGCGCGAGTATTGACAAACTTGAAGAGTGCATTGGAGCTAGTGGTGCGAGCACCCCAAGCAACGATTCCTCTATTAGGTAGGCTTCTGATTGGGTTGAGGCCAAGAGGATATGTAACTTCTTGCTGCTGGGCTGTGATATCAAAGCGAAGGGCGTTAGCTCCTCTCAGTGGGTATCTTGCACCTGCAGGGGCTTGTTGGAAGCCTTCATTAACATATCTAGAACACGCAATACCAGCAACAAAACCACTAGGTGGTACGAAGCGGTCAGCAGCATTCTTGATGTATGGAGCGTAGAAAGCAGCATGGCCAAAAGGAGCTCCAGCGATACTCTTGATGTAAGCTAGTTCATCTTGAACTTCGCTGAGGCTGAGTTCATCAGCACCACAATCAATAAGAGCAATATGTTGAGTTCCAGAGATGCCTTCAACTTCACCAAGCTTACCTTCGGCAGCTTTTAGAAGTGCTTGGGTCACTTTAACTCTTTCTTCACGAGCTTGTTTCTTGGTCAGTCCGCCAACAGTTGATTTAAATCCACCGAATGCTTCAGGAGCAAATAGGAATCCAGGACGATAGTCTCCAGAGCCCATACCTTGCTCAATAGCATAGATAAAGTCTTGTGAACGAGCCTTAGCAGATAACTTGTAATTAACAAAATCAGCCGCTTCATCAAGAGAGTTAATCCTAGCAATATTGTTATCTTTTTGGCCATAACGATTAAGACCAGCAACAACAGGAGAAGGAATACCATTCTTAGAAGTAATTTTTACCTTAAGAACATAGTCATGACGATAGAAACCATTGCTGATTGAGCTATCACGGTAGACTACGGTATCGCTTGAGGTAAAAGCTGGAGCGGTAACGACAGTAAACTGAGAGTCGTTAGTAACGGTATCGACTTCAAAGCGATATCCATTAATTACAACATGCGATCCAGAGTAGATTTCCTCGGTAAACTTAGTACCAACTGTGCTGAATGAAGTACCAGCGGCAACTACATTTCCAGCAGGGTTACGAACAATAGCTTGTGTGTTAGAAGCAACACTTACAACCTCGTAGGTATTAGATCCAACAAGGACTCTGTATCCAGGAGCAATTACGCTAAGGAACTCGGTGCTTGTTCCAATAAGTGAGCCATTGGCTTGTAGTTCAATTGTTCCAGATTGTGAAGAAACTGAACCTTGGATAGTTGTGCTACCAGAAGTAACTGCAACAACACCTGTTAGTGCTTTACCGTCGTTAGATGGGCGAAGTGCAGGTGCACCGGTTACGCTAAGAGTTGTGCCAATTGCTTCTCCGTTGTTAGGGGCATAACCACCAACACCAAGAGCAGTTTCATAATCAACATCAACGGACTCAACAACATAGTATGCATCGAGATTCTTTTCTTCAAGGATCTCTCTGAGTGACTTAGCGATGCTATCAGTCAGTTCTTTAGGAGTTGCACCGTTCGCAATAATTACTCTGTTCTCGCCTGCTACGTTTACATAGAAGACTTGAACGCTATCAGGAACAAATCCAGTTCTGGTTACAGAACCACCAACAGAGGTGATTGTACCTTGAGGAGTAGCAGAGATTCCAGATCCATTAGCACCAGCAGTAAAAGTAGTGCCAGAGGCATCCCACTGATAATAAGCAGCAAAAGAATCACTCCAACGAACGTGGTCATCTTTACCAACTCTTTCGTCAGTAGAGACTGCAATGATCTTATCGTCTGGAATAGAAGCCGCGTTAGTATAAATCTCTTGGTCGACGAGGAAGTCCTCGATAGCCTGGAGATTATCGGCCTGAACAGAAGGATCATAGGCCAAACGACGAACTCTGATAACAGAAGTCAAATCGTTAGCGGTAAATGTTAAAGCAGAACCGGTGCCGTCGTCAAGAATAAAGGAGTTGTTAGGAGCATCTACACTTAGGACCTCATAAACTGTGCTGTAGAAAATATTTCCAGCAGCTAGCTCACCGGCTCCAGTATATGCGACTTCACCTGGGTCAATGCCTTCAAATACGACTTTGTCACCAGCGGCAAGAGCGGCACCACCGATCGTGAGATCAGCAATATCCTCTACAACAATTGCGCCAGTAGCTGAAGTGAATGAGGCAGTTCCGTTAGTCTTAGCAGTAACAGAAGTTGCTTCTAAGAAATTACCAATTGCAGCACCCGAGACAAAAAGAATAGGCTCTTGTGTGCTTACGTCTCTAGCAACACAACGGAAATCTAGCTCCTTAATGGGAACATAGCGGCTAACTTCACCCGCATCGGTTGGTGTTGCATAAGCTGTATCAGAGATCTGATAGGCTTTGAAACTTTGAATTGTAGGAATTACACGAACGTCTTTAGAATAAATTCTAAATGTGCCGTTCTTTGCTTCCTCGTCGTCCTGCTCAATTCTATAGAAAGTTTTGAAATCAGGATCATCTTTGCCAAGATAGCCAACAATATCAAAAGCGTTATCGTTAGCATCAAGGGCAGTCGTGGTGATAACTCTAATTTCTACGCCATCGGAGTCATTGATACCAAGGGATTTATCTCCAAAGTATCTGTCGCCAATTTTAATAGAAAATAGGTTCCAACCTGCACCTTTACTTACAACTACCTTAGATTCGGGAGTTGGAGTAACACGGGTGTAATAGAGAATTCCATTAACACCTACGTTTTCAAAGAAAGCTCTTACGGAATCATAAGAGATCATGGATTGCGCATTGTTCGAGGAAGTGGGGGTACCACCAGCTCTTTGAACAAAATCCGCTAAAGAACCAATTTGAGTTGGTTGATATGGAGGGAGAGCTGAATACTCATCGACGGGAGTCTCATCATAAGGATCAACCGGAGTTGAACCAAAGATATAACCAATAGCATGAGAGGCTAGGGGTTGAGGTAATCCACCAGTCGCTGACTGAGTAACAAACACTCCAGGACGCTGAATAGCGCCAACATTGATGTTTACAGGATTAGCCATAAAATAATTCTTTACAAAGTAAGAGGCCTTTCAGAGAACCTTTAAACAAACAGCTATTTATAAGCTTTAATCTTCTGCGTTGTTTCTATATAACTCAAAAAGATTGTTCATAAGCCAATCTGGGCAACTCTCTGATCCGCATTTTTGTGTCTCTAGTATTTTTAAAGCTTTACGCATTACTTTATTGAAATCAGAGTCGGTAACATGGTGAGAGCAAACTTTGACAAACTCTTTTAGCCTAATAGAATCCTGCTTGGCGGTTATTGAGCAAAGAATTAGGATAAGTTTTAGGCGCAGTTCATCGGTCATTTATTTCTGGGATTTTCTTATTTCCGCAATTGCATTTTGATGGACTTGAAGCATGGCCATAACTTTTGTCATCGGTTGAGACTCAAAAAAATCTATTGCAACAAATGAGTTGTTTTGAAGTGCATAGCATAATTCAAGCCATTTTATTTTTGGCATAAAATTACAAAATATCTCTTTGGAAACTATTTCAAATATCTCTTTTATGACTCTAGGGGTCAGTTTCTTAACAGGAATATCTGACAGATTAATTAATTCAAGTACGCTAATTACGCATTCTGAAGTTAATTCATTACCTTTTTCAAAGAATCTCTCTAGTACTTCTAAGTCTTTTCCTGTTATGTCTCTAAAGCAAATTGACTTGTTATTTCGGTCTTTAATAGAAATAGTATAATTTGGCTCTCTTGTTACCAAATATTTATCACTCATCACCGCCCATTAGCTCGGCCATCGCCTCACCAATTTTTTTGAGTTGCCGCGCAGTAAGTTTTTTAGCATCTTTCATAGAAAGTCTTTTACCTCCATCTTGGGGGTAATGAAGCACACAGATAGTTTGAAGAGTTGCTTCGATCTCGCTAATTTTTTCGTTGTCGTTAATTTCTGAGATTTGAATTAGGTCCTCTGCGCAAGGTTCTTTTAAATAAATATACTTGCCCTGAGTAATTTCTACAGGAATAACATCTGGTTCTCCAAAGTCAAATTCTCCAAGAGATTCAGTTGCCAGAGTTTCTTCTGCTCCTGGCCGAGACATTTTGCTAGCAGGCATGGTTGTGATATCATATACGTAACATTCTTTAAACCTTAATTTTAATTTTTTGTTTAAGGACCTTATAGATAGGAACTAAATATGGCAATAAATTCTTCAAATGCGCCGTATGAGTCTTGGAAGAAGTTAAAAAATAACTCTGATTATAGATCTAGAGAAACTCAGAACTCCGCATACGTTCGTCAAGCTCTATCTCAAGAGAGATATCTTCGTAGTTCAAATAGGGTTAATCAGGGCCCAGAGTACCAAACAAGAGCGACAATGGCAAGTAACTCGGAACAAAATCCCCATGTATATGGAGCCGAAGACATGTGGGGTTGGCAACAATGGACAGAAAAAGCAACAACAGTATCTCAGTCTTCTTTAGCACCTGGGCTGTATGAAAAAGATCCTATAGGTGATGCACCTGGAACTCTCTATCCAGGGCCTTCAAGGGTCTCAGGATGGGCCGGTTGTTCTACTTGCAAAAGGAGAAGGCTATGACAACTCGTAGAAGAAGATCGAATAAAGCAATAGATCAGCAATTAGAGTCTGAAACTAAGATTATCTCAAATCCAACTCAGGCGGAAATTGAGCATTTTTTTACGGATCCTACACCAGAAGAGATAAAAGAAGTAGAAAAAATTGTAGAGAAAAAGAAAATTCGCCCAGCAAAAACTGGTAAAGTTTTTCTAGGTGAAGAAGACATTAGACATTTTGAAGCCTATAAAAAGTTTCTAAAAGAAGAACAAGGTATTAAAAATATAAGTCACAAACCTATTTGATGATATAATATAGTCAGATAAGTTATTGCTATGAAACCTGAGATTAAAGAGGCTTATATGAAAACCGCCGAGCTTTTTGCTCAAGTTTCAAATTGTAAAAAACTACAAGTTGGCGCTATTGTTGTTAAAAATGGAAGTATCTTAGCCCATGGCTGGAACGGTACTCCTTCTGGATTTCATACAAATTGTTGTGAGCTTGAAGATGGATCAACAAATCCGTTTGTTCTTCATGCAGAGCAAAACGCTTTGGTCAAAATGGCAAAATCATCCGAGTCTATTGATAAAGCAGAATTGTTCTGTACCCATAGCCCCTGCCCAGACTGTTCTAAAATGATAGCTCAGAGTGGTATTAAGAAAGTATATTATCGTACTGAGTACCGCATTGGAGACGGTATAAATGTTTTAAGAAAACTTGGTGTAGAAGTGGAGAAGATGTAATGTTTGAAGATCCTCAAAACCGCGCAAAAATAAAAAATATATTTAAAAACATCTCTGATTTAGAGAAAGAACTTATTCCCAAGTTTAGAAAAGCAATAAAAACTAGCGGACCAATTGCGCTTTATATCGCAACAAAAGACCAGGATGACATTACGTGGCTCTTTGACCGAAAAGAGATCGCGTTAATGCTCGGAGGAACAGACTCTTTAGAGAACATAACAGAAGAACTTTTGCCCACTCCTCAAGACAAAAAGGAAGGAGTTGTTTTTGCAGTGCTTAAAAAAGTCGGACCTATCTATGCTATAAAAATTGAAAAAGCCGTTTTAGAGGAAGTTTTCTTTAGAAATTAGCAAAAGTTGTAATTATCTCATTAACTTTTTCAGTTAAAGCTTGTACTTGAGGAGCGAGTTTATCTGATGACATAGATAGGCTTATTTCTGTAACTTGAAGAACTACAGAAGGCGCGCCTCCACTACCTAAACTGCTGTCAGGAATAGTAATCTCGTCTCCCACCAAAAAGTTAGAGCCTGCATCTACAATAGAAGATACGGTTACGGCCCCATCTGAAGCTACGGTAACATTAACATCCAAGTCTGTTCCTGTGCTACTTACAAGATTTGTAAGCGAGTAAGAACCTGCAGTTCTGTTACTGTTACTCTCTCCTGTAGCGACCGTAGGACGAATTGCAGTTACCTTACCGTAAGATGTAAAAGATGCTTTTTTTATATTTCCTATTGCTTCGAACGATGCAGAGTTTGCTTTTGTACTAGCTTCTAATGTTACTATGCTATTAGATAGAGTTTTTTGTTCTGCGGAAAGTGAATCAATGTCATTTTCAATAGTTTGAATCTTACTTAAAGACTCAATCTTTTCATCAACAACACTTTCTCTTGTGTTAAAATTATTTTGTAGCGTATTAAACGCATCTTCTAAAAGCTCAAAAGCGTTTTCTAAGTTTGTAATTGAAGAAGAACTAGCGTCAGATAAAGCAGCCTGAGCTGAAGCAATAGCCGTGGAGAAGATTTTTAAATCTCTAATACTGGCATAAGTTCTATCTGCGTATCTTACGTTTACTGCACTCTGAGTAGTTGTAGGATCAACAACTTCGCAAAGTGAAGCTCCAAGCAATAATCCGCTCTTTGTACCCGAACCATCTTCTACAAAAAGAGTAGCGTTGGATAAAAATCCGTCTTGAGATAATACCTCTCCTGTACTAGCTAGTTCTTGCCTGGAGACATTTAGCAGTCCACCTGCGTAGTCCTCAATAAACTTAGATCGAAGGTCTGCCATAATATTGATAGATTTCTGTTTCTTTGATATTCTTAGGGAAGAATGCGTACATCTGAATTGGAATTACGCTTGTTGGTGGCGGATTGTCCCATAAAACAAGCCAATTGTTTGTAACTAATAGCCTTATTTTAGAAGCAATTCTTGTATTACCCCAGTTGATGTCATTACCTCGGAGATCAAGCAGAGTCTTATAGACTTTTCTAAAAGGAGGTAAAGTGCCTGGAGCTATGTTAGCAGAGGCCGTAACGCTGGGAATAAATGACGACAGAGTTCTTTCCATCGCTTTTTCTGTAAGCCTACAATTCTTTAAACTTAATATTCCGATGTTCTTAGATAACCCTAAGTTTATATAATCAAGCTCAACGCAGTTGTCTAAATTTACAACTTCAAGATTAGGAAGATCTGTTGCAATAAAAGACTTTAAGTTATAATTTCCCTCTAGGTTTATTGACTTAAGAAACTCTCTTTTTAAATTAAAGTTTACGTATAGAAGATCATTTCTTTGAAGATTTATGCTCTCAATTTTGGGATCTACACTATACGAGCTTTCTGCATCAATCCATAGATCATCCCATGTTAGAATATTTTGGTTTGTTATTTTTAGTTCTTCTATCAAAGCAACACCTTGAGTTTGTATTGCTATTCCCATAGAATTGCTTTTTTCTTTATATAGAAAAGCCCTATCATTTGTTACTAGATCCTTATCAGCAAAAGCAAGATAATTAAATGAGTTGCTTTGCTTCTTATCAAATGGTAGTATTATTGTGTCTTCCTTACTAATTAAAAAATTTGTTGATATTTTCATTTAGATAATCCTCCCGCAAGAGTTTTAGGACAGAATCTTAGATAACTTTCGCCTTTTGATTTATCAAATCTTTTACATTTTAACAAGTTCATACATGCCATATAAGCATACGGGTCTTCTAATAAAGAACATTTAAACGGCTCATTTTTTTCCCATTTGGCTTTAATTGATTCGATTAATCCGTATTCAGAGTTATAGTACGCGGGGTATAATGAGCTCATTTCTTTGCCATCTTGACGAAAGACAAGCGGCTCTGTATTTATCGTCGATTTTAATGGTTCACCATTGTTTGTGATAGAGACATCATGTCCAAGGAGCTCAAAATAAGAAGGCTTATTTGTTTTGCTATATGGTAAGAATAAACTTTCTGGGCTTTTATTTGCAGAAGATCCAAACGGCCTATCTATGCCAACTGATCCGTTGCTAATGGAAGAAAATGGTGTCTCATCTCTCTGATAATAAATTGCTTTATTAATTGCACTACCACAAGAGTTAATTGAAGCATCCACCCTTGATTCGCAATTTTCTCCACCAAATTTTTTACAGGACTCTAGAGCATTAAAGTTTTCAATTAAACCTTGATTGATTAAAATATCAACCTCTTTTTGCGCAATTGATTCTTGATAATTATCTTCCTGATACACCGAAGGTAATTTAACGCCTACTTTTCTGTCAGCATCAGTAAAAGAAGCGGAGGTAGTTGTAGACTCAGTTTCATTTGCTTTTGACGTATCCAGCGTATCCAGCTTATCTAAAATATTTGAGTTTTTCTCAACAACAGTTTCTGGAGCAGAAAAATCCACAATTAACTTATTATCTTCAATGAATGAAATAAATTTATTTATTGTGTTATTAGAAGTTATATCTGCCTCTGATTTATTTCCTATAAAGGAATAGGTGCTTGTTATTTGAGAAGATAACTGATCTGCCTGCTCTGGTGTAATTGTACCCTCTCTGGTAATAGACTCTGGTACAGGAGAATTACCAATTCCAGGTGCTCCTTTAATTGTTGCTGTTCCAGGAATTGTAGGTACTCCGATGTTTGTAATGTCTCCTTCAATTGGTACTAAATTTTGAATTACTTTTGAAATTTCTTCGATCTCTTTATTCTGAGCGTTAATAAAATTATCAAAAGAGTATAAGTCTACAGAATCTTGACTTAGGTCATACTCAAGAGTATTAACAAAATTCGTTAGGGTAAGATCTAGCAAGTTGACAAGGTTTTGCATAATACCAACTAACAGATCTAGTCTAACTGGCACATTTTCCCTTATATAAAAATTTGGTACTTGATAAGAATTGCTGTAGTAACTTAGTTTGTATAGCAATCCACTTAGGTATCCGTAACTAATTAACTGAGTTAATCTTCCTCCGTTATAGCCATCAATTAATTGCCCATATTCGTTATGGTTATGATCACTACCTGTATTTAAAAGAGCAATTAATTCTCTAGGAGTTAATCCGTTACTTTTTTCGTAAAGATTTTGAATTAAATTTGTAGAGGCGTTTCCTAAATTACCTCCAATGAGTTTTGTCCATTTTTTAAGTGCAAGAGGTACTTCTTTATTTGCAACCTTATAATCTATGGTTTTAGAGTCATAGGAAAACGGCGATTGTCCATATATCAAAGACTCAGTAATTGGCTTTAATAGGCTTATTTTATCTTTTTCAAGAAGAATATTTGCTTCTTTATTTTGAAGCAGATAAGTAATAGACTCAAATAAAGTCAAATCATTACCGGAAAGATATTCTTTAAATAGCAATAGTTGATCAGGGTTAATTGCAAAAGTTAAGTTAATTAACAAACCAACCAATTTACCGTATCTACTCTCGTTAAAAACGGTGCCAGAAGTTTTATTTTTAGTTGCTATAGATAATAGCTTTGTTAAGTTATCATTGTCTCTTGAATAAAGATATCCTATATAAGCGTCAATTGCGCTTTCGCCTCCAAATTCGTAAATTAGCTGAGATAACTCGTAGCCTCTAAAGAAAGATACTTGGTCTGAGGCGTCTGAAATAGGAGCAAATTTTGAAAGCAATTCCTCAAAAGACTCTGCTGATAAAAACTGATCAATCTCGCTTTCCTGAAAATTAAGAGATCTTAGTTGATCAATTAATGTTTCTCTTTCAAGAGTAGAAAATTTAAATGATATGTTAGGGATAAAATCTCCAGGGATATACCCGATGTTTACAATCTCAGATACAATTCTCTCTAGAGACGACTGAAGCTTTCTACCCCAGTCTCCAATTTTACTTAAAGACTTACCTGTTAAGGATGGTTTATAAGTTATGTCTGAAAGCCTATTATATGAGTCTAATAAGTATCTTAAAACCCCATTAAATCCAGGCAAAATTTTATTATCAGCAGATAATAACTCTAAATCTTTACCAGAAATAAATATCTTTCTAAGCTCATTTATCTGAATAGATACTGGACCTAATCCTTCATATCCTGGTAAAATACCGCTTGAACCTATTCCTTGGCTCAGAGCTTCAATCGTATCGCCAAGCCTATTTGATACATTAAGCAGTTGCTCGAGACCAAATAAAATTAGATCTACGTCAATATTTTCTGTGTACGGATTAAATTCTTCATAAAAGAAACGATCTTTTAACCCAGTTCTATACTTAGCGTAAATTGGGTTATAAATTGCACTTACTGTGATATTACTTGTTTCTTTTAAATAAACGCTATCTGGTAAATTAGTTAAATGCTTAAAAGATTTTAAAGACTTAAATCCATTAAGAAAACTTAACCCAGCAATTCTATTTGTTTTTTCTCCGTAGGAAAATAATAAATTAAAGTTACCTAATACATTTACTCCACCATCAGACGTAAAACCACTATCAGTGATTCTTCCGTACAAAGATCCGTACAAATACTCCGCATAGGCAGATACAAAATTAATATCACCTAAAGGAGATCCTTCGTATGCCCCAAAGTAATTTATCTCTGTTTTAAAAGTAAGAATATTTTCTATAATTGACTTACCTTTACCTGCAAAAGTATTGTTTAAGTCCGACTCATCATACACAAGATCCGATTTTAACTCGCTGATCTTAGAGTCAGAAATAGATCCATTGATTAAGCTGGCGTTGTTTAGTGCTTGATCAACATATACTTTTACATTTCTTTTTAATTTTGCGTTAAAGGTATTGCTCTTATTTAAAAACTGAGATCTAAATTCAGACCACTGATCAAAATCAAATTTGTCAGTAAAAGGCTTTGAAATATCTTGTCTAAGATTATAGACCTTGCCATTATAGATGGAAAGAGGTACTGTATCAAAGTTATTATCTAAGAGATATTTTTCTTTTTGTACTTCCCAATAAAGATCTTCTCTTATCAATAAGTAGATTTTTTTATTAACAATTGTTCTATTTTTGACAAAAGTATCTTCTACAAGAACATCGGACGGAGCGTATTCTTCTATAAGTTGAACAAGTTGATTTGCTTCTAGTCCTTTTTGAAAAATAGCGTTTTCTGTTAATGCAGTGATAATATCATTAATATACTTATTTAAAAGCCCTTCTAACTGGGTATTTCTTCCGCCACTACTCTGGATTAGTTCAAAAATTACATTTCTTACTATTGATAATAACTCAACAAATAGCGGAACATTAAATTGAAGATTTACAAGTGTATAAGCTAATCTACTATAAAGTGGAAGAACTAATACGGCTTCTTGGTCTTCAATTCTTTTTAAAATACTAAAGTATAGCTCGTAATATAATTTTTTGTATGACTCTCTATCTGAGCTAATTTCAAACTTAGCATTCTTAAGCTCATAGGCCGCAAAAGAATTATCTAAAATTATTGGTAGGTTTGCAATAATTAATTCTAATTGCTTTAGAGTTAACGCAGATAGCATATCAGCACGCTTTTTTTTAAACTTTAAACTTTAAGTTTAAAGCTTTGTAGTTTATTCGGAATTATGCCTGCCAAAATTTTTGTTACAATCATCAAAGCAAAATCTGTTGATGCAACTTCTGACCTAAATAAAATGGTAGTCCATTTAGAGCAGATCCTAGCGGAAAAAGAAGAAGTAGATGTTAAGCAAAGACAATCAGTTACTGACGCATCGATTAAAAATGCAGATTTTATAGTTTTTGCAGGATGGGATACGATGGCTCTATCAAACTTTTTCTTAACGCTAAGCGCTTTTGAAAAACAAGAAATTCAAAATGATAGGAAAATTTTCCTATTTGACGAGCCTGGAAGCAATTGCTGGGGTGAGATTAATCGTCTACTGACCATGGGTATGGACCTTGGACGAATTGATAGTAAACTCTTTGACAAGATTGACGATTGCTGGAACTATCGTGATATAATGAGCTATATAGACGTAAAACTTCGCAAACTAAATCAAGATGCAAATACAGGAGATTCTGGCGCTATGCAACCTGCCTGAGGCAGCGCTGGATAAAGTCCTGGCTCATGACCGTTGGAAAATTGAGCAACAACTTTCTCATGAGAAGTGGGTTACTGAGTTTAATGCCCATATCAAAAGCTCCTCTAAGCCAAAAATAATTACCTCTCAAAATCTTTCAGAAGACGATGTGCTCATTAACGAGCTAACCGGCTATGGAGAACTTGATGAAACTCATGTTGGTAAACTTTCAAAAACTCCTGTATGGCAGGCTTCAGAAAATAAAGCAACAGATGTTTTTTACGAGTGGAAGAAAGCAATTAAAGACATTGATGATCTTCCCAAGAAAGACTTAGGCGATGCTAGAACTAAAAAACTTCTTACAACGTTTTTATGGGCTAATTCTCTTGCTCAGAGATATATGTTTTGGCCGGATGGTAAAGACATGCATTACGTTGATGCGGCTAAAAGAGAAATCAAACAAAAACTTCAGTCTTATTCACACTTAACTATTGTTAGAGGATACGACTCATTTAAAAAGTTTTGGAGAGAGATCAATGAAGGATTAGACGTTGAATTCAACTCAACATTTATGGCACAAACTCTTGATAATGCCTATCAAGAAACTCTTAAAAAAGAAAAAGAAGAGAAAAATGCTGACCTATTTAACTCTCCTTTGTTTGCAATAATTAAAGAAAAACACCCGCACATTCCTCTTGATTTACTTAAGAAACAAATTGTTTCTAAACGAGGAGACTTTATCAGCGCAATTATTTCTATTGAATTAAAGCTTTTCTCTAAGACTGTCCCTGAGGAGTATAAAGATATTCACACTCAGGAGTCATGGGAAAAAAGCTACTTCAAGTACGTTCGTAAGTACGATGAGGCTTGGAGAAAAACTTATAAATCTCTTTATCAATCTATTCACAAGGAACAAGAACTATGGAAGAAGGAGTTAACGTCCTAACAACAGGCTATAATATAAAAGTCGAAGGCGCCGAAGAGCTTATTGCTCAATGGGACAATGGCGAATTAACCCGAGAAGAACTCGTAGAAAAACTAATGAACCTAGAAACGGTTATGGTAGACTTAACTAAGGTAGTTGAGCCTACTGAGTTTAAAGATAGCGAAGAATAATGTGTGAAAGTACCAATGAGTTCTGAAAATCCCCAAAGACACATCAAATCTGGGTTTTTCGACCGGTATTTTTCTCTGGGAGTTTCTCAAGGTAACCTTGCTGGATATAAGTCTGATCCTTATTCCTATTCAGGTGCGCCTTATCTTACAAGTGGAGTAGTTCTTCCACGTAGAGATGACATTCTCCTAGAGGAAGGTGGCGGCGGCCCTAGGGCTATTGAGAAGTACATGAGGCTATTTAACGATAGCCAAATTCTTGCCGCATGGGAAAAACTTATTGGTGAAATTATCCAAAGACCATGGGAGGTCTATCCTGCCTCGGATAGCTCAGAAGACGAAGAAGTTGCAGAATTTGTTCGTCAAGTTATTAACCGAATGGGTAGTAATACCAGGCAGTCTTATGGTAAAGAAGCTTTAGTTACTGCTAGCTCTGGTTTTGATACGTTTATTCGCGGAATGTGCGAGTCTATTGTGCTCGGTATGGCCGTGAGCGAGATTTGCTGGATGAGACAGGGCAAATATATTGTACCCTCTGAGATTAAAGTCCGCGACCCGCGTAGGTTCCTTTTCAGACTTAACGAAGATGGAACAGTAAGCCCAAGATTAATTACTATGTTCTCTCCGGTTGAGGGCATGGGTATTCCTCTTCGCTCGATGATTATGCATAGGCATTGGGCCTATAGCAATTTCATGGATGTCCATGGCTCAGGATTGGGTAGGCAATTATACCCATTGGTCGAGTTTAGAAGAACATTACTCAACTTTTGGTTGCAATATGCCGATAAACATACTACTCCGACAGCAGTTGGTAAGTTCAGCCTTGGCACACCAGAAGAAGAAGTAAATGCTCTATTTACAGCTCTTCAGCGTCTTGGGCAAGAAACTGCAGTAGTATTGCCTGATGAAATGGACATTCAGTGGTTGGAAAGCAATGGCCGACCTGAACTATATAATCAGTTAATTAGCTATATTGACCAGCAAATTAGCTTTGTAATTAATGGTGAAACAACTGTTGGCCAAGAAACAGGCAGCGTTGGTTCATTTGCCCGTGATCAAATTGCCGATTCGGTTAGAATGCGTAAGGCCAAAGCTTTTTCTGAAGAGCTTGATGAAACTCTTAATTCTACGCTTGTTAGGTGGATTGTAGAGCTCAACTATCCCGGTAAGAACCCACCTCGTTTAGTTCGTAATTTTGAAGATCTTAAGCAACGAGAAGATCCTGTACGCATGGTCCAAGTACTATCACAGCTTGGGGCTTTAGGATATCAAGTAGAGGATGTAGATTGGCTTAGAGAGAAGCTTAACATTCCGTCCCTTGTTAAGCAAGAAATGCCAGAAGGTGGCATGATGGGAGGAGGTTTAATGCCTCCTATGGATGGCGGAATGGCGCCAGAAGGCGAAGAAGAAGCTCCAATGGCTGAAGACATGGAGTTTGGCTCTGAGCTTATGAAGTTATTTGACTTTGAAGAACCTTCCGAAAAGCAAAAGATTTCTCAGACAATCGCTTCTAACTTTAAAGGCGGGCTTGATGATATTGGCTTCCAGCGTATTGTTACAGATACAACTGGTAATAAGATGACGATATCTAAGCTCGATATTGACGAGTTTACTTCGCCGGGAGAAATTGTATTTGTAATTGAGAGATTGTTTGAAGAAATCAGAAATCTCCGCAAAATTCCTCCAGAGGCTATGGAGAGCAAATCCGGCCATGAAACAGAACTACAAAGAATCAAAGGGTTAATCGAACAAGAAAGCTTATCAGAAGAAGAGGCCGAAAAGCTTATTACTTTGTATCATAATGTGTTCAGACTTAATAGATACACAGTATATCGCGAGGCTGTTACTCTGAATATTAAAGAGAAAGGCTATTGGCGCTGGTTTGATCCTTATTTCCAATAGTGCATATAGTTTAAATAGTTAATAGAAATATTGCATATAACGTAATTTACTATGCTAGCCTACAAGCCTATCACTCAAGCCCAGTACTGGATCCAGGCTTCACCCTTCCAGCACTATTTCACCACCTTCTCTGGAATCAGAGACACCTCCGGTACTACTCAGTACGCCGATGGTGTAAGAGGTCGTATTTTCCAGCTCAAGGGTCCTCGTACTCTTGCTGAAGTAACTCTTTCTGTTCCTTTTGACCCCGAGAAGCACGCTGATATCGTTGACTTTTGGAAGACGTACGATTGTTCATATATCACCCTTACTGTAACTCCTGTAAGCTGCGGCGAAGATCCCTCTCCTCTCGGTAACAGAACCATCACCATCCCTGATGCTCAAATTACCTCATTGAACTTTGGTCAGGCCGACAGATCCTCCACCAACGTTTCCACCCTCGAGCTTACTTTTGTAATGGACACCTTTACCTATAATTGATATAGGTATACTATTAGAGGAGTCTTACAATGTCAGCAAATATATTCGGTCAATCTTCTTGTCTCAATAAAGATCAAGCTGATGCACTTGCTGACGTTGGGTTGGATTTAGATCCAATTTCACCTAAAGACTCTTGTAAAGATAAAAACTCTTGCGGTATCTCTATTAAAGAGTTATTCGATACTTATCCTATATATAACACTCAGAAGGGTCTTTATAAGTCATGGGGAGATATTGAGTTTCCATGGCAACTTGAAGAGGCAAGAAATCCTTCTGGTGTCACTTGTAATCTGAATAACTTGGAAACAAGTGATAAGTGGAGAATTGCTAAATATAAAGCTTTATACGCTTATTTTCCTAAAATCGAATCAAGCGGATTAACGTCGCCTGCTAACGCAACGTGTCTAACAGAACGTTCTGCGGACAGAGTTCTTCGTATTGAAGATGATGGGTACAAAATTTCTTTGTACGAGGCACAAGAACTGATTACCTCGGTATCTGGTCCATTTGATAAAACAAAGTGGAAAAAGATTTGTCACGTAATTACTTCCGTTCCTGCAGGTATTCCAACACCAAAAGAAATTAAAGAAAGATATGAGCATTATAAGCTCGACTTTTTTCTTGACGAGTGGAAAGAATACAACGCGCCATGGGACGAAGACTTCTATCAGCAAAGCTTTGATGACTGCAAAAATAATAGCAGCACTCTTGCTGATATAGAGAAGTGCCTAAAAGAAAAGACAGGTCCATTTGGTAAAAGCGATGATACTTGGGAAAACGCTAGGATAAGAAAAGAGTTTTTCTATAAAGTCGGAGACTATGTGTGGGTTGAGGGCGAGTGTAAAGACACCATATGTCTATATATTTGTATAAAAGACGTTCCTGCCACAAAGGCGATCTTTAATGAATTAAAAGATTTTAAAATTGGTACTAAGGACGAAACAATCTATTGGGAAAAAGTTTACTGTGTAAAAACAGGGAGGAATAAATGCCTAGAACCTCAGAGAGAAAGAGATCTTCCTAACTATCAATTAGTTCAATTAGGATCTCTAGGTCACTACGTAGAACAACCTATCCCTTATTTTGACCTTAATGGTAATAAACTTTGCGAAGAATTTGAGACTCTCAATGAGTTTGCAGAAAAAGTTCCGCCCAAAGTCCTAACTCAAGAAGAAATTGATGCTCTCGATCAGCCTTAAAAGTTTAAAGTAGATCATGGCAAAAGTATTTGGAAATAATAATAGCTCGGGAGACTGTGGAGGAAATGGCGGATTATTACCGTCTCCAAGACAACAAGTTACTCCGGCTAGAAGTGTTGTATCTAATCCTAACGTATTTAAAGGCGGAGTTTCTAGAGGCGACGCAATTGACTTAAGAGACTTTTACACAAGGAGAGAAGTTGATAAGTACCTTGATAGTAAGGCAGATTCCTCTAGTGTATATACACAAAGCGAGTTATATACAAAACTTGAAGTAGATTCTTTAATTACAGGGCTTAATATAAATTCTTATGCTCTTAGTTCTTATGTAGACTCTAGTATCAATACCGCAATAAACGGAGTTAATACTAGTGTTTCAAGTAATTACTATAATAAAACGCAGGTATATACTCAGTCTGAAGTAGATGCTTTAGTTAATTCTGCAAATCTAGGCGATGGGTATCTTGTAAAAGAGCCGAGCAACGTAGACGATATAACAATTACCCCGGCAAGTTCTTCTTTGACTATTAGCCTATTGGTCAAAGCTAGCAATAACGCGGCAACAACAGAAGTTCAAAGATGGGAAAACGCAGGTGGTGACCATTTGGCCTCTATCTTTGCTAACGGCACCGCAATGCTTTCAAATTACGTTAGTATAGGTGAAAATGTAAATACAGACGGCGTGGCTCTTAATACAAACGAAAGAAGAATCGAAGGTGTTGCTGATCCTGTTAATAACCTTGACGCTGTAAATAAAACTTACATGGAAAGATTTATCACAACCACCATTGATGATGTTCTTACCAACTCTGATGAAAACTATTTAATTGATGCGCTAGAGTACTAATATGCCAACTTCAACTTCGACTTCACCAAGAGATATTATTCTTCACAGGAGATCTAGGGTCTTTGGTAAGAGACCACTTGCTTCAGATATTCAACAAGGCGAAATTGCGGTGAATTTTCGCGAGGATGATCTTGGGCTATATATAAAAGACAGAGAACTTAATATCAGAAAAATTGGTGGCATTTTTTATTCTGACTCTGCGCCCGACCCTTCTATAGCAATTGACGGATGGCCTGATTTATCTCATGGAGAAATGTGGCTAAAGAAACAAGACCCAGCAGATCCTGAAGGTAAAGCTCAGTTATGGGTCTGGAATAAGTACGCAGGTAGCGGGGCAGGTGACTGGATTCATATAGGTATTGGTACTTTTGGCATACTTGACGATTACCTCGATCAGTTCAAAGATGGAGCTGACGGCGAAGACTATATTCACACAGACAGAAACAAATTAAAAATAAATAATAAAACTGCTCTTAAGGGTCTTTCTACTGCGGATGGCGATCAGTTATTTATTAATGATGAACATAACTTTGCAACTGGAGTAACTCTTAACGCAAATAATCTCGTTATAGATTCTACAGACATCGATGTAACAGCAGATAACGTTGTATTTAATTCAGAGTCAACATTTGATTTTCAGACAGACTCGGTTGCGGGGAGCCCTGAGGCAATATTTACGTATAATGGCCATGGATTATTTAACGGAGAAGAAGTATTTGTTGCAACAAATCTTAATAATGGTGATCCATCTCCTGTAACTTCTGGAAATTACTACGTAGCAGAAGCGTCTATAAATACATTTAAGCTTTCAAACGGAGTGTCAAATATAAGCTCCGCAGGTAATATAAAAATACTATATTCTCCTAAGCTTCTTCTTGACGATAAATATAACGTTATTCAATCTGGTAAATTTAAAGTAAAAAATCTATCTGAAGATCCAGATATAACTCAAATTGAAGATGGAAGATGGGACGTTTATAGAAATACTTCTAATGGAAACGTAAGAGTCTATGCTAGAACCGGGAGTATTGTTGCCCAGCCCGATGCAGCTGTTATTTCTATCCCTGTAAAAAATACGTCTGGGGCTGGTATCAATGCCGGAGATCCTGTTTATTTCTTGGGCACTGATCCTGTACTTAAAGTTACGTTAGTTGGTAAAGCAGATAGCTCTGACGAAAACAAAATGAAAGCTATAGGCATAGCTCAGGGTGATATATTAAATAATGCTCAAGGAAACGTTACAATTTTTGGCGGTGTAAAAAAACTTGATACTTCAAATATAGACGGGGCAACTGGGCTTGATGACGGAGGAAAAATTTTATATGTTAAACCCGGCGGAGGATTAACTCTTAACCCTCCTCTTGGGGCCGATATTCGCCAACCCATCGGAGTGCTCTTTGTTGAAGATAGCGCTGAAGGAGAGATCTTTGTAAACCACCCAGAGACTTTGTTAGAGCTACCTAGTCTTGCGGAAAATTATATTTGGATTGGTGTTACAGGAGACGTAGCAACAGCACATAGATTAAACACGGACTCTTTCCAAAAATACGTGGCTGATGATGGTGAGCTTGAGATTGCTCTTGCTGACGAAATTAAATTTGGCGGGTACGAGTTTACTTGGGACGGAGATAATATCCGAAGCAAAATACAAACAAACATTGCAAGTTCAGATGTAGCAGACGGATATTTAACTCCTACAGCCGTGGACTCTTTCTCTACAAATTATCGCTCGGCTAAGTTTTTTGTTCAGATTAGCTCTGATGGGCTTACTCCTAATTTTCAAGTAACAGAGCTGCTTATCGTGCATAACGGCACCACTGCTTCACTTGTTGATTATGGTACCGCTTCGACTTTGGACCAGCGCATGGGCGACTTTACAGCGGAAGTCGATCAAGTTAACTCGCTTGTAAATATTTATTTTCAAAATTACGCAGAAACTCAGGGGGATCTTCAAATCAAAGTTGTAAGGACGGCCGTAATTTCATAACCTCCTGTTCTTTTGTTTAAAGTCTTAAATAGATAATATACAACTTGGCACAGGGGACAGTGAACCTATGGCAACAAATAAGCATTTTCATGTCAAGCATGGCTTGACGGCCGGTACTGGCGTAGCTACTCAGGTAGGCAGCCCTCCAGTTCCAGGCCCGGCCACAAGAGAAGTAATTACTAATACTGGAGAGTTAGTCGATGTTGGTAATTTGACTAATTTAACTACTCCAGTTAAGACAAATATTGTTTCTGCGATTAATAGCCTTGCTGCTGGAAATGCGACAGTTGATGACGTAATTGCTTTGGCAATAGCTTTAGGATAAGGATAGCATATTGTCATGGCAAATACATTCAGATCTTTTTCAAAAGCCTCTATAGGCACAACACCCACCACCGCGTATCAAATCGAGCTAGATGGAAATACCGGTAAGACCTCGATTGTGATCGGTATTGCTCTGTCAAATAGGGCCTCTACTCCGATTAATGTCGATGTTCAAATAGATAGGCCTGTTGTCGGAGACACTGAGGCCCCTACAGAAGATGTTTACTTAGCAAAAAATATCCCTATCCCCTCTGGTTCTACTCTGGAGATCATGGCCGGGCAAAAGCAAATTATGCAAATATTTGATACCGGAGGCGGGACATTTGTCGGGGATAAAATTGTCGCAACATCAGATACGGCGAATAGCCTCGATGTGATTGTTAATGCTCTAGAGATTACTTCGTAGGGAGATTATTTATCATGGCATATATTGGCAATGATGTAGATGCAATCTTTATCCCTGAAAGTGTAAATACTTCCACCACTCTAAAGGTTAACGGCGGGGATCTTAATGCAAATAATGGTCAATTTTTTATTGATCAAAGTACTAATAACATCGGAATAGGCACAACTCTACCTCAATTTTTATTGGATATTTGGGGAGAGGGGGAGAGTACCGCGCAATTAACACTGCGCCAATGGAATGATAATAGTGGCTCGATTATAGAAGATGGGCCAGATATTAGGTTTATTGCTTCCGGTGGAACAATCTCATCTCCTCTTGAGATGGATCACGATGATGTAATTGGAAAAGTAAACGCTTTTGCATACACAGGAGTGGCTTCTAATCAATACGGAGGATTTGGATGGAAATATTATCGCGATGCAACCAACCCCCTAGATATTAAGAGGGGCTCTACTTTTGCTATAGAGACTAAATCTATAGGAGAGAGCAGTAATTCTGAAAAATTAAGTATAGATGAAGAAGGCAATGTATCCATCTCTTCTGGATCCACGTACCAGATTGCCGGAACACAAATCTCCACAGCAGACGTAACAGAAGATGCCTCGTATTTATATTATACAGATGCTAGGGCGAGAAGCGCAATTAGCGTTTCGGATTCTGGTGGGGACGGATCTCTAAGTTATGATTCAAGCACAGGAGTAATTACATACACAGGCCCTAGCGCTAGTGAAACTAGGGCACATTTTAGCGCCGGGACGGGGGTATCGATTACCAATGGTCAGATAGCCATTGGGCAAGCGGTCGCTACGACGGATAGTGTTAGCTTTGATGGAGGAACATTTTCAGGAAATGTAGGTATTGGCACAAATAGCCCATCTGCAAGTCTTGAAGTACTACAGCAAAGCACAGATACCTACGGCACAGGAGTTGCTAAATTTACGTATATAGACACAAATGCTGCAAGTGATTTGGGATCTCCAACAACTCATTTTGA
>Ga0070754_10001025_pt1 | contig 23169 bp, 19 predicted proteins | sample VirMetDEL_Sep_01_FD_75181 | JGI IMG/M metagenome (GOLD analysis project Ga0070754, IMG submission 75181) | Aqueous microbial communities from the Delaware River and Bay under freshwater to marine salinity gradient to study organic matter... | ecosystem: Environmental > Aquatic > Marine >...
AACACTTTTCAACAAAAGAGTGAAGAATTTAAATTAACTGAAGATAGTGCCAGAACAGTAATTGATAGTGTCTTTGATGATGACAAAATAAATCATTTTTACAAGTTGTTTGATTTATCAAAAGAAAAAACATTAAAGAATAAAATTAGTGAAATATTGCTGAAACGTGGCGATGGTTTTCTTTCAACAAAAGATAAAAAAGATGTTCAATCAAAAGAAAAATCCATTGAGGAAGTGTCAATGAATGAAAAACGCAAACAGGTTACAATATATTTTCTCAATTTAATAGCTTTGTTTATTTTATTTGAGGATGATAATGAAAAAGATTGCACTGAAAAAGATGTAAAATTAGGACTTGACAATATTTCTCATATTAAACAAATAACTCATTTTAATAATTCCACTTATAAAGATTTATGTGATGATGACAGTGAAAAAAATGCTGTGCTTAAATGCTACTTGCGTATGCTGATTGAAGGTGATATTGGAGATATTGAAGATAAAAAACTAAAACAAGAACTAAACCAAGATATAGATAGTATTGATATTAAAGTGATAAAATACCTGCTTGAAACCTTTAATACACGATTACATACATTTCAAAATATGGTCGAAATCATAAAAAAAGACAATATGACTGAATTAATTAATATCTATTGTAATATTAAGAATAGTTTTTTGATGATCAAAGAAAAATATCATCCAGAAAATATGTCTATTAAACCATGTTCCAAATCATTTATTCAAAATGAAAAAATTTTAAAAATTATCCGTGAACGTTTAACCGTGCGGACATCGGAAAAAGAGCAACATGGAGAAGTTTTTACACCACCTGAATTGGTGTGTGAAATGCTGGATACGCTGCCTGCTTCTGTATGGGAGGATAAAGATTTAAAATGGTTGGACCCAGCAAATGGAATTGGGAATTTTCCCGTCATTGCCTATTACAAATTAATGGAAGGATTAAAAAAGGCAATACCCGATGACAAAAAACGCAGCAAACATATTATTGAAGACATGCTCTTTATGGTAGAACTTAATCCTGTAAATGTAAAGGTAAGTAAAAAAATATTTAAGATGATGGATTCAGATGCTAAACCTAATATTGTGAAAGCAAACTTTTTGACCGAATCGTCTAAATGGAAAAGAGAATTGGGTAGAGATACTTTCGATATTGTTATGGGTAATCCACCATATAATGAAGGCGGTATTAGATCTAAAGTAGGTTCAAAGGAAAATAAAACAACATTGTGGATACCATTTATAGAATCAGCAGTTAAGTTTATAACTACAAATGGGTATTTATTATTTATTACACCTAATACATGGACTGAATTAACTTCTTCGATTTCAGATTTTATGTTAGGATTCCAAATTGATTATATACGTAGTTATAATTATTCACAGGCGTTAACATTATTTGGAAAACAGTCAGGTAAAATACCATTATCTTATTTTTTATTAAAGAAGGTAGAAACAAAAAATGATACCTTTATATGGGATAATCATCATAAAATATTTATAAAATTTAATATATATGAAAATAATTTTATTCCAAATTTTAATGTAAGTATTTTTAAAAAGGTATTGAAACGGTCTGAAAATAATAATTTGGATAATTATTTTATAAATACTCAAGCTAAGAGTAAAGATACATACAATAAAGAATATAGTTCTGTCTTTTTATATCCCCTATTAAATTATTCATATAATAGGTTTAATTTATTCTATAGTAAAAAATGTTTTAAAGGTCATAATAATATACCTAAATTAGTATTTTCCAATTTCTCGATGGGTTATCCTATACTTGATAATCTAGGAGTCATAGATGCTAAAGCTAATATGTGTTTTTTATTGCAATTGTCAAATAATAATATATCAGACCTACAAAAAATCCAAAGGTTTTTTCTTACACCTTTAGTATTTTTGCTTATTAATTCATTAAAGACAAAACAAAATTTTATGAGTAACAGGATATTTCATGTTTTACCAGATGTAACTACATTAGATTTTGATATAACTGATGATAAGTTACTTTATAAATATTTTAATTTCGATAAAAAGGATATTGAAGCTATAGAAGAACAAATTAAAAGTGGAGAGGGTAATCTTACACCAAAGAAAAGAAAGGCAATATTGGATTTTGATATACATAAGTATATGACAGAGTCACAAATAAAAACGACAATAGAAAGTATAGTTAAAAATTGTAATAAACCCTCAAAAACATTGAAGAAAAAACCATCGTCTAACTCATCCACAAAAACACGTAAATCTTCACCTAAATCGAAATCGAAATCTCCTTCACCACCAAAATCAACTAAGACAATCAAAAAGAAAAAAAAAATACAGATTGTTGGTGAATTAAAAGGCGGAAAAAAGTCCAATAAAACTCTAAAAAAGAGATAATTTTAGGATTTTAAATACTAATATTTTTTCTTTATTATACGTATGCACTTTTATGAAAACCATTTCTTACGAAAAGAATTGAAAACAATTATAAACAGTTCTATATACTATATACTATATACTATATACTATATACTATATACTATATCCTAGAATACTATATAGTAGTTGATAAATAATGGCATTATCACCATCACTAAAAAAAGAGAGTCATGGACTGATTCTTAACACAACAACTATGAAACTTGACGATGAGAGAGAAATAAAAACGTGTGAATATATTATGGATTCTGTGATTAAAGTGTTGCCCCACCCGGGAACAACAAAAGTGAAAAGGAATGCATTCAAATGTAATAAATACATACAAACCATTTATTTCGATGAAAACATTACCGAGATTGAAGAGAGTGCCTTCTTTAATTGCGATAATCTTGAATATGTTTACTTACCTAAATCCTTGATTAAACTCGGTAACAGTGTTTTCAAGAATTGTTTTAAACTGAAACATGTGGTTATTTTAGATGGTCTTTGTGAACTAGGTGCGAATTGCTTCGAAACCTGCTTCTCTCTCGAACAAATAGAAATTCCGGATTCTGTTATAAGAATTGATGAAATGGTTTTTAATCATTGTTATTCATTAAACTATGTTAAACTCCCTTATAGACTAGAGAGAATAGAGTATCTTACATTTTGTTCATGTTTAGAACTCTGTAATATCGTAATTCCACAATCTGTTGAATTCATCGATTATAAAGCATTCTACGGGTGTAATAAGTTATTGAATAATAATGATTTTATATTGCCGAACCATCTGGAATATCTAAGAGTGGATTTGCTTAATTTTGAGAGTAACACGGATTCGGGTTCTGATTCGGATTCTGATGATAATGATGATTTGATTGAAGTTTAATTTGCATACTTATTCTTTTTTGTATGTCTTGCGATTTTTACGACTTTTGTTTGTTTGGCGACTTTTGTTTGCTTTGTATGCTTGGCGACTTTTGTTTGCTTTGTATGTCTTGCGATTTTTACGACTTTTGTATGCTTTACGACTTTTGTATGCTTGGCGACTTTTGTTTGCTTTGTATGTCTTGTGATTTTTTCGAGTCTTGTGTTTTGCTCCTCCCTTTTTTAATTCTGCTAGTCGTTCATAGAGATTTTTCATCTGTGCTGCGTTGAATTTTTGTTCTTCTCTCTCCATAGCAACCAAATCCTTGGTCATCTCTAGAATCTCATCAATTTCACGTGTATCTTGTGTCCTTGTTGCTCGTTTGGCAGCAATGATAAATGGAATGGTGTATTGGGGTATCAAAAGAGGAGATTCTCCTTCATTTCTACCCATAGGATATAACGCACTTTTTATGTTTCCAGTTTCTTCAATATTCTTATTAAGAACATTAATTAAGTTGCAAAAATAGAGTGCATAATCATCTCTCTCTTTTCCTGAAAAAAGAGTTTTCCAAACAGGTTCGGGCGGGGAACATGGAGGAGTTTTTTCAACATAGGGGAACATCAATTTCTTTAGTTCTTTTATATTCTCTTGTATACTTTTTTCGTCTTTATTTTTAGCAGAAGACGCTATCAATCTCAGTGTCTGTCCTATCTTAATGACCTGATTACGAAACTCCATATGGGTGGTTGTTTTTTCAAGTTTTTTCAAATCGTCTTCTACTTTTTCAACCATAATTGTTTCGGGACTACCCACAAATTCGAAACTATCATCATCCCCATTATTTTCTAAAGTCATTGTTTTCTGTTCTTCCATCATTTATTCTTTTATATACTATTCAAAGATAAAAATTGAATTACTTTTCATGGTATACGGTGGGTCTAAATCCCCAACAGTTTAAAGACAAAATGCGGAATTCATTCATCGTGAAGATGACAACACTACATCAACAAGAAATTCGTAATATAGTTAATTGTTTAGGCACGCGTTATGGATTCAATGTAGACGAAGCACTATCTCTTCTTAATAAAGAAAAAAATAAGGTTACCCTTTCAGAAAATCTGCGTGAACGTATTGTGTGGGCAACAACAAAACCAGAGAAACTTGAACGGAAATCTGGAAAAACAATAAGCGTTCAAAAAAAGGAAGCAGAGAGAAAGGAAAAGGAATGGGGGAATTCAATGATAGGACAAAAGAATAATGGACAGTGGACCACACTTTTGGGTGAGAAACTAGTTTATGATGTTTTGGAATTACGTGGTGAACATCCGAAAAAGGTAGAGAGAAAGGGAGGTTTTGAACCGGATTGGGAATGCGACGACTATATCTACGAAGTAAAAACATCTAATTGGTGGGTGACAGGAACAGCAGGAGAAAAAGTGTTGGGCACCTGGATTAAATACCAAGGAATTCAAGAACTGTATGGAAAACCACTGCGGATTGTCTGTGTCGCAAACCAAGAATATGAATTGGAATACGGTAAGGTGAAATATTTTGGTGAAAATGTAACTTATAAAACTGAACAAGCGTTGGCTTTGGCAAAGTCGTGGGGAATCGAATATATGAGATTTAGTGACCTTGTTTCCTCATTCAATTATAAATAAGAACTTCTGTGGTGGTGGAACCAGGTTTTTTCGAGTTGATAGCTCTCCGCGCCACAATATCTTCGCACACAAACTCTTTGAATTCTTCCGTGACTAACTCAACTTTGGCGTTGCTAAGAAGAAACTTGATATTAATAGCAGCCATCTTTTTTATTTCGGCAAAGAGGGTCCTGTTCATATCTATGTCAAATCCGTTAGCCACGTAACCCACGAATGATTTGGAATTCTCTTGAACATAAGGTGGGTCAAAATAGACAAAATCCCCCGGTTTAATGGATTTTATAGATACATTGAAATCACTGTGGATAAATACGACATTCTTGATTAATTCACTGACATGTGCTAAATCGGTTTCGCTTATGATAGTGGGGGTTTTATTGTAGTGTCCATACGGAACATTGTAGCCATTGGGTCCTTCGCGATACATGCCGCGGAAACACGTTTTGTTGATAATCATAAAGAGTGCTGAACGCTCAATACTTTCTTGGTCGATAGTATTGAACTTTGAGCGCATCCAGTAATAGTAACTTTCTTTGGACGTTTTTGCTTCGTCAAGTGTGGTCGGTTTTCGGTTTACCTCTGTTCCGGTAAGATTTTCGTAAGTGTTCATATATTCGGTTATATAATGATAGAGAACATCCTTATTACTTTGAATGTGTTTGTAAACGTTGATGAGTTGTTTATTGATGTCATAGGCATAAATTTTCTTATTGATGGTGATTTTGCCTTGTCTTTGGAGAGACACTACCGCGAGAAGAATACTCCCGCCTCCTAAAAACACTTCGTGGTAGTTTTCCATTTTCTTGGGAATTTTGGAGAGAACACTATCAATGATTTGTGTTTTACCCCCGACCCATTTCAAAAAGGGTTTCTGGATTTTCTCAATACTCATAGTAGTAGTAGTAACTATGCTAGTAGTTTAGATTTAGATTTCACTATTCAATTTTTTAGAATTCAATAGTGAAAATATGTTTCTTACTCTTTTTCATTATAGTAAGTTTTTCCGGTAAAATATTCATTATTGTTTGGTTCTGCAGTAGGTAATGGTGTTGTTTCATTTTTTCCATCATTAGAATACATAAGTTTGGTATCATAGACATGCACTGTTCCGCTATTGATAACTCCATCTTTTACATTACATAGAAATCCTATCGAAGAATCAGACTTTCCGTCACCACTTATCGTTAAGTTATTAACATAAAATTTTACATTATCTATATCTTTATCATCATAAACATTCACACCAACCCCATTGTCACCTACATTTTTAATAGTAATGGTGCCTCCTATTTGATTGAAAGAACTAGAACTATCTAAATCAGATCCAAGGTTGAAATTAATAGCTAATCCAACAGTAATACCCTTTCCCTTTATATTTTCTATAGTAATAGATCCCCCTTTTTGGGTATAAATTGCATTTCTAATAAGAGAAATACCAGAAATATACCCATCTTCAGTGGAATCCATATTTTTTATAGTAATAGACCCACCATTTTGAGTAAATATTGTATCTGTACCCTCAATCAATATTCCCACTATTCCCCTAACTTCAGAATTTATATTTTCTATAGCAATAGAACCTCCTTCATTTTGAATGAAAGTTCCCCCATTTCGAATATATAGACCAATGCTATCAGTGGAATCCATATTTTTTATAGTAATAGACCCACCATTTTGAGTAAATATTGCATTTGTACCATCAACATATACAGAAGAATTGTTACCCAATTCAGAAATCTTTTCTACAGTAATGATACCATTGTTCTGGGTTACTGAACCATTTGCGTTAACCTTGATAAGATTACTATTTAATCCCCCAATTACCGTTGCCGTTATTTCACCGCCATTTATATACAGTGAATTAGAAGAATTCACTAAAATACCAGTACTATTTTGTAATGATTCAAACTTAATAGTTGATTCTTTCTCAATAGTAAAAGTTCCATTTACAGTGATTATATCTATTTCGTTTGTTTGCTCAAGAACTTCTAAATCTCCTTCTAAAGTAATGTTTGCACCTTCCGCAATTACTAATCTGTCGTTTATGCCAAAAGATACTTTGCAGCGTTTTCTAATAGTATGTGTTATTCCTGAAACAAAGGTATAAGTATTTGCAAGAACTGTCATAACTGAGTTACCTACTATTTGTTGATACTGAGCCAAAGAAACAGTTTTAATAACACATCCTCCACCACTTCCCATTATCTATATATATTTGAAGAGGAAAAAATATGTTAAATGAATTAATTCTTTTGTATCAATTCATTTGTATCATCACATTTCATACGAAATTCTTTCATGAATTATCTGTCTATTTAATCGGTCATAAATATTTGACGATGATGATTCATATGTATGATTATTAAATGTTCTTAAATTAATGGGTTTAGACATAATAGACATAGGTTGTTTTATTTGGAATGTTCTTTCATAATTACGATTTAACATAGTTGCGGGTATTGTGGGCGATGAAGGAGATGGATAAATATCTTGTTTCTTTCTAAAAAACTTTATATAAATAAAAACGACACCTAAAATTATTGCTAGCAATGTTATCATAATTAAAAGCAAAACATAATACCATTTCTTAAAAAATATATTTGTTTTTTCGGTACTTGTGCTGGTGGTGCCAGAGGTTGTTCTTGTGCTGGTGGTGCCAGAGGTTGTTCTTGTGCTGGTGGTGCCAGAGGTTGTTCTTGTGCTGGTACTGGTACTGGTGCTGGTACTGGTGCTGGTACTGGTGCTGGTGCTTGTGCTTGTGCTGGTGCTGGTGCTGGTGCTTGTGCTGGTGCTGGTGCTGGTGCTGGTGCTGGTGCTAGAGGTTGACGTCGAGGCTATTACGAAACTAGGAGACACATCGTATGTTTTGTTGTCATTACTCATCACCATAAACTTCATTGGTTTATTTGGTTCATAAGGAACATTCCACATATATGTGTAATTCTGTGGGAGAAGTGAGTTTTCTATTTTTTTGATGTCATATTCATCTTTAATTAAATAGACCGCAAATAATTCTTCTTCGTTACTTTGCCAAGAAATTGGAACATACGTGCTTGATGTGACCGATAAAGGAAAGTTGTTTGTAAATGTAACACCCATAACTGTAAAATTATCACTGTAATACTCTTGTGCGTTATCTAAATTTGTTATGACCACACGTTTAGGAGACTCCCATCTTTTTGCCAAATACTGTGGAACACCCCATTCATACTCAGTTTTACTATCATCTACTATAACGGAAAGAAACGACTTATCCTCTTCTGTTGTTGATGTCCAACTATTGTTACCAGTGGAAACCTGAACTTCGATATGAGCATTCATGGGTTGTTCCCAAGCAATGGGACACATTTCCGTTACTTTACAAACAGTTGAATTATTTGGTAAAAGCAAAGAACTGTAAAATAAATATTGTAAGAACCATAACATATGTATTTTACATATAATTAAACATTAAATTTTTTTATATAATCGTTAATAGTAATCTCATTTGTTTTCTTTTTTCCATTTTCAAATAATTTCGTTTTTTGCTTCATTTCAAAGTAAAGATTTGGCAGTTTTTTTGCTGTAAAATGAATTTTTTGCTGACTTTCAGGAGATTCCACTAAATGATAGCGTGATATTGTATTTTTTTTTGCCACAAAAACTCTAACAAAATAATACGCATTATCTTTATTATTCTGTGTAGCAAAAATCATCTTGCCATTGATGTTTTGCACTGCCTTACCTATAAACGCAATGGGTATGTCTAAGAGTGATGCTAACATCCAAATATCAATAAGGGTTAAGTAGTAGTCATCAGACATAATGAATGCCTCTAGTGTCAGTTTATTTCCCCGAATATTTTGTATCCACTGCTCCTTTCCTTCACTGTTCATAATAGCAAGAAGGTTTGTCATTTCCTTGCTCGATAATTCAGAATACGCTTGAACTAACATTTCTTGAATATCACGATTTTCCATTGGTTTATTTTCGCCTTTAAGAATAGTTTTCATCAAATCAAAACTACAGATTGGTGTTCGTTTAGAGAGTTTAAATTCTCCGTATTCACGAACATAGTAATCGGAACCAAAGAGTTGATGAATGATACCGGTTGATGCTAATTTTGTTTTTATTAAACAGGGTTGAATAACGATTTGATTAGTGTATTTTTGTGTAACTAAAGGAAGTGCAGTATCGTATGTATTGCTATGGACGTACGCATTTCGTCGGTATGCTTTCAGATTCTCGAAGTATTCTTGAGTTATCATACTTTCTAAAATAAGGATTTCATCGTCATTCAGTTTATACCGTGTATCCGCGAAAGAGAGATACTTGTTTTTTTCAAAGAGAAACATTTTTATACGTTGATACCGCAATGCTTCATCTGCCAGTCGCAAATAATATCCAGTCTCATTATCTTTATCAGTAAGCAAATTTTTTTCAGGAAAAACCAGTTCATCTTTATCTGGGGAAGCACTAAATCTCACCATGTCTCCAAGCAATTTTTTGAACTGAGATACCATTGCTTTAATCGTTGATGTATATGACTCGAGTGAATCCGGTTCTTCATTTTCTATCAATGCAAGTAACTCTTCCTTGATGGTTTGATGCGAATACATATTTAATTCAATACGTGCCAGATTGCGAAATGCCATATAGTATTCTTGTTCTTCTTCTAATGCATTGGTAAAATGAATACGTTGATTATCCTTTTCGTCGCTCATAATTACCTCTTTATCTGCTTGTTTGGAATAGGATGCTTCACATACGGGTAAATCATCGTCTACAATTGTCTCTGGATTTTTAAGAGGAACCACTTGGTTCGTTTTGGTTAGAACACCAACTATCATACCATCCTCAACTACCTTACATACAGGAGTTGTTGGTAATTTTGTTTGACTATGAACAGTTTTCAAAAACTCAACAGTCGTGTTGTAATTTTGTAAATGGTCTGTGTCGTCCATAAAAACAAGAGGTGTTTTATCCTCCACCTTATAGTTACTTGGGTAACACGGAATAAATCCTTCCCCTCCTTCATTCAATTCCACATTGACACCAATAGCCTTTCCATTATAATGAACCACAATTGATATGAGTTTTTTCATATGCTTTTCTAAATTATCCAATACATTAGAAAGAGGAGTATTGGTTTCAAAGAAATATACATTGGGAAGACTATTCAAGGGTTTACATCGAGAATTCATATACTCGCGCACCTTTGTCAAAGCAACCTTGATATTGGGGTTCCCCTTAAGATTCTGTTCACGAAACAAGAAACGACTAACCTTCTTTTCCAGATTATTGTAAAGGTATATAGGTTCAAAATAAGTGTCCTTTTTCACCAACATTAATGTGCGTTTTTTATTGGAAAATTTGGTGCGTGAGTAGTGATTTGTTGGGCAAATAATTTCAATGTTATTTGTCACGTCATCACTCGGAATTTCAAAAACCACCAAATTTATTCCGTTTGGGAAAAGGGCATCATTCGGCATAGAAACAATATCCCATAAATATTGATAATCAATAACACTGTTTTCGCTTTTCAAAAACTCGATAAAATTCTCGAATGCATTAATGATTTTCTCCATAAACTCTACTTGTGTTTCATCTGTTGTGTCTAGTTTTTTGTAAAGTTCGCTATCTTGATAGTCATCAATAGAAACAGTTCTGGTTTCATCGTAAAATTCCTGGACTAAATTACCGTTTTGGTAATCCGTGAAGGTATCTATAGAAAGCATATTGATGATATGTTTCTTCATTTCCTTAATTGTGGGTTTTGATTTGAGTTTACGAATTTCTTTGGTAATTTTTACTACTTCTGGGTCATTTTCGGTTTTTGTTTTTTTTAATGCCCTAAGTTTACGACGAAAATTTTTTATTTGTTTATCAATGCGATCTTTCACTTCTTCATTGCTGTAATCAGAATAAATATCCGCAATACACGCTATAAAGGATTGATTTTTACTGGTTTCGACACCTTGTCGCAATAAGGTCACAGCATCTTCTTTAAGATCGGGTTCTAGTGCACTGATTTGGTATTTTTTACTGTCTTCTCCAAAAAAACTCTGTAGTTCAATAGGGAGATATCCCCAGCGTTCGGGTTCGAGTGGAAACTTTTCTTCACCCTTGATATATTCGCGTTGGCCTTCACCTTGAACTCGTTTTTTGGGAACCTTAACCTTTTTCTCTTTATCATCTTGAGAACACTCTTGACGTCGTCGTACCTGTTCGGCTGCCGTCCATGATTTAAAACAACACGGCATACACTTACCATCAGGGTGTTTATTACCGGATATAAAACCAGGGTGGTGTTGTATATATTTTCCGTCTTCGTCGTAAAACTCCTTGTATGCGTGTGCTGATATATTTGACTTGTTGACGCCAAACTCATATATAGTTTTTCCTTTTGGAACCTTTTTAGCGGTGAATGGAATGATTGCATCCTTACCACCACACGCACCTGCTTCTACATCCTTCTCACTGAGACTTGTATTTTCGGGGATACACCAGTATCGTGGACAAATATAGTAGTATGGATTTTCGGGATCAGAACCATACTTGATTGAATGTGTATACGAATCTGGGTAGGTTTTATCAATATTCTCTTTCTCTTCTTTTGTTAAAATAACGGGTTGTCTACGGATATTGGAAGGACACATTCGTGAATACGCATTGAATTTCCCTGTCTTTTTTTTGAGAAAGAGAGAAGGGTCACGGTCTTCCATTCTTTTGGAGAAATAATTCGGATTAGCCAATGAGAGACCTGTAATATTTTTCTCTCCTAAATCTTCAGGGGGTTCAGGTCCTCCACCACTCATTGTTGTTTTACTGTCGTCGTCCTCGTCGCCATCGTCGCCATCATCGCCATCGCCATCGCCATCGTCATCGTCGTCACCATCGTCGTCACCATCGTCGTCATCGCTACCTAAAAGCATATTTAAAATATCATCATCGCCTTCTTCCTCCTCGAAAACTAATTCTTTGGCTGTCGTAATAACCGGTGTTCTATTCTCTCCAAATGGTTTCTCTCCCTCACTCACAATTTCAGGGACAACCAACTCTTTTGTTTGTGCCTTTTTGGTACAGATACTCTTAACCTTATCCTCTTCCTTACCTTGAACTATAGAGAGAAGGGAACTTACATATTTTGAAAGTAAATCAATATACTGAATATTATTAATGTTTTTTATAGTAATAGAAACATTAGTCGTGAATTTTACCATTTCGATTGTTGTAGCAAAACCAGGATTGTCCTTTATTCGCAATTTTCTATTTTGAAAAATTGTTTGTTCTACATCTACCTCATTAATAAACGAAATAAATTTTTCTTCTGCTTGTTCTTGTGTTAAATTGAAATTTTCTTTGACCCTTTCAATTACTACCTGACGTTGGTCACCTTTATTAATGAGTTCTCGTATAAACGCGTCGATTGCTGTCATCTCGTTGTAATTGGATACACGTTTATACCGCATCTGTATTCCGCCCTTTTTTGTTATAGTGTCTTGCGATACATTAAAAATCGATGAAACACAACTTATATAAGGTTTTATATTGAATTTTTGACTTATAGTTGAGGTAGTAATATAGGTCATATCAATAACCTCGACAGTGGGTTCATCGAAAGATTTAAATAATGCGTAATGAAAACCACTCTCCTTGACGTATTTTTGAATTTCTTCTAGAATGGGATTAATACGAATGCGAATTTTATCACTAATATCCTCCACAGATAAAGGTTTTTGCGATTCTCCCATAATCTGGACGGTCCCATTTTCGTAAATGGAACACGCGAGTGATTCATCTAGAAAGAAACTAAGAGTGCTGCTTTTACCGATGAGTTTGATAAGTTTAATTATCATTGCCTTAGACATATAGGGGATTTTGGTTCCATCGATAGTTCTCTCTTCCGAATAGAGGCGGAGCAGGTTTTCGCGGCGAAATCCAGGATTCAGTTTCACAAATGGCATATCTTTTGTTGAATGTATAATCTTGAATAATTGCTCTAGAGGCAGAATAATATCGATAATTTGGTGCATCATAATGTTGTATTCCACTATTCCAGATGAAAGAGATGGATAGCGGGATGATTTTGCCAAATCGTAAAATAAATCTACACTTTCGAATATCTTTTCCACTTTCTCAGACAAAAGGGTTTTATTTTTTTCCAGAAGTTTTTCTCTCTTCTTTTCGAAATCCTTAATGGTTTTTATACCTGCTTTCTCTAGAAAAGGAAAGTATATTTCAGTGTTGCTATCTAATTCGTGTGATTCCATATGTTTGAATAAGGTATCTGCACTGATAACATGAAATATGTTTTCATGAATATTTCCTATATCCATAACAAGAGAACTATTCGTAGTTGTTACCATGCTTGATGCGTGTTCTTGTAGAAATGTATCCTCGTTCAGTTTTGTTTTCAGTTTCATAGGATTCACAACATAAGGATAAAGTATTGATTTATGTCCACGAAAGAGTTGTCCAACAGGAATATTTACCAGATGGGGTTTATCCAATCCCAGGTGATACAGGTCTGCTACTGTGAAATCATTTTTTTCCTTCATTTTTTTTAGCATAGCATCGTGGTCTTCTATGTTAAGTAGAAAATTAGAGAGACGCTGATAAGTAATTGGTATTTTTCTGCTCTGACTTAATTCTCTGTAGAGTATCTCGGGGACAAACCGTTTTTGTTGAGTAACATAGATATACACAGCATCATACGCTAATTCTTCATCAAAAACTGCTATTATTTTACGTTTAAGAGTGTCTATGGTATCGTCTTTGTGCAGGGTGGGAATATCCTTCGTTGTTTTTCCATTTAATTTTACTTTGAAAACTTTACTCATTTGTATAATATCTATATAATAAATTAAAAGGGGTTTAGTTTATATATATATTTAAGATGAAAATGATTGTGGCAGTTGATGAAAAAAATGGGATTGGTAAAGATAACAAATTACCATGGCATCTTCCAGCAGATTTGAAACGATTTGCTAAATTAACCAAAGGAAATGGAAACAATGCCGTTATTATGGGAAGAAAAACATATGAAAGCATAGGTAAACCCTTACCTGGTCGCGTTAATATTGTCATGACTAAAGGTATGGTATCACAAAAAACAGAGATAGATACTACAAAAGTCTATTTTTGTCATACAAAAGATGATGTCATACAATTTTGTAGAAACAACAACTTTGATACTATTTGGGTGATAGGTGGTTCATCTATTTATAAACAATTCATCAATCATAGTGTTGAATTGTATATTACTGAAATACATGCTGATTTTCAATGTGATACATTTTTTATACCAGACTATGAGAAATTATTTGAAAAATGTAGTATTCAAAAGAATTGTATTAATGACGGTAATTTTACGTATTCTTATAAATTATTTACATAAATAACTGTATATTTTACGACTCGAGTATTTCACAACATAAATCATAAAGTAAATAATCCATTGTATTATTATGTTTAAATTTATGTTTCGTAAATGCGTTTATCTTATATTCATTGGATGTTGTTTGATTATTTTTTAGTTCTAATGATTTTATTTTTGTTTTTAGTAATGTGTTCAGTTTTTTAACCGAAAGTTCTTCCTTTTCAACAATCATTATAAGCGAGAATCGCTCTATAATGTTTTCTTTAGTAATATCTTGAAGGTTTCTGAACCCCAAATAATGACTAAAATAGTTATTCGTGATATCTTTGATTCCCGTCCATCCCACTTTTTCTTTATCACCAAAATGGTAATAATACTCTTCAAAAGTGTAAATACTACGAAATGAATTGCTATGATTAAAATGACGAATCGCACGGTCTAGGGGTTCACACATAATAGTAAATAAATTTGGCGGCGAAACCATTATATTATTCAAATAAGTGATATAGTTTGGTTGGTAATTAAGATAGTGAATACTCATTACGTATTTTTTCTCTTCCTTAACTGAAAAAATAGCATCGTATCCTTTTGATAAAAATTCTTCTTTTTTACAATATTTTGAAGCATACAATTTTTGAACAAGATTGTTGTCATGACAATGAAGGGGGCGCAAATAAGCAAATGCCTTTTTTGTATTAGAACTAGAGAATGGTGTTCTAATCTTGTAGTTTGATTTTTTGTTGTTAGTCTCGTCATTTATATTGGTATTGACGTCGTTTATATTGGTATTGACGTCATTTATATTGGTATTGACGTCGTTTATATTGGTATTGACGTCGTTCATATCGTTCATATCGTGTAGTCTATCTGTTTTGGTTATCAATGACGTTGTATAATTAAAAGATTGAGGTTCGTTAGTTATTTTATCCATATCAATATAGATAATCGAATCGCGAATCATTCTTTATACTTATACTTTAAGGATAAATTATTTAAACGCAAATATTTAGATATTACCAAGATATGACTGTTATATGTTCACGATGTTCCGAAAAAAGAGCGTATAGAGACTGTCTTATGAAAGAGAACAAAGACCATTTTATATGCTATTTTTGTTTACGTCATTATCAACCCACACACAATGTAAAAGATACAAAGGCATTAAAAAAGTGCGATATTTTTACATTAAACTTAAATGAAAAACTGTGTGATTATTCATTTGTGGAGTGGGGCAAAGCCAAAGAAATGAATAAGGTTTTGGTCTTGATAAACGAAGAAGGTAGTGATTCATATAATTATTTGGTTCACGATTCAAAAAAATCATTCAAACATCTTTCGGAAAAAATGCGTGATATGATTATTCAACGACATCATGGGTTAAAAGCAAATAATTACACAGAGTATAAGACTCTTATAGAAAATAACAAAACCGAGAATAGAAGGTTTATACTGTAAGTTTTAACTGTCTAAATAATAGGCGGATAACCATCCTATTACTCCACCAAGTGTATCACCTATTCTATTTGTTATAGAATCAGATTGTGGTTTTCCACCTGGCCATACAAGTATATATTTATTATGATATTCATTCCGGTTTGTGTGTTCTCTAAAAATTCAAATATAGTATGCACAACTAACCAAAGAGAGAGAGACATATTCCAGAAGTATGCCACTATACCTACAGCAAAATGAAGATAGGTAAATTTATCAAATAATTTATATCCCATTATATATAGTATATATAGTATATATTATAGTATATATAGTATATATTATAGTATTGCTTTCAGTATAAATATTTCGTTACCGTAATCCAGTAATGTTTTTCTATTTTCTAAGGTGTTTGAACGCGCGACCAAACAGAGAGAAGGAGAAGACCTCCTAGTTTTATTACTCACCTCATTTAATGCCTGAAGACGTCGTTCTTTTGTTGCTAAATGGTGAAATGAAGCAACAGAAAACAAGAAATTAAAGTATGAATTTTCAAAGGGTATAGAAGTCATATCTGCCAGATATACATCTTTTTCTCTTTTTCGTGATATATTTACAAACGCTTGGCAATTATCAATGCCGTATACTGAAACATAATCATTGATAAATCCATTCATATATTCTTCCAATATAGCAATGAGATTGAGATTGAGATTGAGATTAATCAATTTTTACCGCAAAAAAGACACTTCCAAAATGATTTTGATTTTTTTTCTTTTTCTTTTTCTTTCTGCAAATGATAGAATTTTCGTTTTAAAATATCGTAATGTTTTATTAAACGCATCTTTTCGTTTTTATATTGTCTCTCTTTCTCTTTTAAAGTTATTATTTCTTGTGTAAGGTCATTCACATTTTGCGTCATATTCCAAGCAATTCTCCACCCCGTTTCTTCGTCATTCATATTTTACTTACATACACGTAATATATAAAAAACTACAAAAAAAATGGAATGCTTATTTAGAGACATATCCTATAAAATATGTTTTGTGTATATGATTTTGAGTTTTCTGTGAATGAAAATTAAAATCGTTAGAACAATCTATTTTTCCACCACCACGTGATAATAAGATTTGAGTTCCTCCAGGATGTTCACTTTTATTATAGTATGATGTTATATCATAAACTTTATTATTTGAAATAACCCACAAGGATTCTTTCGAATTATGTAGTGCTATTTCTGAACGCGAATAGTATTTTTTATTCGATTTAAAAAAAAATAAACTCATTCCATTTCCCATTATATATAAAATATGTATTTTTAATTTTCTAATTTTCTAATTTTTATTGCGAAACATAATATGACTAAACTCTGGATGTTTCAGATAATCTATGATATTATTGATTGACTTTTTTACCTCTTCGTCTGTCATTTTATTGACATCTTTGCTAACAATGGGATAATAACATGAATTGCGATTTCGTGCTACATAAATCGAGGCACCTTGAAGACGCTTAAGAATGGAGCGAACATAAGTTCCGTTCATTGTTGATGCTGTAAACTACTATCTTATAGGTATATTATTTTATTTCAATTTTAATCAATAATTAAGGCAATGATTCCAATATTTGAAATAATATGAATAGTAGCATGCCAAACATCACCACATGTTTTGTGCGAAGTCAAATCGTATTTTATATAAATATAATAGATGTAGACTAGGGTTAACCATGCTGTAAAATAACCTAAACTCAATTTGGCGTTAGCCACAATAAACCATCCAATACATATTGACGAAATTGACGAATCAATACGTCTGATTACTTCAATAATTTTTGGTTTTATTACAGTAAGGGAAAATCCGTGATAAAGTATGGAACTAATGGCAAGTACATCACAACCATATGATAATTCTATTTTATTTTTCAAGAAAGCATAATGAGCATTTATTATGAAATAAAATGACGTAACTAGTGTAAGTAAACTGCCATTGGAACACTTGTTTATTCCTTCTACAATTTTATTTTTAGCAATATTATTATAATCGTCAATGATGCACCCTACAAGTATGAACTGTGTTCCAATAATAAGTCCGATTGAAATTAATTCATAGGGCGCAAACATGATAGCAGTAATGTTAATATATGCTTAGTTGCTTATCAAAATTCAATTATTTGAAAAAAGAAAAGGAATCTAAAAGATAGGAGTAGGGACACAATCATATTACTAGTAGAGAGGCAGGACAATTAGCATTTTTTATTGAGAATAAACCAACAAACCATTAAATCCATTATGTGGTTTTCGTCGCGTTGTTTTTGATGTAGTAGAAGAATCATCATCATCACGCTCTACGTCGGACGAAGATTGTTTATTTCGTTGTTTATTGGATTTTGTGCTTGGTATGACGTTCCATGTTTCACCGTCATTATCGGTAACTTCGATTGCCTTTCGGTTTGTTCGTTGCTTCTGTGAACGTTCTTTTTCATTTGAACCAATGCGTTTATTCTCCTTTTTACCATTTTTGGAGGTATAACTTTTTACTAGTGTGAAATATTGGGGTTCGTCATAGACAATTTTGAGTTTTTCACCATCCACCAAACTTGTTCGCATGGATTGTATATCCTCTTCCTTATTCCATGATATGAAGTGAATAAACGCCATATGATATTCATCCCCTTTTCGGTCTACCTTCTGAACGAAATCGATATTTTTCACCTTTCCTAGTTTCAATTGGTCTTCAATTATTTGAATAACTTGTCCGTCATTAAAACTGGATGACAGACGAGGAATACAGAGACTAGGTTGGGTAATCTCTTCTGTTTTTGATGTAGTCAATACTTGTTCTTGAGGAGGAGCAGCACTGGCAAGAGGAGCAGCATTGGCAGGAGGAGCAGCACTGGCAAGAGGAGCAGCAGCAGTAGCAACAGCAGCAGCGTAGTTAAGTTTCGTCATCTTTGGAGTATGTAGGTAACTTGAGTTATATAAATGGATTAATAACGTTTCAATTTTTTACAAGTGATATCTATCTCTTAAATCTTTAATCCCTATCATAAAAACTTCTCGTCCCAAAGGGCGTTGAAACTTTTTTTTTGCTTCTAACCGCATTAAAATGAACGTCGTAAAAATACCCCAACACTTGTAGAGTATCTTCAGTCAATATATCGAGAACATCGGCATAAGAATCCCTATATTCACGATTATATGAAAATATTTCGTCGAGAGTATCTTTTGCCGCATAACTTGGAAACTTAATGATTCTGTTGAAGGTTTCGATAGGACTGTTAGATTTTTCAATTTCTTTAATTTCTTCTTCATTTAGTACATTCCACCCTTTTCTCAAAAATGTTGGGAAATCGTGATGAAATGATGCTATACACCTATCAAGGTCATCATTATTTTCATCAAATGTTTTGTAATCATCATAAGTGATAAATGGTTTATATTCATTATGGACTACATTCCTATCCTTATCACTATCCCCTTCATTTTCATATTGGAACCATACATCCCAAATATCCTTACCATCATTTTGAATAATTTGGGCGAATCTACGTCCAGAAAACAGAGGTTTTGTTAAAAGTGATTGAGATGAAGTATTCAAAATTATAACTACTAGTGAGGTCTTTTCTTTCACATCCCGGACATGTAGAGGTAATTTTTGTTTTCTCTCTAAACATAAGGTACTCATTACAATTGGTGTTACTCGTGAAGAAATCATTTCCGTAAACACACTGTATTCATGAGATGAAACATCGGTATTCTGTATGGTGTTGTAAAAACGAAGTTCATCAGACGTTAAGGGGATACGTATATGGAGAAACATGTTTGTGATGCGCAATATATATATAAAAGCATTTCAATTTTTATTCAATAGATTATATCTATATCTATATATATATATAGATATATGGAAGGAGGTAAAGTTATAGGTTCGGGAACTTACGGATGCATATTTAAACCATCATTGCCATGTAAGGGTTCGCAAACGAGAGTTCCGGATACTGTTAGTAAATTAATGAAAATAACGGACGCAGATGATGAAATGAAAGAAATAAATAACGTTTTACAAAGAATAAAAAATATACCTGATAATAAACTATTTTATATTATTAGCGGAGTGAAAAAATGTTCCCTTGGTAAAATAGAACCAAGTGATTTGGAAGACTTTAATAAAAAATGCTACGCAATGGAACGACAAAAAATAAATGAAGAACAAATGAAGAATCCCGATATTATTAATAAACTGAGTTTACTACAATTACCTGATGGGGGTAAAGACATAACACATTATTTTGGAAGTAGAATAAAATCCTTTAAACCTAGTCTCTTTGTTAATGTGAATAATGCTCTTGTAAAATTACTCGAGTTTGGTATAGCACCATTAAAAGACGTTGGAGTGCTACACCAGGATATTAAAGGAAATAATATTGTCTACTCGGAGGAAAAAGATTTGGCACGTTTAATAGACTGGGGACTCGCTACTCTTTTTGAAAAAGATAATGTTCCACAAAATGTTAGAGGATGGCCTGTTATGTTTAATCAACCTTTTACGAATTTAGTTTTTCATAAAAAAATCCAGCAATTTTATAACACTATTGTAAATAGTAATCCGGTAATTGTTAAAAAAATTGCCACATATAAAGGTGATAATTTAGTAGACGAATTAATAACAGACATACAGCAAAAATTAACCGACGGTATATTTTCTCATCCTGATAGTATTATTAATACTATTGGAAGTGAAGGTCATCTATATTATCTTTTTGATGTTATAAAAAGAGCAGCATCCTTGGAAAGTAACCCTAATCACCCCATTAAAAAAACATCTAGAAGGTATTCAAGCATTAAGGATTACTTATTTAATATAATAACACGGCATATGGCGTCTGCATTTTTATATTTTTCAATTAAACCCAATAATACTATAGGTTCTTTTAACGAAAAGAAATTTTTTTACGAGGTTTATAAAACCAACTGCGATGTTTTTGGGTTTTTATCTACATACGTGGATATTATTATGAATAATAAGATGCCTCTGGAGTTACGTAGGAAAACATACGAAACGGTTTTGAAACCATTTTATTTTGAAAGCACATTTGCACATAATCCATACAATGTAAGTAATATTGTTAATGTATGTCTTGATTTAAACAATGAATACATTGAAAAGGATGAAAAAGATAAAAAAATAAATACCCATAATTTTTTTAAACTTGAAGACGAGAGAAAAGATGATATTATGGAAATTTTTACATGGAGATTAGGTAAACGATGTCCCAATGGTTCACGACGAGATAAAAAAACTAATAAATGTATAAAATTTAAAATTAATAAAAAAACTGTAAAACATGTTAAAACTGTTAAACCTGTTAAAACTGTTAAAAATGTTAAAACTGTTAAAACTGTTAAAGATAGTAAAAGATCATCAGATATATTTTCTTGGCCAAAAACAAAAAGATGTCCTCGTGGTTCGAGACGAGATAAAAAAACACAGAAATGTGTAAATATAAAAATATAAAAAATATAAAAAATATAAAAATATAAAAAATATAAAAATATAAAAAAATATAAAAATATAAAAAAATATATATATTTTTATTTTTATTTTTATTTTTTTTATATTTTTATTATATAGATGAACGGCGGTGAAGTATTAGGTTCCGGAACTTACGGATGTATATTTAAACCACCATTGCCTTGTAAAGGTTCTGAAGAAAGACCATATGATACTGTTAGTAAATTAATGGTTAAAAGGAATGCTGATGAAGAGTTAAAGGAAATAGAAGGAGTTTTAGATAGAGTCAAAAATATACCGAAAAACGATGAGTATTATATTATTAGTGGAATTAAACGTTGTGATGTTGGAATAGTCACTAATGATGATTTAAAAAATTTTGATACAAAATGTTACGCAATGAAACGACATAAAATAACTGAAGAACAAATGATGAATCCTTATATTATTAATAAACTAAGTTTACTACAACTACCCGATGGTGGTCAAGATATAACTCATTATTTTGGAAGAGGAATAAAGTTATTTAATCCCGAACTCTTTGCCATGGTGAATACTGCTCTTGTTAAATTACTTGAGTTTGGCATAGCACCATTGAAAGATGTTGGAGTGATACATCAGGACATTAAAGGACAAAATATAGTCTATTCTGAAAAAAAGGATTTGGCACGTTTAATCGACTGGGGTTTAGCTGTTATTTTTAAAATAGATAATAAAGAAGTTCCACAAGGTGTTAGAGGATGGCCTATTACATTTAATCAACCCTTTACCAATCTTATTTTTAATAAAAAAATTCAAAAAATATGCGATAGTATAATAACACCATATAAAGGTAAGGATATTTATTCATTAAGTAATGAATTCTCATCATTTGTAAAATATGAGATACATAAACGCATATTTTCAGATTCCGATAAATTTCTTGAAATAGTTGGAAGTTATGGACATATCGAGTTATTCATAAAGATTATTGAAAACGCATCACAGTTTGAAACAGATTTGAAAGATGAAATAAAACAATTAGCACCGGTTGATTATTTAATTTCTATTATATCACAACAATTAACAGATGTGTTTTTGATATATTCAATAAATTCTCAAAATAATACTCTTGGCAATTTTGATGAATATCATTTTTTTAACGAAATTTATAAAACGAATTGCGATGTTTTTGGATTTTTATCTACATACGTGGATATTATTATGAATAATAAAATGCCTCTGGAGTTACGTAGGAAAACATATGAAATGATTTTGAAACCCTTTTATTTTGATTTTAAGTTTTCTTATACCCCATATGATATTTCCACCATAGGAAAGGTATGTTCAAATTTATCATCAGAATATGAAAGTAAAATGGATACTAATGAAGTTCCAATACCTGATCAATACGTCCCTGATAATGATGATAATAGAATGGATACTAGTAAATCTCTTACACCGATGCAAACTACTAGTTCAACTCTTACACCGATGCAAACTACTAGTTCCACTCCTCGTTTTGTAGGTGGAAAGACTGCCAAGGGCAAAAAGACTGCCAAGGGCAAAAAGACTGCCAAGGGCAAAAAGACTGCCAAGGGCAAAAAGACTACCAAGGGGAAAAAGACTACCAAGGGGAAAAAACTACACTAATTTATATGTTATATTAAATAAAAATTTTACGAAGAATGTATAAATATAGATAATGAAAGTATTTTATTAGAACTATTACTATACAGGGAGTAAAATTAGTGGTCGTAGTAAGGATTATCAGCAATTGTCATCCCACAATATCCAGTGGGGTTTTTTTTATAATCGATGGGGTTGTATAAACCATATTCAACCGCATTTTCAAGAATAAATTTAAACGTATTCCAATATTCAGGTGTGTGTCCTATACTCACTGTTGCTATGTGCGATAGT
>Ga0070754_10001027_pt1 | contig 23148 bp, 23 predicted proteins | sample VirMetDEL_Sep_01_FD_75181 | JGI IMG/M metagenome (GOLD analysis project Ga0070754, IMG submission 75181) | Aqueous microbial communities from the Delaware River and Bay under freshwater to marine salinity gradient to study organic matter... | ecosystem: Environmental > Aquatic > Marine >...
CAGCACTAGGAACATCAGGTAAATTAGCGGTCTGTATCAGCGATTCAATCGCCTGTAGTTCTGCCTGTATAGGTTCTAGTTCTTTAACGAGAGGTTCAATATCAATACCTTTCATAATATCCGTAAAACTATTATCTAACTCGGTCAATTTTCCAACAATTTTGGTGTTTACAAACTCTTCTAATTGTTTTTTTGAATCTTTAATGTTTTCAACATTTATCATTAAAGCTTCCACCTTCGATTTAACATTCTCAATACGACTTCTTGTTTGTGCCAAAGCCTGAGTCGTCACACTTATAGCTCGTTGGTTCTCCTGTGATGTTGTCTGTAAGGAACCTGTTTTGGTAGTCAAACTAGCAAGTTTTTGATTAATCACTTGCATTAAATTATTGTCAACGGGTTGTGTCATAGTTATATATATTCAACAAAGAATATAATTTAATTAAAATTATCCACGCTACTGGTCTCTCCAATATCTTCGGATTCATATCCGATTTCTTTGTTGTGCCCCTCTTCTCGTTTTTCAAAGACCGTTATTTGTTGTTCCATCATATAAAGGAGTGTATCTAATTCTACAGTCTCTCTCAATTGTTTGAAATAGGTATTGCGAAGATTGCTTATTCCATCTTTTGCTCGCTTAAATTCCTGCACTAGTCTAGGATAGTGAAGATTTCCTTTATATGTTTTTAATGAATCTAATCCACTCTCTATTATTTCCTTAATAATTTTCTTTTGACTATCATAATTCTCATTATAATAATAGCGGCGCACACGCGTTGCCCAATCAGAATTCCTAAAATGTACTTTTTCCTTGAAGAATAATTTTTCTCCTTCCTGTGTTCGTGCTAAAAAAGAGAGATTATCAATTGTATTTTGTAATGGAGCAGGTATTCTATAATCCGACGTCATATAATTATAGAATACTATTATTTCCTATTTAAATTAAAAACTGCTAAAATCAGTTAACATAGGTTTAGGCAAATATTGTTCGTTGGATGAACGGTAATTAGGGACCTTTTTACACTCGAATGCTGGTTCAGGACAGCGTCCACATGGAGGACACGCTGGGCACGGTTTTTGACGAGGACATGCGCTAGGTTCGGGACACGCCGGACATACTGGTGGAATAACCTGCGATTTCAAGATGTAGAGGTCTTCATCACCTTCGGGTATTTGCGATTTAGGGATACCATTTCCTGATTGAGTATCACTATCTTGCTTATTTTCTTTATCTTCCTTATCTTTATTCGATGTCATTCCCTCAACAACTCTCCCTGTAACCATTCCTAAAAATAATGATACAATTATAATTAAAAAAAGCGAAAAAGATGTTAATTTCATTTTATATTAAAAATAGACAAAAAAATTGAATAAATTATTTATTGTTACTCAACCTGTAGATTTAGTTTTGTTATGGAGAAAACCGAGATTCCGAAAACTAAATATGGTCTCTCTATTTACAGAAATCCTAATCCCGAAATTTTTGAAATTGGTGTAGATGAAGCAGGTAAAGGACCCATGTTTGGACGTGTTTATGCTGCTGCCGTTGTTTTGCCAAAAGATCCAGAACAAGAAATGTTTAATTACACAGATTTGCGCGATAGTAAAAAAATAAAATCCCTCAAGAAACTGAAAACAACTGCTGAGTATATTAAAGAAAACGCACTAGCCTGGGCAGTATCTTATTGTGATGAAAAGGAAATAGATTTAATTAATATTAGACAAGCAACCTTCAAGGCAATGCACAATGCCATAGAAAGCGTTGTTGGACAACTTGAACGTTTGGAACAATCTAAAAAAGATAATGTAGCAAATCTAGCAAATTTAGCAAATCTAGCAAATAAATCAAGCATGGATATTCAACTTATGATAGATGGAAATGATTTCAAACCGTATATGTGTATGCAAGGTTCCATGTTTCTCGCATTGCCTCATACATGCTATGAGGGGGGGGATAATAGATTCACTTCAATTGCCGCAGCATCTATTCTGGCAAAAACTGAACGCGATATCTATATTCTAGATTTGTGTGAAAAGAATCCAGAACTTAAAGAACGGTATAGTATTGATACAAATAAAGGATATGGAACAAAAAAACATCTAGAAGGTATTCAAGCATTTGGGATTACAGAATGGCATCGGTGTTCCTATGGAATTTGTAAAAATTATTGACACATTATTATCGATTCAAAATATTAGTAATATATATTATCTTTTTTAGATTACATAGTAATTATGTCAACACGTCTTTTATTAGTTCATGAATCCCCCAAAGTTATTTCACTTATATTAAATAGAAACAGCACACGTTTAGGTCGTGTTCGATTCACTCCTCCAACAGTGACCACCAATACCGACGACACTATAGCATATTTACATCATATAAAAGTAAACCATTTTTACCGTAATAAAGAAATAGGTAGTTTTATGCTCAATCATATGAATACCTATTTAAAAAAAAATACATTAGCAGAAACAATCAAAAGTGTATTATGGGATGATATGAGTAATCCTTATCTCTCTTCATTCTTTATAAAAAACGGATATACACTCAATACTGGTGAACAAACTATTTACGATGATGGCGAGAAGATTTTTGAAATTACTCCTATAGAGAGAAATTTATAGATTTGTAGTTTTTTGAATTCAATCATAAAAATTGAATAGAAATACTTTATTTTATCTATATATATTCACACGAAAAATGAAGGTTCTTGTTTTCGACACCGAAACCACTGGATTACCTCAGCGTAATAAATATGGGAAAAAAGCATCCATTTATGAGACCACATTGTGGCCTTATATCATTCAACTTAGTTACATTTTGTATGATACAGAAAAGCATAAAATTATTATAGACCATGACCATATTGTTAAAATACCTGACCACTGTGAATTAACTGAAAAAAGCGTGGAAATGCACGGAATTACGAGGAATCGTTCTATTCGCGAAGGTATCTCCATCAATGAGGCATTAGATCTCTTTCATGTTTGTGTGAATTCTGCCGATATGATTATCGCACATAATCTCTCTTTTGACCGTCAAATAATATTGGTAGAATCTATACGCCATCGTAGAGGGGGACCATTTTATTCAAAATCCTCATCACAATTCTTTTGTACCATGAAAAATACTGTAGAACTATGTCAAATAATGGCAACCAATACGAAAACTGGCGAAACGTATATGAAATTTCCACGTTTAAGTGAACTTCACCAGCATATGTTTGGTGAAGAACCGCGAAATACACACAACTCATTCGTGGATATTCTCATTTGTCTCAGATGTTATGTCATGTTGACTGAAGGCACTGATATTCGCAATAAAAGCAGAAAATTTAAAAAATTTTACAAACCCATTTGTCCTTGATATTACATCAATTTCAAACCTATTTTTATCCAGAGCACATGATACATTCGGGTTCAATCGTGAATTGTTGAACTTGATGTTTAGGTTTTCGTCGTAAATAATAAATTCCTGTTTTTAATCCGCTTTTCCAAGCGTGAAAGTGCATAGCGGTCAACTTATTATAGTCGGGGTCCTCTAACCATAGATTCATACTTTGACTTTGACATATAAAAGCACCGCGGTCTGCTGCCATATCAATAATATCACGCATCTGCATTTCCCAGACAATTTTATATTTTTCTTTAAAGGCATCACTCAACCCTTCTATCTGTTGAATGCTACCACGGTTTCGTATAATATTGTTTTTTAGGTCTTCATTCCATAATCCCATATCAATCAATTCCCGCATGAGATATTTATTAATCACTGTAAACTCACCAGCATTGGTTCGTCGTGAATAAATATTACTTGTCATGGGTTCGAATGCCTCGTTATTTCCCAAAATCTGACTGGTGCTTGCTGTTGGCATCGGAGCAATTAGAAGTGAGTTTCGCATACCATACGTCATAACCGATTCTTTTAGTGTATCCCAGGCATATCGTTCTGAAGGAATGACACCCCATAAATCAAACTGTAATTCTCCACGACTTGCTGGACTGTCTGTAAAGGTAGAATAAGAACCAAGATGATTTTCACGTAGATTCAGTGTTTCATGATAGAGTGGTCTGTATTCCTCTATTAACTGCTTCATTGTTTGGGACATTTCCTTACCATTTAGATTTGTTATTGTATCACAGCACTTATCGTTGTAGTTGGAAAAAGTGATATAGTCATTATCGAGTGCTTGACGTATGGTTTTCATTGCCGATACGCGCTTCAATGCCAACTCATTCGACATTTCGACAGCACCGTGGTAAATGGTTTCAAAAATTAGTTTATTCACTTGTTTTCCTTCGTCACTCGTAAAAGCAATATCCATCTTGAAGAATGTGTCTGCAAGTCCTTGGATACCTATCCCTATAGGTCGATGAAGCATATTTGATTGCTTGGTTTTTTCTGTAGGATAATAGTTAATATCAATCACACGGTTTAGATTTTCCGTCACTATTCTGACTACCCTGTGAAGTGCTTCATAATCATAACTTTTATCATCCTTGACAAACTGCGATACTGCTATGCTTGCCAAATTACATACAGCACTTTCATCAGGCGATGTATATTCCACGATTTCCGTGCAAAGATTACTGGACTTTATAATTCCTAGATTTTGCTGATTTGATTTGCTATTACACGCATCCTTATAAAGCATATACGGTGTTCCTGTTTCCATCTGACTATCTAGAATTTGAAACCACAACTCACGCGCTTTCAGTTTTTTTATCCATTTTTTCTGGGCAACATAGGATTTAAAAAGTGTTTCGTATTTATCACTGTGCACATCTGAAAGACCTTTAGCTATATTAGGACAAAAGAGATACCAATCGCTATCTTGCTCGACACACTTCATAAAATAGTCCGAAATCCAGAGACCGTAGAACAGGTCCCTTGCTTTCAGTTCCTCATCTCCGTGATTTTTGCGCAATTCAAGAAAGTGTTCGATATCACCATGATGTGGTTCTATGTAAATGGCAAAGGACCCTTGTCGCTTACCACCGCCTTGGTCCACGTAACGCGCAGTGGAATTAAAAACACGCAACATAGGCACTATACCATTACTGCTACCATTTGTTCCCTTAATATGAGATCCTTCACAGCGAATTTTATTGATGTCCAATCCGATACCACCAGCCCATTTTGAAATCATCGCACAGTCTTTGAGTGTGTTATAAATGCCTTCGATACTATCTTCTTCCATAGTGAGTAAGAAACAAGAACTGAGTTGGGGACGCAACGTTCCTGCATTAAAGAGTGTGGGGGTCGCATGCGTGAAAATTAGTCTGGACATATGGTCATATGTTTCCAATGCCTTGACTATATCATTAAAATGAATTCCGAGAGCTACGCGCATCCACATATGCTGAGGACGTTCTTGTATAATGCCTTGGACACGCATCAGGTATGCTCTCTCTAAGGTTTTAAATCCAAAATAATCAATCGCATAATCACGAGTGTAATCAATTGTTTTTTCAATAAGCTCTTTGTTTTGCTGAACACAATTCCATACTTCTGGAGCAAGAAGTTCATTATTGAAGAGAAGTTCGGCAACTGAAAAAAAAGAACTATAAGTGTTTTTTTGGAGATTAGAGATGCTTATACGTGATGCAAGAGCACCATAATCATAATGGATAGTATTCATAGAAGCACATTGCTCAGATGCTAATTCATCCAATTTGCTTGTGGGGATACCATCGTAGAGTTGGTCTATCACCCTGAGAGAAAGTGATGAATAGTTGATTGTTGTTAAATTTGCTTCTTTACCGAGTGTTTTCAGACGCCTCAATATTTTATCGAAGGCAATTTCTTGTTTCTCTCCATTTCGTTTGATAACATACATTTCATTTGAATCAGACATACTTAATACGAGAATTAAATGAAATGTATTTATATAGATTTAACATCCATAACAATCGGATGCAAAAATACAACTATCCGGTGTATTTGTAGGATTTACGCAACCCACTACTCCATTTCCTAAAAATCCGCATCCTTTACGGCAACGTGCGGTATATAACCACGAGGGATAGTAATCGTAGATGACAGGTGGCCATGAAGGTCTCCATCCACCCCAATAATAATTGTCGGGAACATCATACAGTCGTGTCCTAGGACCTCTTACCCAACCAGGAAATCGTCTCCTGTATTTTCCGGGATATCTCTTTCTTCCTTTTGGAAATCTTTTACCAGGACCTCTTCCTTTCCCCTTTCCTCTTCCTCGAAATCCCTCAACAATATCATACGTCAATGACAAAACTAGTATCAATATTATGAAACCATATAAAATCCACATGATTCTTTTTATACTTAGCAAAGATTATAATAATTCACGCGGATTCCTTTATTAAAACCAGGCATTTCTGCTTCGGTAGGCAATGTTACTTTGCGATTATCATAAACGTCTCCACACATTTCTGCTCTACTACATGTTCCATTATTGGGTTTACGCCATTGACGGAGATTATTGATATGAACAGAATGTGCTGGAAAAATAGGATAATTAACATATTGGTCGGATGATTCTAAATCAGATACTGTAGGTTTTGGTTTATGTAATGGATACCATTTTTCAAGTAATAATTGGGATGGATACACACCACTTGCTGAGAGAGTGCTGAATGTTTCCTTAATAGAATACATCGAAAGAGCAAAAATAGCTATAATAATAAATGTAATTTCTAAATATCGCGTTACCATATTTATTATATTATACTAAGAAAAGAGTTTTAGCCTATGTGTTATTTATTCTAAAAATGTCCTTTTTTGTTCTATAGTTATTATATTTTAGACGATTGTTATTAAAGTTATAGTCGTTCGGTTTAGAACGCTTCATAAATATATTAACAGGTCTAAACATGTAATTATACGGAAAATTATTCATTTCGCACCATTTTATAGATTTTTCTATATTCATTTTTCGTAATTTATCAATTTTATCAGTTCGCTTTTCTTGAATCATCATTAGTGTTGATTGAATGATTGATAATTGTTTTTTGCCAAAAATAACATTTAGTTCTTCAATATCCTTAATAAACCATAATGGAATATCTATACTTAAAACCGATTCTATCATCATATCTTCATTTTTAAAACAACTCAAAAAATTATAAAAAGTAGGAATTAAACTTTCGGTATTTTTATATAAAAATCCTTTACAAACTATATATTTTTCAGAATTAGCAAAACGACTTGTTTTTGGTTTACATATAGTAACCTTTTCATAAAAAGAGTGTAAGATGTAGATTAGTTCTATAGATGGTCTATAAAAAATATCGAATATCTTCAATACAAATGTTCCTTCCTTTTTTTGAAGAGTCAAAGCATACATTATTTGAGCGAATATCAACTTTAATGAATATAATTCTTGTTTTTCGTAGTCTACTGAAAAATCGAATCCTCCATCTCCAGTTACAAAATCCATAGAGTTTTTGTATTTTTCCATACAATGTAAATAATTATCTGCGTCTAAAATATCTCCATTCTTTTTTATACCATGTTCAATTTGTATGGATGTATGGAAACGAAATTTATCTAGTAATTTTCTCCATTTAGGAATATTTTTACTATTTGATTGTAGTGTCATTCCATAGTAAACATCCTTATTGATATATTTTTTTCTCAAATATATCATGGCTTCTATAAATCCACCTGGTCCTTCTGCCAAATGAAAAGATTTTAAAGGCATATCTTTATAGATTTCAAGAAGTTCAAAAAAATTAATGATTTCTATAAGTTTATAAAATGACCTGGAAATAGCGTAATAATTCGCTACTGAATATTGTGCTTGATTATTTATAAATGGAGGTGTATGTATATACTCATACGGGTTTGTTATTTTTTTGTATTTATCCCATTCTTCAACATTATTATCTATACATTTTTTTGCCTTTGTTAAAAAATGTAGTAATGAATCGGATACAGTTGTCTGTATAGAATCACTTTTATTTAATTTTAAACTAAAATCCTTTAATGATAATTTATTTTTAATATCCTGAAAAGTGAAAACAATCATTATACTATTATAATCTATAGCATAATCATTGTTTAGATTAATTTATTAAACACTTACTCTGTTTTGTTTTGTTTTGTAAACACTTACTCTGTTGTTATCACCAATTTCTTCTTAGTTTTCTTTGGTTTTCGTATTTTTAGTGTATCTGCTTTATTTAATTCTGCCTCCACAATACTTTCGTCACTATTTTCAAGTTTTACTTTCTCGGCGTCAAGTGTTCGTATCTTTTTAAAGGCAAAATAGGTGTTGTAGAACGAAATGGTGCGTTCATCCGGTTTCATTTTATATTTAGGTGTATAGAGTTGTTTAAAATTACCTATTCCTGATGGTAACCCATGTTCCTTTGCTTCACTCTGTGTGAGGGGTTTAAATCCATAATTTTCCATAACTCGCACCAAATAATCCACATTCACTAGGTATTCACGGAAATATTTGTTAATTGTTTCTTGATAAACATTTATTGCGTATCCTAGTGATGTTTCATCACTAACAAAGACGTCAGAATCGTATTCTTTAACAATATCCCATACTTTAATATCCCCATTTTCGGTGATTGTCAGGTGGTCTCCTTGTTTTTTATCTTTTAGTGCTTCGAATATTTTGCTGCCATCATAACATGTTCCAATAAAATACCCACCTAGTTTTACACACTCAGCAACATTTCGCATAAATCCTTGAAGGATATCATTATTCTCGAAAAAGTAGTGTAGCGCAAATTGACATGAAGCAATATCAAATCCGTTTGCTGCCTTTCCGTATTGGCGAACGACCGCCTTTCCTAATTTATCATTTTTAGGAATTTCACCGAAAACCGATTGCGTTATTTCCTTCCCCTTTTCGGTAAACATTGCTAAACCAGAACGGACATTCAGTGCGCTATTACCATTGACAAAGAGACAATATGGTACATTGCGATTGTCCCGTTTTGCCTTTAAATATCGTGCACAAGCACCATCTTGCTTATTTTCTATATTATCACGCGAAAGGTCTATTCCAAAGACAAATCCTAAATGAGCATTCGTCCACTTTGACAAATCTCCAGCCTTTCCAACCGAAAAATCAATGAGGGTATCTCCACGGTTGGAAACCCCTTCAATCAATCGTTTTTTTACACCAATATTGTGAAAGTAGCGTAGATTATGGGTAAAACTGTGGACTATTTTGCGATTGTAATAAACTTCATCATTGACATCTTCAGGAATACCTTCACCTGACGTCAACATCTCTGCCGTAACAGGGGCATGAATACTGTGCCAATTCCCGTTAGCTACATGATAAGCATTACCATAGTTTTTCTGTCCTGCCTTCAATTCTGCTGTTTTATCGTAACGCACGCGCAAAGGTTTCCATCTATATTCGTGTTCTTCTTCGATGTCATAACTAAATTCTACTATCGCATTATCTTCAATAACATCCCCGTTCGCACATATCATAGTATATGCTCCGGTGGCATCTTTTTGTAATAGTTGATGACAAATATGTGCTTTGTTGTCGTATGGATTTGTTGGATAAAAGGCAACCGGTTTATAACCTTCGTTGTTATCGATACCTTCCGGTTCTGGAAAAACATCATTATTTACATCTTGGCATGGATTTAGGAAACCATGCTTTGCCGGGTCAAAACCACATCGCAACGTTAAGATTTTATATTGAAGTATTTGGTCTTGACTTTTAGTATCCGTTCCATTTTTGAAGATGTTGCCTATTGTCTCGACACCCGACGCGTTTTTCTTGACACTCACCAAAAAGTCAATAGTATTGTATTTTGCGGGTTTCCACTTAAATGAATGAACCCAGGTGGTTTTAATTGGTTTACTTGCTTCACCTGGTTTATTACCTCCAACACCAAAGGTTGCTGGTGTGAAAATTAATCCATCGGTTTCATAAGGAAATAATCCGTCCTCTTCTTTCTGTAGTAATGTATTACAACCAGCAAATATAGATACGTCTTTGGTCCCTAAATAGAATTTTTTTGCCACAATCTTCATCGATACTGATTTTTTTGAGATGAGTTCCATTGACTTGGTTATTTCTTTAACAGCATCGTTTAGGAGTGGAAGACGGTATTTATTCGGTTCATCGGTTATTTGGATTGGCACAAAACTTAATTCGCGGACTGAATTACCTCCAATGTAATAAATGTCGAACGCAGCGTAGGTATCGAAAAATCCACCATTCTTATCGTGAAGAATGTGTTCTCCGTCTAATATGGTATTGAAGAGTTTTTTATCGTTAACAACAATACCCGTAAATTCGATACTCATTGTAGTGGGTATAAAATAAACTTTACCCTGTTCGCTTATAAACATGAGTTTGCGTATTCCATCTGCTTTTTCTGTCACAGTATAATTGCTTCTAATATTTGGAACATCAGAATCCTCGGACAAAGGTTGCACATTTTTCAGTTCGAGTGTGAGTGGTTGTGGACCACAGAAATCACGAGGAAATAAGGAATCTCTTTCCCTTCCTTGAACTAAATTGTGATAACCTCTGCCAACTTCCTTTTGCTCGTTAAGTCCAATAGGATAATTGGTATTCTGTAAACCGGCCAATGCGATTTTAATGGCACTTTTGAGTTGTTTTTCTACGCTTAATACTGTGGAATCATGATGTAAGCGATTGTTAATTATCTCAATTTCTATCTCATAGTGCTCAATATTTTGAAACACTCCCGAATCTTGAATATTATACTGCTTGTTATTCATACTTGATTTAACAACACTCAAATCAAAACGAACGGGATAGTTTGGATTAGTAAAACTGACGCGATTAATAAAGCGAAAGTTCTTTTTGGTGTTTGCCCATTCACTCATTAATTGTTTGATAACAGGCATCTTTGAGGTCATCATCGCCTCTTTTTGGTAAGAAATACGAAACTGGAAATCATCATTGTTTATTGGGAAGACACTATCGTCGCCTATTTTTGCGTAACTTTTCATCATATGACTTACAGCAGAGTCATTATCGTCTATGCTATTCGTTTTACAGTATTTTTGAATCGCCGAAATTCCAGTAACTTGGGTTCTAATATTCGAGATTTTTGTTCTTCCTGTTTTGATGTCAGTAAACTCGGTCTGTATCTTGAGTTGATACTCTCCTTGGTCGTTTGGGGCAACAAAATGTAGCGATTTTAATTTGCGAATAACATTATCAAACTCAATCTTCGTTAAACGACTCTTTGATGTCGTGCGAAAACGTACTTCCAATTCGTGATCATTTTTTGCACCGGGTCTCTCTAAAAGATCACGGAGCAAATCACGCAGGGTAAACACCTTTTTCTCTATTTTGGTTGTTTCCATCACCACTTATATATACTAACTACCGATATATTTTTAATCAATTTTGCTATTAATTTCTTCATATATAACTTGCTTAGTTTTCTTCTGTTCGAGAGATATACCGAGGATTTCGGCAATCATTTTCAATTCGTTAAGTTTATAACTAGACAAGGTTTTTAGTTGTGTTCGTATATCTTCCATCAAGAGTTTTCCATGAGTTTCCTTTTTTAGAATAAATTCCTTTTCTAAATCGCGTTCCATTGTATATTGCTCATGTTTATTCCTTGTTCGTTTAATCATATGAAATATAGTATCTTCGTCATTACTTACAAAAATGTAATATTTGTTGTTCCAAATATATATAACATTCATTTTATTAAACAGCACTAATGCTTTCAATGTTGATAGTGAAATATCTTCATCGTATAAAAGGGACGCTTCTATATCGTGAAACTTAAGTTTATGTTCTTTTAAAAAAGTCTTATTTTTTTTTAGATTTTCAATAAACGCCATAGCATAATCATTCTTCAGTTTGAAACCGTGCTGTTCTTTTATTTGTGGTGTGAAATCTACATTTACTAATGAGTAAAATGCCCAAAACAATGATTGATGAGTTTGTCTTTCACTTACATTATGTCTATGTGTTCCGACGCCAGTCTTTACTTGTAGTTTTGGTTTATCATTATCTTTTACAGATGTTGAAGATAACGATTGATGAGATGAACGTTTTTGTTCGTGTTTAAACTCTTCAAAAAAATTCTTAGTAATAGCATATTTTTGAAGATTACGAAGATTCATGAGCAGTTATAGTATTACTTGGTATATCTTTAATTGTTTTTTTATTCTCATTAAAGTATGCTTCTGTAAGTTCATTTTTAACATTCTCGACTTCAAGCAACGTTTCTTCTTGGTCACTAACGTAGTCTATATATTTATTAATATGGGTTAATTGTTCTTCGTTAAGTGATGATAAATTGAAAAAAATACCATTATTGTTTTCACTGACATAAATACCGTGTTTAACAAGTATTTTAAGAACATCAATTTGTTGTTTTTTGTTTAGTTGTTCTATCTTAGTTTTTAACGTAACAAGTTCTATCATAATTTATTTAATTTAATTCTTAATTTTTAAATGATTTATTTATTCAATACTATGAATGCTGATTTTACTAAAGTTGTCCCTGAGTTTGCCCCTCTGGTCGTGGTTTTACCAACTCACCTATAACTGAAATAAAGGGGTCGTTGAGTTCAAACCGTTGTCCTATAACTCTCACCACAATTGAGTCGCCTTCCTTGATGCTTTGAAAATAGTCATTCATATGATAATGATCTCGTGAAATAAAGATAACCAACGGTTCGGGTTCTACATCTGGAATTATTGCTCTAATACCTGCCTTTGTTACATTTTTGGCGTGCGCATTAATAAGCATTCCTTCAACCGGATGTGCAAAAAGTCCCTCCAACACCACTTCAAATTGAACGGCATCGCCACCGCGAATGCGTCCTGATGAAAATGTAATTATTTGAATACTGTTTGGTTTACAAAATCCGTCCTTGCTACATTTTCCCTCCAATTTATCTTTCATCTTTTTTTCAAGTATCTCTTTTAGATTTCTTCCAACTTCTGTTATGGACAGAATACATTGTTCCGTAATAACCCCTTTGGTGTATATATCAGCAAGAGACATCGTTGATATATATAATATATATATTTATTATATCAATTTTTTAAATGATCCAATATCTTTTGAGCATATTCAGGAGAGACAAACCACACCTTGCCATTGACTTTATGTAAATTGTAACAACGCAAAACCAATTCAGTGTAGCAACACAACTCTACATTTCCTATCTCTTTCACCATCTCATCACTAAATACACGAGTGGGGCAATTACTATTACTATCATCTCGTTTTATACTTGCTAAAATGCTATTTAATGTTTTTATGGTCTCTTTTTTACTTGCTTGATCACAGCGAGCACCACTCTGGCGTTTTTCATCTTTCACTTTGGTTTTAAAAATGAGTTCATTTGTTCCCTTAAATGGAATTATAAATCCATAAACTTCATTCAAGTTGATAATTAATTCACGAATCTTTTTCACATATAGAGGGGTAAACTCATCATTATCCGTTTTTTCTCCTTTTTGCCAGACAGTTTTATTCAATATGTATAAAATAAATGCATCGCCTTCTTGAAGATATATTCCCTTTCTCTCTTTCTTCTCAAAAATATAGGTATCTATGGTTTTATTTAACTTAAACTCAAAGTCTTTCAGATTTCGTCGGTCTTTTCCATAGAGATAATCTAAAACGGCAAGTTTCTCCCTTGTTGATGCGACTTCCCAAATATGTGCCACAATAAAATCTTCGGTTTTGGAACGCTTCATTCCAGCATTCTCTAGACGTACTATGGCTCGCGCAACATTTTTATACCAGTTTTTGTCGCTTTTTTTCGTGGATTCTTCCACTACAAAAGCACTGTTATAAAGAGTTTCCATTTCTTTAATCACTTTAGATGCTAACATTTTAATAGTTGTTGTAGAACTCGGTATCTCGCCACTGGTGGATTGAATACCGCTGACATCAATACCATCCCCTAAAGTGATATTGGTTACATCTACCGAGATGCTTTCCTTTTTGTAATCAATGGGTCTAGATCGGTCGAAGAGAGAACTATGGAGATTATCCAATTCCAAAGGTTGGAATAAATAATACTCACCGATATTGATAAGATTACCTGCCCTTTTGTAACGGTCCTCAATGATTTCTGTTTTATCTTCTACCAATCGACTGAGTGAAATATTGATTTGTTCAATAGAATATGCTCTATCGTATTGAAGGTGTTTTACTAAGTCGTCTTTTTTATAAAAGTAATGCTCTTTGAATAAATCCTTTATTTTTGTTATCAGAGACATATTGACAGGAACAAAATAGGTATCCATGGTTATTTCAGATGGAGTAATGGTTGCGGATGGTTCACATGTATACGTGCACTTCTCCATATAATCGCACTGTTGTGTGTAAGGTTTATCACCAATTTTGAACATTATACTCTCTCCATTGGAGAGGAGAAGTTTGTGTTTTTGTTTCATAACCTCTTGACTGGATTTTTGTTGGGCTTTGTTAAGTAAACAATCAATTGCTCCCTCTTTTAAAGCACGTGTGACACGTCCTATAAGAATTGCTTTCAATTCGGCTACCCGATATACATACATATCTGCTGCTTCGTGTCCGTTTTCTAGGAGGGTTGCGTATAAAAATATCATAACATTGCGCTTTTTAAAAGGGAGTAACTTGTGACTACAGTTTCTCACTGCCCGTCCTATCGTTTGCTCAATGCGATTTGTATTATACCATGGTTCAAGAATATGGACTTGGCGGATATTAGCAAAGTCAAGACCTTCTGAACCAGCCCGTGAAATGATGATGATTTTTATAAGTGAACCATCGACGTTTTCTTTTCCCGAAGCTATTTTCACTGATAATTTGTTGTCCGGCGATAAATCTTCATTACCTGTAATCATCGTATACATTATTCCCTTTTTCTGCTTTGGTGGCGTTTTTAGGAGATTTGGTGCACCATAGCGCTGACAACCCATTTCCTCCAGAGCAAGAGCAAGAGGAATTACCCCACCGTCCAAAAACTGCGAATAAACAAGACAAATACCCTCATTCTCGGTAATTGCTTTTGTTATGTTTTTTAACTTTACACTATATTTTCCAAGATGTTTTTGTGAAAATATCCGTCCGTATTTTTCTTCTATTGAAGGTTTATATTCATAATCTGTTTTATTTTTTCCAAATGTCATCGTGCGCTCGAGACCTTCAATACCTACCATTTTTGCTACACCAATCTCTAGCATGTCTGCTTTGTTCTCACTGGGATAGGTCATATTCAATGCCTCTAGTGGTTTTTGAAGCATGGTATATCCAAAACGCTCCATCATCTCTGGTTTCAACTTTGAGACGTCCTGCTTCTCTCTTATCTCGTCAATGATAAACTTGTACACCTGGTTTTGATAAGATCCCATTTCAACACAATACAGGTCAAGATATTCCATTCCCTGAATAATATCTCCACCAAGAATCGTTTTGGAGGGATAACGATGAACTTTTAATGAATTGGATGATTTAAAATCATGAGGAAAAATGCGATACGGAAAGGTATATGGATTATCACCTTTTACGAAAGACACATACCCCCGCGCTTTTCGCATCAATAATGCTTTTCCTTCTTCTTCACCGGTTACACTTATTCTGAAATTCCCATCTTTATCGAATACTTCGCGTGGATCAATAACTGACCTTTTATCATTTTTATTCATTAAATTTATTAGCCAAACAATTTCGCGCGGGTCATTATACATAGGGGTTGCTGATAAGAGTATCAGTGACATTGACGATACATATGTAGTAAGTGTGTCTAGCTGGGATGCAACCAGTTTCTCTTTCTTACTGGTGCTCGAACGTATATTATGAACTTCATCAATAATAATAAGACGCCCACCAAATGTCTCACGTAGACGGCGACCTTTTAGTTCTTCACGCTGTTTTTCAGTGAGCGTTTCCGGAGTATTTGAACGCTTGATAATAAAATTGGCAAATTCACCGTAACCCATAAAGACATAATAACTTTTAATGATTCGGTCTACCTGTTTTATAATGCGTTCACGAGAGACTCCTTTTAGGTTTACTGGATTAATTTCAGAGAGAAATTTTTGCCCACTGCATCCTTGAATGCTCCATACCCCGCCTATTTTTTTCATTTTGCGCTCATCAAACAACTGTTCTCTAAAATTGGTTTGAACGTTTGGTGACGCAACTATGATTATTTTTTTAGTAATTCCCATTTGTTTCATATAATTCCGCATTTCTTCACTGATACCAATAGCAGAACACGTCTTTCCAGTTCCTAGTCCGTGATACAAAAGCAATGAATTATAAGGCGTATTTATGGAAACAAAGTTTTTGACAAATTGTTGGTGAGCACTTAATTCGAAAGATGCTGAACATAATCTATCGGACTCCTCATCCGCGCTTTTTTCCGGGAATGAAATGGATTGTTCATTAAATTCTTTGCGTTTTGCTATTTTAATATTGAACGATGGGTCATTAATATCTGGATATAAATCATCCATATATAGTATACAGTGACTTTTTATTTAATAAAGAATCAACCTTTTTTACAATTTTAATTCGTTCTAAATGATATGGACGAATCGTTTTTAATAACTCTTCATAAGTAACCCATTTAGCATCGCTAATTTCACTTTTTTGATAGTGTATGGGTTCACACAAACCAATACTCGTTCCTATTTTCGTATTATCGAATTTTGCTAAAAAATAAGAGTCCCTATATGCTTGATAATTTGAACCAATAATAATTTCATCAAATGGACAAACATTATCAATAATATCAATTAATTGATTATCAAATCCAGTTTCCTCGCTCCATTCTCTTAATCCACAAACTTTAGCTTCTTCTTTAAAATTTTTGCGTCCTTTTGGAAAACCCCATTCCGGTGCATCCCAAGATGAACTACAATTCTTTATGAGTGATTCTGTATTGTAATATTCATTATTTACAGTAACACCTCTCTTTAATATATTAAACTTTTCATTAGCGAATGTTTTTTCATTTTGAAAATATTGATTTTTGGGTGAACCCCATAGTTCTTTCCAAATATCCAAAAATGGGAGCGTAAGTATATTTTCCTTTTCTTTATTCGTCATTTCATAGATAATATCCATAATCTGATTTTTATTGTTGATAAAATATTTTCCCCGCATAAAATCAATATATCCAAATGTGTGTTTCCGACATACTGTCAAATATTCAATTTCGTTGTTATTCTCTCTAAAGGTAATAATTCCATAACTAACAATCGGTTTTCGGCAATTATGAAAACTATGTCCTGTTTTATCGCAATTGTTGCAATAAATTTGCATTATTAAGTTACTCAAGCGAAAGTTTTATATCCCTTTGATACAAATGAACGATAGTGCTGTATGGGGGCCACAATTCTGGTTTGTTTTACATAGGGTAGCATTTAATTACCCTTTACATCCCAATAAAGTAACTAAAAAAAAGTATTACGATACTATCATGAATATTCCGCTATTTATACCAAATCCTGAAATGGGTAATACGTTTGGTAAGTTATTAGATAGTTACCCCGTGACTCCTTATTTGGACTCTCGCGAATCCTTTATTAAATGGACACATTATATACATAATCGTGTAAATGAAAAACTTGGAAAACCAACACTGAATTATGCTGATTTTATTTCAATGTATACATGTAGTAAACCTTTAAAAAGCGAAGGTGGTTTAGTAAATGTATTGAAAAAATTGGCAGGTGGTAATAAAAATGCCATTGTTGTGAGTATATTACTAATTATAATCGCAGGTATATATAAGCTACTATGAAACTCGAGTTAGTTATTTTAGGAACTACTGCTTTTTTTATTGCCAATGCTTACCATGAGGGTAAGTATATGGCACTATTGAAATCATGGAAAAAATATTACCAAATGGCATTTTATGGATTTTTAGGATTATCACTCTATCTTTTTTTGAAACGGCATCCCAATGAGTCGCATAGTCTTATAAAACACGCAAATGGTATTATTAAATATATGCCTATCGATAAGGACACGACTGACTTATTAACACCTGTATTTGATTTTACAACTAATTCCTTAGGTTCATCGCGTGGTGAATCACGCTTATTGAAATCGGGTATTGGTAGTGTTGGTAGTATTGGTGGTGCCACCACACAAGGTTATAAACCAACCAAACGTTCGGTAAGTGAGACAAAGAAAAAGTATGTAGCGTCCCAACAAAATTGGCGTTGTCAGGATTGCTCCGAACAATTAACTGCTTGGTTTGAGGTCCATCATAAAATACCATTAGAACATGGTGGTTCCAATCATATTGATAATTTAGTGGCTCTCTGTCGAAATTGCCACGGCGCCCATACAGCTCTTGATAATTTATAGATATAATATAATATAGTATAGTAATGGTTTCATTAAGAGATTTACGAGAAATTCTCACTAATCAAACTGGCAATATTACCAAACTCACTTTTATACTCTTAGTTCTCTATATTATTATCTGGAGTTTGCTTTTTAAGTTTGACCCCAGTGGTGAGGGTAAGATTGGGGGTGCTCTCGGTGTAACAGTATTTACATTAGGACTAGGGGTATTCTTTTTGCTATTTATGATGATATACAATAGCGACCTTTTATTTGGTATGCCAGAACTGACCCTACAAAATTTGTGGTCTGTAGGAAAAATATCGGGAGTTGTTCTTTTAGGCGTCCTGGGTTTTTTTGCGCTGAATACCCTATTTTTTCATTTTTTAGGAAATCCACCTGCTTCTCGTGATTTTTTCAGGGTCACCAATATTCTCATCTTTTCAACAACATTGCTTTTTATTTTGTATCAGGTTAAGGAATATCGCTTCGAAAATAAGTATTTACAATTATTGCGAAATAGTATTCTGTATATTCCGTGTTTAATCTTTAATTTAATCGATTGGATTAAATATCAATATAGCATTACGACTCCAACAGCATTAATTATTTTAGGAATCGATGTAGCATTAATAGTGATGAAGTTTATGGTATGGCCAAAGATTGCGTTGTTTCTTAAACATTATCAATCTCAAGGCACTGTTTTACTTGAGGGACCCCTATTTTTAAATACTAAAACAGATTTAGGAACATACGAGAATATGAAGGTTGTAAAAGAGAATAGAAATTTTAAGTATCATTACGGAATATCATTCTGGGTTTACATTAATCCACAACCACCGAATACAAGCGCAGCATATAATGAGTATTCTATTCTTTTTGATTACGGAGGCAAACCCACTCTCTTGTATAAAGCAGATGAAAATAAACTAAAAATACAGATGAAAATGAACGATGAATATACGAAAAATATCTATTTAGGTTCGGATTTAAAATTACAAAAATGGAATCATTTCGTAATAAACTACGATGGAGGAACACTCGATATTTTATTGAACGATGTGCTTTTATCGTCAACGGGGTCCATTGCCCCCTACATGACATTAGACATTGTTTCGGTGGGACAAAACAACGGAATAAACGGTGGAATCCGCGATGTTGTTTATTTTAGGAATCCCATTGTATAATAAAATCTATAGTGATAATATATATAGATGAGTTTACTCACTATTTTATTTATTATCATTGCCTTAGTGGTATTTTATTACATTTATAAGGGTATTACAACTACAGGAGCAATCACATCGCTCACAGACGCTAAAACATCTCAAACAATCGACCCATCAAAATTGGTGAGTAATAGTGGTACAAACAATTATACTTATTCCATCTGGATGTATGTGGATAATTGGAATTACCGCTATGGAGAACCCAAGGTCGTTTTTGGGCGCAGTGATCGCTCATCCCAAGGAGAATCCAATCCCTCGCCTTCGGTTGTTTTAGGCGCCATGCAGAACGACTTGACGATTTCCATTACTACCTACCCCACTAGTTCAGGTGGTTCGCCCCTCATTCACAACTGTGTCATTAAAAACGTGCCCCTTCAAAAATGGACTTGCTTACTAATCAGTTTATATGGACGCTCACTCGATGTGTACCTCGATGGAAAACTTGTCCGCACCTGTGTATTGCCGGGCGTTGCCAAAGTAAATAAGAGTGCTCCGATTTCTATTACACCCAATGGTGGTTTTGATGGATTTACCGCGAAGTTTACGTATTTTGATGGACCCACGAATCCAGAGGAAGCATGGAATATTTATAAGAGGGGATTTGCTAGTGGAGGTTTTGGTTCTCTCTTCGATAAATATAAAATCAAGGTTTCTTTCATGGAAGACAATGTGGAACAAGGAAGTCTTGAAATATAATTTTATATAGATATATATAATGAGTAATTTAGGAAATATATCTACTGGTAATTTTAATCCGGTAACTCCAAAAAAATCGCCTCTAGAAGGAACAAAGGAATTTTTAGAGTCCAATAGTATTGTTGCTAAAGTAGCATTTTTGCTTTTGGTGTTAATTGTCTTTATTCTTCTTTTACGTTTGGGAATTCAAGTAATTTCGTATTTTATGACACCTTCCTCTAACCCCACCTTGATTAGCGGTATGATTGACGCCACACAGACTCAGGTTATTCCCCAAAATCCATCGGTTTCGCACGCTGTTCCCGTGTTGCGTTCGGTGAATCAAGAAGATGGTATTGAATTCACATGGTCCGTGTGGATGTTTATAAAAAACTTGAAACCCGAAAATCGTTATAAGCACGTATTCCATAAAGGAAACGACATGATTGATGCTACCATGGGTCTTAATTTCCCCAATAATGCTCCTGGTCTCTACATTACACCACACACCAATAACTTGGTAGTCATGATGAACACCTTTAATAAAATTAAGGAGGAAATTGTGGTTGAAGATATTCCACTCAATAAATGGATTAATGTCATTATTCGTGTTGAAAATAATAATTTAGATGTTTATATCAATGGCGTTATTGTTAAACGGCATATATTAGAAAGTGTTCCAAAGCAAAATTACGGTGATGTGTATGCCTCTCTGAATGGTGGATACAATGGTTACACCTCCAGTTTGCGCTATTGGAATTACGCTCTAAACATCCGCGATATTCAGAAAGTGGTAGACCAGGGACCCAGTCTATCAATGAGTGAGGCAGTGATGACGGAATCAAAACCCCGTTATTTCTCTCTCCGTTGGTTTTTCCAAAATCCTCAAATGGATTATGGTGGATTATAAATAAATAAAGTATATATTTAGTAATATATATCACAAAATACATACTCTTTTTTATTTTAGGATTTTAATATAGTTGAAAAGCATAATTTACTATGGCAAATGTTCCGATGTTTCCCAATGCATGTAATCCAGATATTGTTCCAGGTACCGTGGTCTACCGCCCTTGGTCACGAGATGTAGGACGAACTTGTCAATTGACAACAACAGTGACCTCCACCGACCTCGACTGGCGACGAAAAGCAGAAATTCTCAAATACAAACAACGCGGGAATTCGCAGACACAAGCAGAGCGGTATAAGCGGGTAGCAACCAATACTTTGATGCGACGTAGCGAAACATATGCTGCCCAGAATCTAAATCGCACACCAAAATATACTAATCCCAACACCAAAAATTTACCTGTTGTAAACAACGCATTAATACTGCAAAATTGTGTGCCACGAATTACCTATACTTATGGTGCTGATGTTCCCGGACCGGCTATGGCGTTGACGCCTGTTCCAAATGTCCCATTAACGCGCTATAATCCTGAGCAACGAACCTATCGTGGAGGTGCCGAGAAATGGCCACAGTGGGCATGGTATCGGGGTGCAAATGGATTTCCGGTAGGCAAAAAGGGAGGTCGGTAAATTTTATATATAAATATAAATTTTTAAATTACAAAAGAATAGAGATGAATACAACGCGGATGGATAGATTACAAAATACATTGAAAATTGTTTATAAACTTAAAAACTTTCGTGGTAAACACAATGAACACATCAATTTATATGACGAAAATAGATGTCACTTTGTTATTGAACTTCGTAGTATTTTAAAAAAATATGTAAATCAAAATGACGAAGCATTGATGGACTATAAAGGCACGCTTTATTTTGAAGAAATAGACCGAGATATAGAGTATATGTTACCATCTAAAAAGAACAAGGAACCATTATTTGTTATTCGACACAAATAGATAAATGGGTGATTGATGTAAAAAATTGAAATACTTTTCTTTGTATAGAGTATTAATATCTCAACTCATAACAAACCAAAACCAACCAAAACCAACCAAAACCAACCAAAACCAACCAAAACCAACCAAAACCAACCAAAACCAACCAAAACCAACCAAAACCAACCAAAACCAACACAATGCCGTCAACAAAGAAGATGACTCTCGGACCCAAGGGTGCTAGGCGAATGGTGAACCCAACATACTCTCGACAAAACACTACATCATCGAAGCAGGTATTCACAATGCCAGAGTGGGCAGATAAACCCTTCACACTCTACATCTCTTATCTGCGTTCTAATATCACGGATAAGATGATATTTGCGGTCTTTCGTGATTATGGTCTAGGAATGATGCGTAAAGACCAACCGATTGAACTAACATTATATGAACCCGACAATGGAACATCATATCCGTTTCAGTCGGCAAAGATTCATTTCGATTACCTCTTTACACGAGGCGAGAATGTTGAGCGCAATTTGGGAATCATGCAGTCTCTAATTCAACAAGAGAATATTCAAATTGTCTACCAAAAAGAACGCATTAACACAATGACTGGTGTTAACGAACCAGAACGATACTGGAAGATAAAGCTCTGGTCTGACCGATGCGTTGAACCAAAACAATCAACATCAACAAATAGTAATATTATGGTAATTAACGTTCCAGATGTTGCTCCAGATGCTGTTCCGAAGGAAATCTCGTTTACAGAAGCAGAGATGGATGAAATCGATGCGGAACTCGAAAAAATGAATATTCAACCCCAACCATCAAGAATGGAATTTATTGATGCCGCAACCGAGTTTCTCATGGAGTCACAGATTCGTGAAGAGGGTTTTGAAAATCCATCTGCGTGGTCGATTGATTTGGCTACAGGAACATCGGTATTTCATCCCGAAATCACTACCAATGAAGGCGAAATGTTGGCTCCTGCTTACAAAATTCTCGATGTATCCGCATTTTGAAAAATCACAGAAAATCAAAAAATATCAAAAAAAAAGAAAAAACACAGAAAAACAAAAAAAAAAAAAAAAAAAAAAAAAATAAAAAAAAAAAAAAAA